>Ga0123355_10000765_pt1 | contig 43929 bp, 41 predicted proteins | sample TergutEmb28metaG_3_FD_89872 | JGI IMG/M metagenome (GOLD analysis project Ga0123355, IMG submission 89872) | Embiratermes neotenicus P1 segment gut microbial communities from Petit-Saut dam, French Guiana - Emb289 P1 | ecosystem: Host-associated > Arthropoda: Insects > Digestive system > Gut ...
CCAGTGTTCCATCATAAATGGGCGTGGATTTATTGCAGTGCCGTTTTCTCTAACTTCGAAGTGTAGGTGAGGGCCTGTTGTGCGGCCTGTTGTACCTACTCGTGCAATTATATCGCCACGTTCTACGCGCTGGCCCACATATACCAGGTTTGCAGAGTTATGGGCGTAAAGGGTTGTAATTCCACTACCATGATTAAGAATTACAACTTGACCATATCCACCTTGCCAGCCAGAAAATGTTACGGTGCCGCCACCTGCAGCCCGTATAGGCGTGCCAGTAGGCGAGCGAAGGTCGATGCCAGAATGGAACTCGCCACCACCGCCGCCCATTGGGTTTCTGCGCCAGCCAAAGTATGATGATATCTGGGCAGAAATAGGCCATAGGGTAGGGAAGTTTCTAAGATGCGGATCCATGCGCTGTCTGTAAGACTGCAATTCTTCCATTAGAAGTATCTGTAGCTCTAATTCGGCTGTAAGTAACACAATCCGCTCAACTACAGCTTCTTCACTCATGGCGCCATGGGCCGTGCCAAAGGCAACAAACCCAACGTCTGCTTGGTTATGCTCTACCGAAGGGGCTGGTGCATTCCATAGGTAAGAATTGCCTCTAATATCTGCAACAGTGTCTGTCATCAAGTCAAAAAGGGCAGATACTGCAGGGATAATAGTCCTATGGCTTAGTCCGTCGACTGCTTCCCGGTGCCGTTCGTCAAATTCCCTTATCATTTGTTCTAATTCGTCCATTTGGTGGTATAAGTCGTTCAACGCGTCTTGTTGTTGCTGTATTAGACGGTTTTGTTCTCTAGTGAAACGGCGTTGGTCTTCGTTCATTTGTTCATACAAATGCATATTCTCTTCTAGTAGCTGAGCTTCTACTTGCTCGCTGTGGGCTTGCGTTGCCTCTAGCTGGTCTTGGGTTTCAACTAAATATTCCCTTGTATCATGATACTGCTCTGCGAAGCGCTCAGACCTAAGATATAGCCCGATTGTAACAGCCGATACTACTAAAATGATAATTATACTACAGTAGAACACCACCCGTGGTATCCTCAAACTACGGGTTCTGCCCGAGCTATATGAGGGTACAAGCATTAAAGAAATATATTTGCGTTGCTTATGAGATCTTTTATCTACCAGTGCGCTTACTTTTTTTACGGGCGGGCGTGTTTGATGTTTGCGAAACATACCAATAATCACGTCCTTTGCAATTAATAGCTACACAAAATATCAGCATTTAAGGCATTCTAACATAGTAAAAGAAAAATATCAAGCAAAAATTACGAAATAATGAAAAAATATTACGAAACTGTTAAATTTTTATTCGCCCCCTTGACGTGAGTAGTATAGTGGTGTAGGTTGCATTATACAATTGTATTGCAAGGAGTGTGAGTAAATGAACGCAGAAAAACTTGAAATTTATAAACCACAAAAAATGGAATTACAAAAAGATATGTTAAACTTACCAACATTTGAAGAGGATCATTTTGATTTAATTGAACATAAAAATGCGGCGACCGCTACTACTCAGGCCAAAGCCCGGGTAAAACGTGATCGCCGCAAAGTGTCGGTTGGTAGAATTGTTGTTATGCTTTTGGCCTTTGTAGTCTGTGCGCTTATCTATTTAATGGCCACTAATGTTTCAGGGTTATTCATGTAGCTTAAACTTCAACAAGTACCGGGAAAATCATGGGGTTGCGCTTGGTTTTTTGCCAGATGAACTCTTTTAAATCGTCCCTTATTCTGTTCTTAATATACTGCCTATCGGCAGTATTTTTTTGTTCCATTTCGAAAAGGGTCTCGGTTACTACGCTTTTGGCTTCGTGCATTAGGTCATCAGACTCGCGCACAAATACAAACCCACGGGAAATAATATCTGGCCCAGAAATAATTTGGCAGATGCCATCGCTCATGGTAACGCCTACAGCGGCTATTATGAGGCCGTCTTCCGATAAGTGCTTCCTATCTCGTAAGACAATATTACCCACATCACCAATACCAAGGCCATCTACAAGCAATTGGCCGGAAGGTACGGTTCCGTTTATCTTTGCATCTTTACCTGAAATCTCCAGCACATCGCCGATATCCATAACAAAGATATTTTCCTTTTTCATACCCATGGATATGGCAAGGTCTTTATGATGTTTAAGATGTCTGTATTCCCCGTGTATTGGCATGAAATATTCGGGCTTTAATAAGGCGTGCATTATTTTCAGCTCTTCTTGCTTGGCATGGCCAGAGACATGTACATCCATAAGCCCTTCGTATAGTACTTCTGCCCCAAGCTTCATCAGGTCATTTATTGTCCTGGAAATCAGCTTTTCGTTGCCGGGGATGGGGGAGGCGCTGATTATAACCTTATCGCCAGGTACGATATCAATCTGCCGATGGTCGCCGGCAGCCATACGAGACAGGGCAGCCATAGGCTCCCCCTGGCTACCTGTTGTGATAATCACAAGCTGGTTGGGGGTGTAATGCTTCATCATGGACACGTCAATTATAAGTCCATCAGGTACATCAAGGTATCCAAGCTCAGTTGCGGTTTTGACGGCGTTTACCATACTGCGCCCCATGAACAATACTTTGCGTTTATGCTGCACAGCAGAGTTCAAAAGTTGCTGTATCCGGTCAATATTGGACGAAAATAAAGCAACCATGAGCCGCTCGTTGGGCGAGTCTTCGAATACCTTTTCAAAAATAGTGCCGATTGTACGCTCGCTCATGGTATAGCCGCTGGCAAGTACATTGGTGCTTTCGCACATAAAAAGCTTTACGCCTTTTTTGCCAAGAGCGGCAAAGCGTTGTAGATCAATTGTCTCTCCTTGGATGGGGGTATAATCAATTTTAAAGTCCCCGGAGTTGATAACAATACCTACAGGGGTTTCCACGGATATTGCCACAGAATCGGCCACGGAATGAGTAACCCGGATAAATTCAATCTTAAAACAGCCAGTGCTTACAGTCTCACCGGGGGCCATGCATATCAGTTCTGTGCTGGCTGCAAGACCATGTTCACGCAGCTTGTTGCCTACCAGGCCTAAGGTTAGGGCTGTTCCATATACTTTTGTGTTGACTTCCTTAAGGAAATAGGGCACTGTCCCGATATGGTCTTCATGGGCATGGGTAAGGAATATGCCGCGAATCTTTTGCTGGTTTTGGGTAAGATAGGAAAAATCGGGTATTACCAGGTCTATGCCCAGCATTTCGTCTTGAGGGAAGGCGACACCGCAATCTAGGATGATAATATCATTGCCGTACTCTAGTACGGTCATATTTTTGCCGATCTCTCCCAATCCTCCGAGAGAAAACACTTTTAGCTTATTTTTTCTAGGCGCCAAAAATAGAATCCTCCTCATCAATAGTTATGCCCAACTCGGCATAGTCGTCTTTGAAGAGTTCCATAACAAGGGCAAGGTCGCTGTGGTCTTCGTCCACCAGCTCTAGGGACATGTCATCCTCGTCAGTGTCATTCTCGTCTACGTTTAGGCACTTAAAATGCAGCACCTCTGATGTTTCTTCTTCGTCTTCTGCCAATGCAGCCAGCAAGTACACGCAGTTATCCACTTCCCTTGAGGCCAGTACGTGTAGTTGATGCTCTTCACCATCATCATCTGTTACCATGATGATGTCGCCCATTTCTTCATTTTCATCGGGCATGATTGGTTCGTTTTCCATAGTTTCCTCCATATGTTTATTTAGGTATCCCTGAAGTATATACACAGCCGCCATCTCGTCTACGTGGGACTGGTAGGTTTCTCGTTTCTTTTTGCTGGCCCCAGAGCCGTTTGTATGAATATCATAAAAGGCTTTTGTTACGGCCTGGGTGCTTAGTCTTTCGTCCCATAGGATTATGTCAATTGATTTGAAATTGCGAAACAACTTATCCCGAAAGGCCAGAGTTTTCTCTGCGCGGGGAGAAGCACTGCCGTCCATGTGCACTGGGTAGCCCAGTACTATGTGGGTGATGCCATATTCCTTGATATAATCCTTAATGCGATGAATACCGGGACGAAGCGCCGCCTCTTGGTCACGAAAAATAGTTGTAAGCCCAGTTGCCACGCGGCAATCAGGGCAGCCAAGGGCTACGCCAATTGTTTTAGAGCCGAAGTCTAAGCCAAGAAAACGTGCTTTTTTTGCATCTTTTTTGTTATTGATTGATAACATCACGCAAAAAGTCTCGCACAAGTTCTTCTAGCAGCACGTCACGTTCGAGCCTGCCTATGATTGCCCGTGCGTTGTCATAGCTGGTGATGTATGTAGGATCACCTGACAAGATATACCCAACTATCTGGGTCATGGGGTTATAGCCTTTTGCGTCTAAGGCCTTGTATACTGCTTCCAATATTTCTTTGGCTTCCTCGTTGGCGGCCTGAGTGTAGGCGTCAAATTTCTGTGTGTTCACTATGTTGCCTCCTTTATCAATTCTCCTGTTAGCCCATTGTCGGTTACACTGGTTATACATACTTCCTGGATTGTATTGGCTAGGTTAGTGCCTTGGACTTGTACCATGCAGTAATTATCTGTATGGCCTTGCCATATCTCTGGTGATTGTTGCGGTGCTTTTGCTTTTGTCTCGAATAACACTGGCTCGCGGGAGCCTATTTGCGAATGAAGAAAGCGCTGCTTTAGGGTTTCGGCTAAAGCCCTCATTTCCTCGCTTCGTGAGGATTTCACTTGGCTTGTTACTTGGTTTGATAAACCAGCCGCCGGGGTTCCTGTCCTTTGTGAATACTCGAAAACATGTATCCTTGCGAAGCCCATTTCTTCTGCAAAATTCAGGCTTTCTCTGAAATCATCATTGGTTTCACCGGGAAAGCCTACTATTATGTCTGTCGTAAGTGCCATGCTGGGGCGCAGGTCTTTCAATTTTTTTGCGGCATTGGCGTAATCGGCTGTGGTATAGCGCCTGTTCATATTGGCAAGGGTTTTGTCGCAGCCGCTTTGCAAGGATAGATGAAAATGGCTGCATAAGGTTGGATATTCTGCTACTACAGATAAAAATGCGTCATCTATTGCCCAAGGGTCTATACTGCTTAGCCTCAGCCGTTTTGGAATGCTGGCAAGCTTACCTATCAGGCCTGGCAGGGTAATATGACCACTGCCCGTAATATATCCATAGGCGGCCACTTGTATACCCGTCAGCACAATTTCTTGTATGCCTCGCTGGATGTGGATTTGGGATTCTTCCAATATATCGGTTAGCGGACGGCTTGTTACGGGGCCTCGTACATATGGGACTATGCAGTAGGAACAGTATCTGTCGCAGCCATCTTGTATTTTAATGAATGCGCGTGTGCGCCCGTTTATAGATTCTGTAGTGGGTAGTGCCTGTGCTTCAGATTTTGTGCCGAGTGGCATATATGTCGTTGTGTCTATAATGGCTGCAGTGTCTGTTTTATCGCAAGCAGGGGATAGGGTTTTCAGTTTTGCCAGTAAATCCTCAGACTTGCGTGTATCAAAGATAAAGTCCGCACCGGCGGCAGAAATTCTTTCTATGCTATCTGTCTGGCTGCGAGGCATACATCCGCATACAGCCACAAAAGCTGATGGGTTTTGCTTGCGGGCACGGCGTATCATTTGCATGGATTTTTTATCGCCTGTGTGGGTTACGGTGCACGTATTAATAATATATATATCTGCAGATTGGCTAAAGACACAGACTGCGTAGCCTGCCTCAGTTAGCTTTGTAAGCAGTGCATCGGTATCGCATTGGTTTACTTTACAACCCAAAGTATGCACCGCTACTGTTATGGGTTTATTTTTCATCTAACGGCTTTATCCGGCAGCAGTTCGCGCAGATGCTCTATTGCTATTTCTTTTTCCGGCATTTCTGTATCCTTACCTGATGCAAAGGCATAAACCTCGCCAGGTATGCATTTAAGCTGGGACAGATACTCTTGTACCCTTGTACGATGCTTTTCAACAGGGGTTTGGGCTGTCATAAGAATATTTACTTTGGTCTTGCTTAAGTCCATATTGTCAAGGAAATACTTTGGCGGCCCTACAAATCGCCCGCCCCATATTGGCCCGCATACATATATTTCATCTGGTACGGACTCGGGCATATTGCTGACAGGGAAGCCCTTGCCCGAAAAAATCATTCCAAAGGCCTTTGTCAGGAACTTGAAATCCCCCATGTTTTTAAGTTCCGAGTCTAGCTCATAAAGAGGCTGACCAAGGATTTCACTCAAGGCTTCCGCGAATATTTTTGTTTTTTGGCTACGGGTGTAGTACAGTATCATATATTGTCGCTCCGGTTAGTAATTGCGATATTATTACGGCTTCACTGCCTGATATTAACATTGTAGGATTGAAATTACAAGATATTTCTTAATATGTTCGTAATATTTGAGCTTGGAGGAACGAATATGAAAATAGTATTGCAGCGTGTTACAAATGCATCGGTAATGGTAGGGGATGGGATAGTTGGCGAAATAGGGCGGGGATATGTGGCTTTGCTTGGTGTCGGCGCTATGGATAATGAAGCTGCGGCAGATCGGGCGATAGAGAAAATAAAAAAGCTGCGGCTCTTTCCCGATGATGAAGGAAAGACAAACCGCAGCATTGTGGATATTGGCGGGGAATTGCTGATTGTATCCCAGTTTACCTTGTATGCAGACTGTCGAAAAGGGAATAGGCCAGGCTTTACAGACGCTGCCTCGCCCGACAAGGCTGAGGCATTGTATGAGTATTTCCTTACTTCGGCAAAGCCTCATTTTTCTAAGGTAGCTTATGGAAGCTTTGGGGCAGCTATGAAGGTAGAATTGGTTAATGATGGGCCTTTTACTGTGATATTAGAGTTTTAATGATATAGCTCTCTTCGGATGCATATGGGCGATAGATTATGCGTCAAATAGCATCGATGATTTTGACATAGCCGATTTGTGACACTGCTATACTGGGCTGCCTCGCCTTAGTGTAACCTTTCCAGTAAGCTGCTGCCTTTGCCGATTGCCAAATAATACGCCCCATAGGCCAAGAGTCCGGTCACGCCAAGCAAGCCAAAAAACGTTACCAAAGGTATGCGAAGTACAAACAACCCAAGAGCAACCACGCAAGCGGTGATGCCAAAGCTGGCAGCCAGCATTAGCAATGCGTTCATGTTCTGCTTGATTGCGGCTTGCTCGGTGTCCCAGACAAGCTTTGGCCGCAAAAGGTCTATATATAGTCCCATGTAATTGACAAAAACCACTCCCGGTAATGTAAGCAATACCCCGCCTATAAACAGCCAGGTAGGAGCTTGAAACAACACTTGCATAGGAATTAGCATAAATATCAACGCCGGAATCAGTACAACAAGACCGCTTACTGCCTTAGCATTAAGTTGGGTAGAGTAGGAAACCGGCATGTATTTCATGATAAAAAGGCTTCGCCCTTCCCGCGAGATAGCTGTACTAGTAATAGAAACCATCCCCCCGATAAGAAACCCAAGCGCGCACATGATAGTAAGGGCCATTGCCGCAGCTGTAGGGTTGCTAAAATCAATCAGGTATAGTAGTTCGTCCAGCTCGCCGCTGCGCATTAGAGGGACAATGGATATTGCTACAAGTATCGGCATGATAAAGGCAGCAAGAATACAGTTGATAAAGGCAGTTGGGCTACGAAACAGTAGCCGCAGTTCCTTGACCAAATATGAAATAAACTTACTCTGGCCTTTGGTATTTTTCGAAATATCTTCAAGAGTCATTTTTTTTGTAGGCGCGCCGGACTCGGCAAGGCCAATAACCCCCTGGAAGTACAGTGCCTTGGCCAACAGGAAAAATACCGCAACTGCGGCAGCAGTGATGGCTAAGTTTATCACCTGATTATGAAGCGCCCCGCCAAAAATCACAGTAGACCCAAAGGCTCGTGCAGCAAAACCGTTGCTGATGAAAACCGTGTTCAAGGTAGTAATAAACACAGGTTCGCCCATAAGAAGCTCTGTAAAAACATCGGGATCAATGGTTAAAGCTTGGCCTGCATACATAGAAAACCCAACTGCAACAACAAGGGCCAGTATGCCAACAAACAAAGTATATCTGTCTGGGTTGCGGCCAAGCCGTGTAACGCGCATTAAAATCATTACCAAAATTGTTGAATACACTAAGGGCAAGATTGGCAATGTCAAAACGGTGACTATTGAGTTAAATGTAAGAACCCCGGCAGGCAAAAAATCACGAAGGGCCACAAACATAGTACCAATAACGGCAAGCGAAATAATATACTCAAAAGCTAGTGCCACCAGAAATTTTGCTCCGATAACCTGCCCAGCTTTAAGGGGCAAAGGCAGCACATATTCTACATCCTTGGCAAAATAAAATAAGGCTGGTGCGGCAATAAGGGAAAAGAAGAAAACCAAAATTGAACCAATATTAAGCACAAGCCCTACAGCAACAGGCATCTCTCCAAGAATGTAAAATCCGGAAAAAACCATGACCATCATATTGTAAACCAGCCACAAAATAGGCAAAAGGCTGGCAATAATCACTGCCCACAGCAGGAGCCCGGCCCATGTGCGCTCTTTTCCGCCGATTTTTATTGACATGGAAGAGCCAATTATTGTTTTCATGAAAATCTGCGTAAGTGACCAAAGTTTATGCATTGGCGGTCACCTCCATAAAGATTTCCTCCAAACTTAGCTGGTTATGCATATCCTTAAGCTCCTCCAGTTCCCCAAAGAAGACAATCTTGCCTTTGTTAATTAGTGCAATTTTATCGCACAGCTTCTCGGCAACCTCCAGCATGTGAGTTGAGAAAAATACAATATTTCCAGCTTGGGCGTGTTGACGCATCATCTCTTTTAGCTGAAATGAAGAGCGCGGGTCAAGGCCTGTAAGGGGCTCGTCCAAAATCCATACTGCCGGGTTGTGCATCAAGGCCCCCATGATGATTATCTTCTGCCGCATACCATGGGAATAGCTTTGGATTCGTGCGCTAAGGGCCCCGGTCATCTCGAAGGTTTGGGCCATGGATGTGATTTTCTCCTGTCGGGTGGTCTCATCTACCTGGTACATGTCTCCCATGAAGTTTAAGTACTCAATGCCCTTAAGGCGCAAGAACATATCCGGCGAGTCTGGTACATAACCAAAGCTTTGCTTTGCTGCCAGGGGCTCAGTGCTGATATCGTAGCCGTTGACTGTAATCGTCCCCTCATCAGGTTTTAGGATACCTGTTATCATCTTCATAGCGGTGGTTTTACCTGCGCCGTTTGGGCCTATAAACCCCAAAATCTGGCCGCTTTTTACCTCTAAGCTGATAGCGTCCACAGCCTTTACTGTGTTGTTGCCATAGGTCTTGCTTACATTTTTTAAGTTTAGCAAGTATAGTCCTCCGTCCATTTCAGTAGTTTGTTTATTTCAGTAGTCTCTGCATTATATAGGAAATATCTGTGATGTCATATACATTGGTTCTTAATTCCGCAAAAAATTGGAAAAGGGCCATGCCTTTCGTCATGGTTAGCAATATTTATTTGTGGTTCGCTGACTATAACTATAAACTAAGCATATAATATGACATATAGCTGTCATATTACATGCGGTATAATACTGATATGAAAAAATCCAACACACAGGAGGAAATACTTATGGAAAACACAAATCATTGTCAATCGTGCTATATGCCGATGAATGAACCGAAAGATTTTGGCACCGAATCATGCGGCGGCCCAAGCGAAGATTACTGCTGCCATTGCTACAAAGACGGCGATTTTACATGTAAGGAAACATTTGAAGAAGCCGTAGAGAGTAATATTCGTTTTTGGAAAGAGGACGGTGACAAAAGTGATGATGAGGCCCGTGGGCGGATAATGAAGGTTTTCCCAATGTTGAAGCGGTGGAAGACAGCATAGTAGCGTAGTTGATGTAGATGATATAGTTACCTAATAATAAAGGCGTGCCCGACAGTTTTCGGATACGCCTTTATTATCTAAATCATCAAAAGCAGTAAGAAGCCTTGGGCATTATCATCAAAAGCGGCTAGCTCACAAAACTTAGATCAACTATCTCCGTGACCCGCCACCGCCTAAAAGCCTAAGTACAAACATAAATATATTGATAAACGCAAGATAAAGCATCAAGGCCCCAACAATGGCAAGGTTACTACTTAGCGCATTTTGTTGGGTATTCCCATATTCATCAACATAAGTGTTCTCAGGACTAAGGGCAATTTGCGCATAATAATTTTTAATCATATGCGTGCGGTGTGCGGTAATCCCTAGAAACAAGAACAGCCCCACAACACATATAAGGAAGTCAATAAAACCGTTGCCGATAAAAATATTAACCACCGAGATAATAATAAGCCCAATCAAGCCCACCCACAAAAGGTTTCCAAACCGGGTAAGATCAGACTTTGTGACCATTCCATAGATTGCCATAATACCAAAACATACGGCAGAAATACCAAAAGCCATACCCAAAGTATGGATACCGCCCTCGGTAGCAGCTGCGTAAAGCACGGCAAAAAGGCCAAAAGTAAACCCGTTGATGATGGCATATACCATGTAAAGCAGCCGTGCAGTAGATGGGTTCATTTTGGTGACTCTGGCTGAAATTGCCATAACCATGGCAAATTGGGCAATAAACACCAGCCAAACAATACCTTGTATCCGAAGGATAAAATCGGCAAAAGCCTCATTTACATTGATGCCGTAAACGATGCCAAAGGTTGTAAGAGTTGTAAGCAATAGCCCAAAAAACATCCACCCAAAGACCTTAGCCATGTAACCGTTGACAGCATGTTGGTCAAGCTGGCTTGCATCAATGACATTGGCTGGCGTATACCCCTGTTCGTAGCTATGTCTCATCATAATAATACCTCCGTGTACTGAAATCTTATTGATTAATAATGTATTACTTACATAAACATACGCAACAAATCCCGTAAATCCTACCATAGACTATCACATGATTCTCATTATTGCAAAAATTTTGCGCCCATTATATAGTGTTGAAAAAACAAAGGAGAATTATTATGTCTTTTAACATGGCAATTATAGGAATGGGCGGTATGGCCGGGTGGCACTACAAAAATATTACACAGCATATTCCGGAAATCAAAGTAATAGGCGGCTATGATCTCCGCACTGAAGCCAATATCAAAGCAGAAAAAGAATGGGGTATAAAAGTCTATGCCTCCCCAGAAGAAATATACGCCGACCAAAGTATAGATATAGTTTTGATAGTAACCCCTAACGATGTCCATAAGGATTATGCAATAAAATCTATGAAGGCAGGTAAGCATGTAATCTGCGAAAAGCCCGTTACCATGAACGCCCCAGAGTTGGAAGAGGTGCTGGCTGTGGCGGAGGAAACAGGCAGGTTATTCACAGTACACCATAACAGACGCTGGGACAAAGACTACCTAACTGTCCGTAAAATCCTGGCAGATGGCATGTTAACAAAGCCACACAACATTGAAAGCCGTGTCCACGGCTCCGTGTCCCTATACGGCTGGCGCTGCTTCAAACAAAACGGCGGCGGCCTACTACTAGACTGGGGTATACACCTGATAGATCAAATGATGGATCTGATCCCAGAAAAAGTAGTGTCAGTGCAAGGGCATCTCCACTATGTAGGAGGCCTAGAAGTAGATGATGACTTCACGGTACTGTTGCGCTTTGAAAGCGGCACAACCGGCATGGTAAGCATCTCAACCAAGTGCTTCATCCCGCTGCCTAGATGGCACATAACCTGCGAAGACGGGACCGCAATAATCCAAGATTGGGAACTAAAGGGCAAAATAGTAAAACAAGCCGACCCCAATGAAAAAGACTGGACAGAAGCCATAACTTATACAGCAGCAGGCCCAACAAGAATAATGCTGCCTCGCCCAAAAGAAACCACAATAGAAACCCCACTGCCAGAAATAACAGGCAGTTGGACAGACTACTACAAGAACGTAGTAGCACATCTACAAGGAAAAGCCGAACTGAGAGTAACCGGACAGCAAGCCTTGCGAGTTATGAAGGTAATAGACGCAGTATTCAAATCAGATAAAACCGGTGCTGCAGTAACAACCGGAATATAGGTCAAATATCCAAACCAAAGGGCTGTCTTACGAAGCAGGAAACCATGGGGCTTTGCCACACACCCCATAAACTTTTGAAAAAGTTTAACCAAAACTTTACCAGAAACCGCGCGAACGCGCGGTTTCTTATTAAAGTTGAAGCTTTTTTCAAAAAACTTGTGGGTACGGGCGAAGCCCACGGTTTTGGTCTTCGTAAGACAGCCCCTTACCGTGTTACATGATAGGTTGTGTTACATTATTGATTCTGCATTACCTACTACTGAGCCCCGCCTATGCAGGCCCATGCCTATGATGCTCAGTACTTCGTACCTCGTGGCTAATAACCCTTCCAAACAGGCTAAGGCAATACAACCCCGCAAGTGCAATAATGGTATATATTATACGGCTTACAATGGCCTCCATGCCGCCGAAAATAACCGCGACTAAGTCAAACCTAAACAGGCCGATAAGCCCCCAGTTTATTGCGCCGATAATTACCAAAGTGAGCGCAGTGTAATCCCATGTTCTTGACCTCATTAACTTGCCTCCTCTCTGTGGGTTGTGCGCATAAACGCGCATATGCCCACTGTTTCTCCTAGTATCTCACCATAGAGCAAAAATATACTTTAGTTTGCTAATAAAAAAGCACGTGCCGCTAAAGCGAAACACGTGCCTGTGTCTATATGGAATCATGTGCAAACGAAAAGCCAGCAAAGGAATCTTATTCAGAAGGTTACGTTATCCTTTGGAGATGAGGTTTTGGTCTTTTTGGAAAAAGCGATTTTATCTGTCCGAGTCGTAATCAGCAGGGTTAATCTTCCCTGACGATACAAACTCGATAAACCTACCTGTACCGATAGCAACACAGCTTACCGCTTCCTCAGCGATTAAAGTATTAATACCTGTGCGATCTTTAAGCAGTTTGTCCAGGCCATGCAAAAGACTGCCTCCGCCGGTCATAACTATGCCTCTGTCAGCGATATCAGCAGCAAGCTCTGGTGGGGTTCTTTCCAACACAGAGTGTACTGCATCAACAATAGCTGTTACTGCCTCATGAAGGGCTTCTTGCATTTCTTCTGTTGTTATTGTGATAGTCTTAGGCAAGCCAGTTACAAGATTACGCCCACGCACATCCATAGACTGGGATTGTGTCCGTGGAAAAGCCGTGCCAATATTGATTTTTAAGTCCTCGGCAGAACGCTCGCCTATAAGCACATTATGCTTTTTGCGCATATATCGGATAATTGCGTCGTCAAAATTATCGCCTGCAATCTTGATAGATGTGCTTACTACCGTGTTGCCAAGGGATATAACCGCAACATCTGTTGTGCCGCCGCCAATATCTACTACCATACTACCGCATGCCCGGGCAATATCTATGCCTGCGCCGATTGCTGCGGCAATAGGCTCCTCAATAATCAAAGCCTGCCTCGCTCCGGCTTGCCTAGCAGCATCTTTTACGGCCTTGCGTTCCACTTCCGTAACGCTGGAGGGTACGCATACAGCAATCCTTGGCTTGCGCATTAGTGGCCTGCCGACAGCTTTATCAATAAAGTACTTCAGCATCCGCTGGGTTACCCTATAGTCAGAGATAACGCCCTCTCGCATCGGGCGTATTGCTACTATGTTGCCGGGTGTCCGGCCCAGCATCCGCCGGGCTTCTTCTCCTACGGCGATGATTTCGTCGGTATTGCGGTCAATTGCTACAACCGATGGCTCTTGTAATACAGTGCCTCTACCTCGGATATACACCAATACAGACGCGGTTCCCAGGTCAATTCCAATATCTGTTCCAAACATGTATTTGCTCCTTCAAACTTTTTACATGCAACAATTGGGATTATACATTAATCTTTCCTGTTGGCAAATAATGCAGCAAATTATTTAGGCAAATGCCTCTACTTTATTCTTTGCCTAAAATCCTTTGCAGCATCCCTTTCTTGTGTTTTTTTTGCGATAGCATCCCGCTTATCGTATAATTTTTTGCCTTTTGCAAGAGCAATGTCTAATTTTACATATGAACGGGAAAAGTAAATCTTTAGAGGTACGATTGTGTAGCCCTCTTGGTTTACTGCTGCCTGCAGCTTATTTATTTCTTTTTTATGCAATAACAAGCGGCGGCGGCGCACCGGGTCTTGGTTAAAGATATTTCCGTGTGAGTAGGGGCTTACATGCATACCCTCAATGAAAGCTTCGCCCCCATCTATGCGGATAAAGCTTTCTTTGAGGTTGCAGCGTCCGGCTCTCATGGATTTTACCTCTGTGCCAACAAGGGATATCCCGGCTTGGAATGTTTCATCAATGAAATAGTCGTGATAGGCTTTTTTGTTTTGTGCGATTAATTTTTCTTTTATATCATCTTTCATAGGGTACACTTCCTTTTGATAAGAAACCATAAAAATCCAAGAATCTGCGAAAACGAGCTATGGTTTACACATCATTATTATTGGGGTATCTTGATTATACAGATAATTCACATTTTTAGGTAGGTGTACCCATGATTAATAGGTTTAAGGAATGGATGGGGCAGGGAAGAAAATTGACTGCTATGCGCCAGGCAGATAATGCCACTACAGAAAGCTCAAGATGCACTGAAGAAACTTCAATGCACAGCAACGAAAGTTCAAGATGCAAAATGCAAGACCCAAGATGCAAAACACAAGATCCAAGATACAGTGCCGAGGATGACGCGGCAACCGCAAACATAACAGCAAGAAAATTCCGTAGACTAAAAAGACGCTACCGTTTCTTCCAAATTGGTTTCTTTGCTTTGATAATAGGCTTCGGCTTCACTGTATATTTCAACTACGACTATTGGGTGTTTAAGCTGCTTATCGCCAACAACTATATCTTAACAGATGCCCTGGAGGAAATGTACGCCACTCATATTAGAGAAGAAAACCGCCAAAGCTTCCACAGAGATTTTGATCGTGTGGTGATTTCCGTGGTAACAGGATACCTGACTGCCATCAATAATGACAGGTATACTTATCTCTATTCTCCTCAGGAGCATATAGCCGTGCGTGAGCGTGAAGTAGCCAGGGCTCGTGAGGCAGCAGTTACCCCTCTAACGGAGGATACTATACAGCTCTTTGTCCCAAATCTATCGCGGATAGCCCGAGAATTTGTATTAGATAACCGGGAGCAGCTTGCCCAGTATCCAAATTTGATTTTGGATTTACGGGGCAACTCAGGAGGGTGGCTATCGGATTTTCATCGAATAGCCGATTTATTTGTGCCGCGAGGAGCAGTGTTGTCTATTGAAGAAACTCGAATGTCCTTGTTTTCTCGCACGATAACATCAGACAATGACCTATTCTTTGATTTCGAGAATATTATTATTTTGCAAAATCGGCGCACTGCCAGTGCGGCAGAAGGGCTTATTATGGCCCTGCAATATCATCTGCCAAATGTGACAATAATAGGGGATAACACTTTCGGAAAGGGGATTGGCCAAGTGACTATTCCGCTTACAGGCGGGTACGCAGTACGGGCCACAGTACTACTTGTAAATGGGCCTGACGGTGAGAATATTCATATGGTTGGCATCCCACCGGATATCCCATTTGACCCAGATATTTACGCAGTTGATCAAGCCTTAGCTCTGCTTGCGGAAATGCAATAAAAATATAATTTTGTACAAGAACTAATAAAAATTTACATTTTGTTCATACGTTGGCAAAATAAAGACGTTATAATCTTTATATGAGTAGGAGGAAAACCGATGCATAATCCCGTTTCTAGTGACTCAAAGGGTAGACAGGATAACTCGTGGCTGACAGATATAGAGATAATTCAGGCCGAAATAGCGAGAGATTTGGAAAAGACTGATGCCTCTAGTGAGGAAGAGCCTTCCTTTATGTGGTCAGAACCGGCCTCAGCCCCAGAGACAACTTTCCCGGCGGAGATCCTGCCAGATGATATAGGTGAATCTGCAGAGTCGACTTTTTCTGCCCAAAATACAGCTGGGTTTTATCGAGAGACAATAAAAAGAAGCTCCCGCGGGGCACGTTCCTGGGGCAGGCGGATTGCTGTTTTATTGTTGATATGTACCTTTGGCATGGGCAGCCTTGGTTTTGGGCTGGGTGCTGCCTATACATGGTTCACCGGGCAAAACGAAAGCGCTCCGCCAGCAGACGTCGTGTCAAATCAAGAAACCCCCACAATTACCCGTAACCGTTATACTTTTGATACGGGCGGGCAGCAAACAGGCACAATCGCAGATATGATTGAGCTTGTTGAGCCCGCGGTTGTGAGTGTAGTTACCCGCTTTACCGAAGGCATACACCTCCCTGTTGCAGGGACGGGAACTATGTTTTCCGAAAACGAAGACCGTATCTTTATCGTTACCGGAAGCTATGTTGTGCCTGGTATAGTGGATGCAGAGCACTTTGTGCGCATCTCTGGCAGCCAGCCCCTTCAGGCACGGCTTGTAAGCTCTAATATGGCAACTGGGCTTTCGGTGATTTCTTTATACAAGGTTCAGCTATTGGAAGCAGGTATTGAGTCTTATACTATTGCCGAGTTTGGTGACTCTTCTCAGATGCAAGTGGGGGATGTTGTATTTGCTATGGGAAATGCTCGCAACGAGGGTATTTCTGTTACACGCGGCATAGTAAGTGCCGGAAAGCAGGACTTGATTTTGCCAGGATATACACTTACGGTACTGCAAACAGACGCGGCAATAAATTACGGTAGTAGCGGCGGCCCGCTTATAAACCTTAATGGTGAGGTTGTTGGAATAAACATAGATAGGACTACAGTGGCTCTTTTTGGCAATGCGTCCGTTGAAGGCATTGGCTATAGTATTGCCTCCAATGTTGTTGAGTCTGTATTGTTGGCGATGATAAGCCCCACACGGCCCGGCATTGGCATTACTGGCAGGACAGTAACTGAGGAAATTGCTGCTGGGTTTGGCGGCATACCCGAGATGGGGGTATTCATTGTAACTGTGACCCCAGGTGGTGCAGCTGATGTGGCTGGAATACGGCCTAATGATATTATTACTGCTTTTGGCGGCGAGCCAGTGTTTGTAATGGATGAATTGATTGATGCGATTGCTCAGCGGCAAATTGATGATGTAATTGAAGTAAACATCCTTCGCGATGGAAATACACCCCTGACCCTGGAAATAGTCCTCCAGGCCTTTATACGATAATTTTCCTGATATATTCGATATTTCCCCTCCTTTATTTCTTTTAGTGCGGGCATGTCCCGCACACACCGGCGGATTGTCTGCCGGTGTTTTTTTTGCTATACTACCGTTCCTCATAATATGTAGTGAGCCAAAGATAAGAAAGGGGATTCCCTCTTTGCAAAAGAACTTACTTGAGTATCTACAATCTTCTGTCCGGCACTTTCCTGATAAGCCTGCCTTTACCGACGAGCATGAGATATTAACCTTTTTGGATTTGGACTGCCGCGGGCGGGCTCTTGGGACATATATTGCCCAAAATACGACCACTGCTAACCGCCCGGTTGCTGTATTGGTGGAGCGTACTGCCGCATCAGTTGCCGCCTTTATTGGGGTGCTTTTTAGCGGCAATTTTTATGTGCCAATAGAAAGTAAAATGCCTGCGGCGCGCATTAGAGAGATACTTAAACAGCTTGAGCCAATTGCCCTCCTTTACACACAGGACGATATGCTATCAGATGATTTTTCTGATTTGTGTCCTGTGTTGTCTGCCCAGGAGGGTTTTTTTGCGCCTGCAGACAATGAGCTTGTGAATAAGCGAGTGCTTGGGGTGCTGGATATTGACCCTGCATATGTGATGTTTACTTCCGGGTCTACTGGGATGCCTAAGGGCATTGTAATTTCCCATCATGCGGTGATTGATTTTACTGATTGGATGGCCGAGGCTTTGGGGTTTTCTTCTGACGATGTTATGGCAAATCAAGTGCCTTTTTACTTTGACCCATCTGTAAAGGATATTTATCTTACATTGAAATGCGGGGCCACAGCCCATATCATCCCCAAAAAATTGTTTATGTTTCCTCTGCACCTTATGCAGTTTATTGATGAGAAAAAGGCTACGGTGCTTAACTGGTCTACTGCCGCCTTTCATATGGTGGCCAATTCTAAGGTATTGGAGAAGCTTGCGCCGGCTAGCCTTAGGATGGTTGTGGCGGGAGGGGAGACTCTTTATGCTAAGCCGCTGAATATTTGGCGGCGGGCCTTGCCGGATGTGTGTTATGTCAATGCTTATGGGCCTACTGAGGTCACTGTTGACGCTACATTCTATGTAATTGATAAGGAATACGCGGACCATGAGGTTATCCCAATCGGGTATATATGCAATAATAAAGAAGTAATGCTTTTGGATAATGACTTGCAGCCTGTAGCTGATGGGGAGCTTGGGGAGATTTGTGTCAGGGGCTCTGGGCTTGCCATGGGTATTTTGGTGATGTGGATAAGACCAATGCTGCCTTTGTGCAAAACCCGGCCAACCCTTGGTATAAGGACATAATCTACCGCACAGGAGATATTGGTGTGGTTAATCAGGATGGGCTGTTTGTGTATCTTTGCAGGCGGGACGGGCAGATTAAGCGCGCCGGGTATCGGATAGAGCTTGGGGAAATTGAGACAGCTTTATCAGCCTTGCCCGAGATACGTGAGTTGGCGTGCTTTTATGACGCAGATAAAGACAAGATTGTATGTGCTTACTCTGGCGATATTGACGCAAATGGTATTGTTGCCGGGCTTAGGGAGGTTTTGCCTAAGTATATGTTTCCTAATGTGTTTTTGCCTATGGATAAATTGCCTCATACCCCGAATGGTAAGATTGACCGGGTGCGGCTGAAGGATGAGTATTTTGGTGGGTGAATTAGCGGGTGAATGTAAAGGCCGGAAATCAACGAATAACTGCATTTGGTAGGTGACTGTTTGGTGGTTGATTATTATGAAAAATAACTTAGTGAATGTTTGTATTTTATGATACAGCTTGAAAACGCTGACCAGGCTGCGAAGCTGGCTATGAGCTACATGAAGCCTGGGATGATTACTAATCACGTCATGACTGCCGCCGAGTATCATGCGGATGTTGAAGCCGGGGTGCTGTATGCCCATATATGGCCTGGCGGTGTGCTTTTCTTACGGGGCAGAGAAGGGTATCAGCTGCTTAGTTATTGTATCAATGACCTTGGTATAATGCCGGGCTGCAGGCTGCCGGATAATGTACTTTGTGAGATAGGGTATAAGCCTTCTGGGGTTGCTGCTGCTGAGGGCGCGGTTAGGTTTTGGGCTGCGGTTGGGTTGAAGATGGCTTTTGAGCGAGTTAGGTTGACGCGGATGCTGGGCCAAGAAGGCCCGCCAGGAGGTGCTGGCGCTGCAATCGTGCAAAAAGATCGCCAGCTCGTGAGCATTTTCGGTAGAAACGGCTATAACATCGAAAGTGTCGGGAATCTGACTTTACCGCCACCTATTGCGCCAATTGGCATACCGCTTTTATCTCTTGCCGACGAGTGCGATATTGATAGTTGCCACAGGTTAATGCATGAGTGCTTCGATGTAATCACCGGCCACATACCAACATATCGCGAGCTTAAAGAAAGCGTTGCGGCAGGTTGTATTCTGTGCATGAAGGATTCGTCCGGCGCGGTTTGCGGGCTCTTGCGATGTGTTGCCAGGGTTGGGTCAACTGAGATAAGGCAGTTGGCTATACGTGAAGATATGCGAGGGCAAGGTTTGGCCCGTTTGCTTTTGGATGCGTTTATTGAGAAGTGGGGTAGAGGCAAGTGTACAGTATGGGTGCGGAACGGGTATGCCCCGGCTTTAAATGCATATAGGTCTGCCGATTTTGTGGCTGATGGGTGGCGCTCTTCTGTGATGGTGGCTGCTGGATGAGACACTAGTTCGCTTTTGATGATTTGGACAAAGGCTTTGGGTTTCGCTTTTGATGATAATGCCAAAGGCTTCGAATTCTGCTTTTGATGATAATGACAAAAGCGATTCCGCCATTTAAACATCAGGAGATAGTGAAACGGGGTAACCCATGAGTATCATATATAAGCCCTTTAATTGATGTAAATATTAGATACAGCAAAACAGGTTGGCTTATGGGATTCAAAAGGCCGCCTCAAAGGAGAATAGAGTGGAAAAATTATTAGAAATCCTACGCACCACCTGCCCAGGCATAGACTTTGAAAAGGAAACTGCCTTGGTTGACAAAGAGCTAATAGACTCACTGGATATAGTCACAATTGTATCCGAAATTATGGGAACCTTTGGGGTAGAGCTAAATGTTGAAGATATAACCCCGGATAATTTCAACTCTGCCCAGGCTATGATGGTCTTAATCCAGCAAAGGTCATAGAGAGATTATGCCCTTTACATCCTTGATGTTCCTTGGCTTTGTTGCCGCCTCGGTTGTTGTGTATTACTTAGTGCCGCCGCGATTTAGGTGGTTGGTTTTGCTTGCAGCCAGCTATGTGTTTTACTTGGTTGGCGGCTGGCAGACGGTTTTTTATATTATTTTTACTACCGGGGTCACCTACTGTGCGGGCCTGGCCCTAGGCCACCTGAACGCCAAACTTGCCGGCTTGCCAAAGGATTTGCAAAAAGATAGCGCAGAAAGCATCCGATATAAAAAGTGGAAAAAACGAGTTGCGGCGTTAGCACTGCTGCTTTGCTTTGGCATACTGTTTGTGCTTAGGTATTGGGATTTTACTATGGGGGCCCTTTTTGCCTCTGATAGGTTTGTATTGAACTTTTTGATTCCCCTTGGGGTGTCATTCTATATTTTTCAGTCGGTGGGGTACGTAATTGATGTGTACCGCGGAAAACATCCCCCAGAGCGTAATCCTGCCAAATATGCCTTGTTTGTGTCTTTTTTCCCTCAGATAATCCAGGGTCCTATTGGCCGGTTTCATCATCTTGCACCCCAGCTTACCGCTGGAAGTAAGCTTGATTTTACCAATATCAAATATGGGATTCAGCTTGCCATGTGGGGGTATTTTAAAAAACTGGTTATTGCAGACCGGGCCGGGGTGGCTGTCAATGAGATTTTTTACAATATAGGGGTGCACAACGGTACGGTTACAGCTTTTGCGGTGCTTTTTTATTCTATTCAGCTATATTGCGATTTTTCCGGCGGGATTGATATCACCCGTGGGGTTGCCAAGATGCTGGGGATAGAAATGTCTGAAAACTTCCGCCGGCCTTTGTTTGCTGTATCTCTTGCGGATTTTTGGCGTAGATGGCATATTACCCTTGGGGCTTGGCTCAAGGATTATTTGTTTTTCTCCCTTGCACTGTCCCGGCCTATTGTCCGTATTGGGAAGTTTACCCGTAGCAGGGTAGGGGGGACGCTGGGCAAGATTATCCCTACATCTATATGTACCTTTTGTGTTTATTTTGCCATTGGTATCTGGCATGGGGCCAGCTTTAGGTTTATTGCTTTTGGGCTTTGGAATGGGATTATTATTACTTCGTCGCTGCTGCTGGCTGGAGTTTATTCTGGAGTAAAAAAGCGGCTACGTATTGATGACAATGCCCGGTGGTGGTGGGTGTTTTCAATTTTGAGGACATCCTTTATTGTGTTTCTTGGGCGGTACATGACCCGTGCCCCGCGGTTTATGTACGGTGTGCGGATGCTTTTGCGGACTTTTGCGGATTTTAGGGTTGGGACATTATTTGATGGGACTTTGCTTGGCTTTGGGCTTACCGGCTTTGATATGGCGATTATTGCTGTTGCTACCATTGGGGTGGTGGGGCTGGAGTATTTTCAAGAGCGGGGCGGGCAGGTACGTGCTTCATTGGAGACACGTGGATTTTTTGTGCAGTGGGCGGCTATTGTTGTGCCCTTACTGGCAATAGTGTTCTTTGGCATGTGGGGGCAGGTTGAGCAGTTTATTTATGGACAGTTTTAATTATGCGGTAATTAATAAATTTGTGCGACATATAGCTACGATAGTAATTTGGGGTTTGGTGGTTAAATTATGTCTTCAAAGAAATGGATTGTTACATTCTTTTGCACTTGTGTTCTGGCTCTGGGTTTAATGCTTTCTTTTAACGCCTTAATAGACCCATTCGGCGTCTTTGGCGACCCGGTTTTAAACTGGTATTCCTATAACGCCACCAGCAACCCGCGGGTGGCTAAGATTGCGTATATCAACAGAAATCATGAGAGGTTTGACTCCTTTATAGTAGGCCCATCCGGCGCAAGCGGCATACCGGTGGATATGCTTAACCAGCACTTCGACGCCAGCTTTTTTAATATGTTTGTATTTGGGGCTGATATGCTGGATACGGAGCTTATTGCCAAGTATCTTATTGACAATTTTACAGTAGAAAACTTGGTGCTTAATGTATATATTGATAGCGGCCTGGTTTTTGGTATGCAGCACGAGAATATTAATCAAAATATGCATGTCCATGCCGCTGGCGGGTCACGGCTGGCTTTTTACAGCCGGTATCTGCTGCTGCATCCTCAATATTCTATAGATAAAATTCGGGCTTTCCACAGCAGAGGCTTCCTTCCAGGGCCCTATGATTGGTTTGATATGGAAACCGGCGCATATAACAAGCGAGGCCGGGCTGCCGAGCCTATCGGATGCATGGAGGCATATCTGGAGGCATATCCTATTTTTGCAGATTATCCCGCCGGAACCCGCACTATGGCCCAGATAGACAATACAATCCAGAGCATAACTGCCATCCGGGATGCAGCCGAGGCGGCGGGGGTTAACTTGCTGGTGATGTTTAGCCCCGTGTATCATGAGCATTTTACCCGATTTTCTGAGGGTGATGTTGCTGAGTTTTTTACCAGGTTGGCTGATGTTGTGCCTTTTTGGGACTTTTCAATGAGCACAATAAGCTTTGATCCACGGTTTTTCTATGATGCCACTCACTTTCGCCATACGGTAGGGGTTATGGCCCTTGGGCGGATTTTTGGCTATGAGGATATGTTTATCCCTGATGATTTTGGCACATTTGTAACCAGTGAAAATGCCGCAGAACATGCCGCCAGCCGCTTTTATGTAACGCCTATGCCTCAGATCGAGTATACGGCTCGCGTGCCTATTCTTATGTACCACCATATTGCTGAAGAAGCCGTCAATGACATGATAGTGACCCCGGAAGTGTTTGCTGCCCAGATGCGGGCCTTATATGAGAATGGATTTACTGCAGTCACATTGTGCCAGCTTGTAGATTTTGTTGACCGGGGGATGCCATTGCCGGAAAGGCCTGTAGTAATCACTTTTGACGATGGATATCTAAGCGTGTACGAATACGCTTTCCCCATATTGGCCCGGTATGGACTAAACGCTACAGCCTTTGTAATTGGTGAGGCCGTTGGCACAGACACATACAAAGACACTGGGCATCCCACTATCCCTAAGTTTTGCTTTGTCCAGGCAGGTCATATGGCTGGGGTTGTTTCCATACAAAGCCACAGTTATGATATGCACCAGGCGGCATTTCTTGAAGAGGGCCGTGCCAGAGAAAATATCCTACGCTGGCCTGGCGAAAATGAGGCAGACTACATTGATGCGTTGCGGGCAGACCACCAAAGGATAAGTGAAGCAGTCTACACAAATGTAGGAGAGCATGTTTTTGCCATAGCCTTCCCTCATGGAATATACGATGTGCTTAGTCAAGCAGTGCTTATAGAACTTGGTGTCCGCGTTACCGTGGGGGTGCACCCTGGTAGCAATACCATAATCATGGGCCTGCCCCAGTCCTTGCTTTCGCTTAACCGGTTTACGATTACCAATGACACAGATATTGATACGTTGCTGACCCTTGTGGGGTCTGGCTATACTACATCTGAGGAACGGCAGTAAAGGAGGCACATATGAAAATTGTAATACTAGATGGCCACGCCACAAACCCAGGAGACCTAAGTTGGGTAGGCCTTGAAGAGCTTGGAGATGTAACGGTTTATGAAAGAACCCCATCAGATTTGATTATCCAGCGTTCAAAATATGCAAGCATCCTCCTCACCAACAAGACTGTGCTGGGTGAAGATGAATTCTCGCAGCTACCAAACCTGAGATATGTGGGCATATTGGCTACAGGATACAACACTGTCGATATTATGGCCGCAAAAGACCGTGGAATAATAGTGACTAACATTCCGGCATATAGTACAGATTCCGTGGCCCAGATGGTTTTTGCCCTGATTCTGGAGCTTTGTTTCCATGTACAAGAACACAGCAATGCCGTGTATGCCGGTGAATGGGCAGCATCAAAGGATTTTAGCTTTTGGAAGTACCCGCTAATAGAGCTGGCTGGCAAAACCCTTGGCATAGTAGGCTTTGGGCGTATCGGGCGAAAAACCGCAGAGATAGCCTATGCCTTTGGCATGAATGTAATAGGTTACGGCATCAGGCCGGATCTATCCTATACTCACAGCAATTTCAAGTGGGCAACCATGGACGAGTTACTGCCGGAATCCGATTTTGTATCGCTGCATTGCCCTCTTTTCCCCGAAACCAAAGGGATAATTAACAAGACGCAGCTTGCCAAAATGAAAAAATCCGCGTTCCTTATCAATACCTCAAGAGGGCCCCTGGTGGTGGAAGAGGATTTATGTGAAGCCCTTAACAATGACCGGATTGCAGGCGCAGCTGTAGATGTTTTATCAGTTGAGCCGCCAAAAGAGGGCAACCCGCTGCTAAGTGCAAAAAATTGCATAATCACACCACATATTGCCTGGGCCACTACAGAAGCCAGAGGAAGACTTATCAGTATCGCTGTGGATAATGTGCGTCATTTTCAGGAAAAGAACCCGATTAACGTAGTAAACATATAACTTAGAAGCTGTGTTCAACTTTGATAAGGGCGAATTTTCGTGGCAGATTTTCGCTAATTGAGGAGGTTCCGACGCGGCTTGGGCAAACAAGAATGAGCCGATGAAAAGTGGCGGAAATCTGACCGAAAGGACGTTGTTGGCGGAGTTGAATACAGATTCTTATAAAGGAGGATGATTATGTTTTCAAGGGAACCATCATTTAAAAGCCCTGCCGCTACTTTCGGCAAAATAGCGTTGAGTATTGGCATCGGGCTATCAGCTCTTGGCATTATTTTATTTTTGATTTTGTTCACCAACATTGACAGGTTGGCAGGTATTATTGTGCTGTCCACGGTTGGGGGCATGGGGGTAGTCTGGCTTATTGTGGGCCTGATTTTTGCCGGGATAAATTCCAGGGCCAATGCAAAGCTAGATTTTCTTAGAGAAACCGGCCAGCACTACGAGGCAGAAGAGATTTACCTAATCCCTACCAATGCCGTGATGGTAAACAACAACCCCGCCGTACATGCCGAGTGTATCTACACCAACAATTTCGGTCAGCGGTGTAGGGTAGTAAGCCGCATGTTTATGTGGAACAGATGGGGGCAAGAAGCCGCACTCCGGGCAACAATTTATGTAGACAGGCAAGACCCCAGCCTCTATGCGGTGGAAATGATGTATCTTGCCGGGGCAGATGGCGTGGATATTGATTATTCACAGAACAGGTTTTGATGATACTGACAAAACTGTAAGCGTAACGCATGAATATGGAGTGAATGTAATCACGAGTGAAATGAAGAAATAACATAAATCATATACCATCATAATGGAGGCAAACATGAAAATTGGAGTATTGCTAGAAGGTTTTCGCCTAGGCTTACGTGAGGCAGTGGCCCGGGCAGCAGCCCTTGGCGTAAAAGGCATCCAAGCCTACGCAGTAAACGGGGAGCTTGCCCCAGAAAACATGAACGACACAAAGGTAAGAGAATGGCTAGACCTGGTAAAAAGCCACAACATGGTATTTTCCGCAATATGCGGCGACCTAGGGGCAACCCCGGAGCACGTGGGGTCAGGCTTTGAAGTAGCCGAAGCCAATCCATGGCGGATACAGCGCTCAAAAGAAATCATGGACCTAGCCAAGCAACTAGAATGCAATGTAGTAACAACCCACATAGGCGTAGTACCAGCAGAGGAATGCAAGAAAAAAGAAATAATGCGAGCTGCCTGCCGCGAACTAGCCCTATACGCCGACTCCATAGGCTCTTACTTTGCAGTAGAAACCGGCCCAGAAAGCGCTGTGCTTCTGAAGGATTTCCTAGATAGCCTAGGCGCAAAAGGCGTAAGAGTAAATTACGACCCAGCCAACTTAGTAATGGTAGTAGCTGATGACCCAGTAGCAGGAGTACACACCCTAAGTGATTACATTGTGCACACCCACGCAAAAGACGGCCTACAATTATCCAAAGACCCGTTAAAATGGCAAGAAGTCCCTCTAGGCCAAGGCGGAGTAAACTGGGACGAGTATTTGATGGCCCTAAATAAAATAGGCTTCGATGGCTTCCTAACAATAGAGCGTGAAGTAGGGGACAACCCAGAAGCCGATATCAAACTAGCAGTAGAATTCCTAAAAGAACGCCTAAATACTCTAGGCTTATAATCCAAAATACTTTAATGCAGGAGAACCATACGATTGCAATATAAGCCTTGAGCCTTACGGTTTTAACAAACTAATCTTTCCCTAAGCAAGCCGAAGGTGCAGCATGAGAAGGGCGGTAGTGCTTTTCGCCGCTATTGCAAAGAAAAGTACTACCGCCCTTCTCATGCAGGGCCAGAAAGGCGGCACATATGCCCTACAGCGAACTAATAAAAGACATCTCCCGCATAAGAGAGTACATGCGGGAATTTTTTGTTTATGGTTTCAAAAGCCGGGAAGAAATAAAAATCAACAGCCCTCGCAGCTACGACAACGAGCGCCGCCGTATAGAAAGCTGGCTGATGGACTACATGTCCTTCAGGCAAGATGCTGGCGGCAAAAACATCTTCCTCTCAGTCAACAGCCGCCAAGCCACTCAAAATCCCTTATACAAGATGTGGAAGGCCAAGAGCTTTACAAGAAATGATATTACTCTCCACTTTTGGCTGCTGGATATTTTGTCACATGATGAGGCAAAAACTTTAGCTGATATCATCGAAACCATTGACACCAAATACCTTACCATGTTTCAAAATGCAGACCCAATTGACGAGTCAACCCTGCGTAAGAAACTCAAGGAATACATAAATCTGGGGCTTGTGCACGCTCAAAAGCAAGGCAAGCAGCTTGTGTATAAACTACCGCATGATGAGGTAAATCTGGATAGTTGGCATGATGCCATTAATTTTTTTGCGGAAGCTAGCCCCATGGGTGTTATTGGTTCATTTTTGATGGATAAGTTCGGCCACAGTGCCGGATGCTTTGCTTTTAAGCACAACTATTTGCTTTTTGCACCGGATAATGGGGTTATGCTGGACTTACTTACGGCAATAAGCAGCAAATGTAGTATTGAGCTTGAAATTTATCCAAACAAGCGTAACACTGTTGTGCCACTAAAGATTTTTATCAGTACCCAGGCTGGGCGGCAATACATTGCGGCGTGTAATAAGCGTACCAGGCGGGTTATGTTTTTTCGGCTGGATACTATTATTGGAATGAAGCAGTTGGAGGAAGTGGCCGACTATGATACATATACCGATGCATTGGATGACTACAAAAAGCATCTGTGGGGAGTAGCCACTGGCCAGGACGGGCATCTGGAGCATATCTCCATGATTATAAGGATAGAATCAGACGAGTATCATATCGTGAAGCGCCTGGAGCGCGAAAAACGCTGCGGCACTGTTGAGCAATTGAATAATAATCTATGGTGCTTCTCTGCTGATGTGTATGATTCCCAGGAAATGCTACCTTGGTTGCGGACATTTATTGGGCGGATTGTGTCGCTAACATGCTCTAATAAGTTGGTTGAAGAGCGCTTTCATGCTGATATTGACGCCCTTGCCGAGATTTATAATTTGCTTTAGAGCTAGGAGGTAGATGCCATGCTTTTCAGCGAGGTTTACAGTGCGTACTTTAATACGGTGGCTGCAGTTTTGCGTGAAGCCATTATGTATGTCGCAGCAGATAAACACATCATAACTGACAAACACACCAAAACAGAAAAGCACAGTCTCACAGATAAACGTATAACAGAGCTTATCAACCAAAAAGCCTTTTCAGAAAGCGTACTGGCCATCATGCCAGCCCTCAAAAACGAAGAATGGTTGCTGCTAAATTCCAAAAACCAGACCCCGATCCAAAAGCTACCCCACATGCCCATGACATTTCTACAAAAACGCTGGCTAAAAACCTTGATATCTGACCCGCGCCTTGCGCTCTTTGCCCCAGATTTATCAGGTCTGGATAGCGTAGAGCCGTTGTTTTCCATAGACAGTTTCACATATTTTGACCAGTACACTGATGGCGACCCTTTTACGGATGCCAGCTATATCGTCATCTTCAGAACAATATTGGATGCAATAAAATCACACCACAAGTTAAAAATAACCCTTACAAATTTCCGCGGCAGGGAAGTTTCTGGCATATATATCCCACACAGACTGGAATATTCCCAAAAAGATGATAAGTTTCGGCTAATCTCTACCATGGGATCCAAACACAGCATTGTAAATCTTGCCAGGATTACTAGTTGCGAATTTCTGGATGCACGCAAGGAAAAGAGCGCTTATGTCTATAAGGAAAAGAGCGCTTATGTTTATAAGGAAGCATCTGAGGTGGAAGCAAAGGAGGCCTGTATTACATTCGAGCTAACAGACCACCGCAACGCTCTTGAAAGAGTAATGCTGCATTTTTCTGATTGCCGCAAAGAAACCCGGCGTCTGGATGATAACCTCTACCGTGTTTCTCTCTGGTATGATCCCCAAGACGAGACGGAGATACTGATACGCATACTGTCCTTTGGGCAGATGATAAAGGTTCTGGAGCCTGACAGCTTTGTTGCACAGATAAGAGATCGGATTCTGCGGCAGCAAGGTTTGATGCCGAGGTAAGTCTTTCAGAAAAAATATGCCAGCATATGTAGCTTTGCATATCTATATAGCAAATCAACCTCGCAACTTTTTTTCCACGATTTACTTTCCCACCTCCTGTATTATAATCAAGAAAAGCGCGTACAGCAGACTTCCTACTTTTTTTGGTTAAAAGATGCTGCGCTTTGTAAAAGCACTTACAGCAATCAAAAATTCGCCGAAATGGGCTTCGAAACCCAAAGTGCTTTGTATTAATAAGGGAAGGGGGAAGAATCCATGCTAAGTTATCTCAAAAACCAAGCCAACCGCACCTTAACAGAAAACAGTGCCGTCACAAACCTTACCACTGGTTCTGACTGCCTGGATCTTTTTGCTACTATCGGTGCGCTGCGAAGACAGGCTGACTCCGAGGTCATCACACGTTTTACTCGGGCCTGGGCAGACAATCCAGATTATGCCGCCAAAATATTATTCTATGCCCGCGACATAAGGGGTGGCCTTGGCGAGCGCAAAATTTTCCGCACTATTTTGCGCTATATGGCCAATACTATGCCAGAGGCGGTGCGGAAAAATATGTGGGCTGTGCCGGAATTTGGCCGTTACGACGACCTGCTGGTTCTTCTTGACACCCCTCTGCGTAAAGAAGTAGTTGCCCTCATCAAGGGGCAGCTTTACTTAGATAACACCGCCCTGGAAGGGGATGGTGCAGTTTCCCTGTTGGGTAAATGGTTACCTTCTGTCAACGCCCACAATGCAACTACCGTCCGCTATGGCAAGCTTCTAGCAAAGGAATTAGGTATGACCGAGGCCAACTATCGCAAAACCCTATCCCGGCTTCGTGCACAGATTGCAATAATCGAAAACAATCTCCGTCAAATGGATTATACTTTCGATTACGAAAAGCAGCCTTCAAAAGCTATGATGAAGTACCGCAAAGCCTTCCTGCGCAATGATGGAGAGCGATACAAAGGTTTCCTTGCTAGCGTTGCAAAGGGCGAAACCAAGCTCAACACCGGCACTCTGTACCCATATGATATAATCCGACCACTGCTTTCCAATGCTATAGGCTCTAATGCCATAAGCTCTGATGAGGAAAATGCCATCAATGTAACGTGGAACGCCCAGACGGATTTCACCAATGGTGAAAACGCTTTGGTTGTAATCGATGGTTCTGGCTCTATGTATGGCTATGGCAGCCCAAAGCCTGCTGAGGTAGCGCTTTCACTCGGCATATATTTTGCCGAGCGTAACAGCGGAGCTTTTGCCAACCACTTCATTACCTTTTCCCATAGCCCACGCCTTGTGGAGATTAAGGGCAAAAATATTAGCGAAAAGCTGAAATATTGCATGTCCTATAACGAGGTTGCCAACACCAATGTCAAAAAGGTCTTTGATCTTGTATTGCAGACTGCGGTGAAAAACAAGCTGCCTCAAGAGGATTTGCCATCGACCCTATATATAATATCCGACATGGAGTTTGACTCCTGCGCCGAAGATGCCGATATCACCAACTTTGAGTATGCTAAAAAGGCCTTCGAGGCACAGGGGTATGTTTTGCCCACGGTGGTATTCTGGAATGTCCAAAGCCGCAATCAGCAGCAGCCCGTTACCCTAAACGAGCAAGGGGTTGTGCTGGTATCTGGTGCAAGCCCGCGGGTGTTTTCTATGGTATCCAGCGGCACATTGTCGCCGATGAAATATATGCTGGAGACAATCGGGCATGAGCGGTATGCGAAAATCCATGTATAGCATAAAATTCCGCTTTTGATGATTTTGACGATGGCAACCCAAAATCCATTCTAGGAGATGACAAAATGTTAACAATACAAGGCAAGCACAACACCGCCATATGTTACACACATGGGCTTGAAGAAACGGCGGAAAAACAAATACAAGCCCTATGCGACCAAGCAGCCTTTGCCGACTGCAAAATCCGCATTATGCCCGATGTACATGCTGGTATGGGCTGCACTATCGGCACAACCATGACAATAACCGATAAAATCGTCCCCGGGATGGTTGGGGTAGACATAGGCTGCGGAATGGAAACGGTACGCTTGGATACAAAGGAAATTGACTTCAAAAAACTAGACGGATCTATACGAAAAAACATCCCTTCGGGCTTCGAAGTGCGCTCCAGCCCGCATAGGTTGGCCGATGAGATTGATTTGAGCCAGCTACGCTGCGCAAAACATGTAAACATGCATCGGGCAATCCATAGTATAGGAACCCTTGGAGGCGGCAACCACTTCATAGAAGTAGGCCAAGACGAAGGCGGCAACCTATACCTGGTAGTCCACTCCGGCAGCCGCCACCTAGGCAACGAGGTAGCAGAGTACTATCAAACCGAGGGCTACAACGCCCTATGCGGCCATGCTCAATATCAGATTGATGATGTAATCGAAGACCTAAAAGCCCAGGGCCGCAACAATGAAATCGAAAGCACAATCAAGTCCCTAAAAGCCCAGACAGCTTTGCCAGTACCAAAAGAGCTGGCATATGTAGAAGGGCAACTCTTTGATGACTATATCCACGATATGAGAATAATACAGCATTTTGCGGTGCTTAACCGCAAAGCAATGGTAGATACAATACTTGTAGGTCTGCGAGCCAGGGCCTTGGAGGAGTTTACAACCATCCACAACTATATAGACACTGACACGATGATTCTCCGCAAAGGGGCGGTTTCGGCCAGGGAAGGCGAAAAGCTGCTGATTCCTATAAACATGCGCGATGGCAGCCTGATTTGTATAGGTAAAGGCAATGCCGATTGGAACAGCTCTGCCCCTCACGGCGCCGGACGCCTAATGAGCCGCAGCAAAGCTTACGTCGCACTTTCGATGGAGAAATACCAAGCCGAAATGGAAGGGATTTACTCCACTTGCGTTGTGCCGGATACCCTAGATGAATCTCCAATGGCCTATAAAAGCATGGACGAAATAATTTCCCATATAGGCCCCACTGCTGAGATTGCGGCCAGGGTCAGACCGCTGTATAACTTTAAGGCAGCAGAAAAAAATTCCCGCCGCAAGAGGAAGAAGTAATGGCAGTGACCGCTTTCGGCAAAAGATCAAAACTGGAGCTGGGTTGGCCTCATAAATAGATACAATCGCTTTTGTCAAAATCATCAAAAGCGGACTACCCCCTGCGCATGGTAAAAATAACAACCTCAGGCCGTGCAAATATCCTAGGTATAGTGTAATAAGGTCCAATACCACGACTAACAAACACCGTAGCCTCGTCAGCCGAGCAGCTAAACCCATAGGCGAACCTAGTCCCATAATCTGTAATACTGCCGCGGAATAAGTACATGGGAAAGCCAAAAAAGGTAATCTGCCCGCCATGGGTATGCCCAGAAATCATCAGGTCAACCTCAACGGTAGATTGCACCATTGCCACATCTGGATTGTGGGAAAGCAGCAAAACAAAGTCACCTGGGTCAGCTTCTGCTGTGGCCTCGGCAACACTAGGGTTTCTGTTCCACATGTCATGTACCCCTGCAAGAAAAAATCCTTCCCTTATGTGTACCCCGCTGTTATCCAGCGGGGTTATTCCATGTTGCAGCTTTGCATAAAACAGTCCTGCATAGAAATCATGATTACCCTCTACGCCAAAAATCCCATCTGTAGTCACAGTCTGTGCAATTTCTCGCAAAGTCCCCTGATAATGAGAATCCCTCGTAGAAAAATCCCCGCCAAGAAGCAGTAAGTCTATATTTCGATTGCTTAGCTCTGATGCCACAGCCCTCATGCTTTCGTCAGAGATTATGTGCATATCAGTCATAAAGGCAATGCGGTAGCCATCAAGCTCTGCAGGCCAGTTGGGGGCAGTAAACTCTATTTCTACATAGCGGACTGACCTGTCGAGAGTAAGGCCATGGGCAATATGCACAAGTGGGATAATCGCGATTGCCAAACCAATAACCACGGTAATCCTATATTTTCTAGCCATAACCCTGTGCTTAGCGATGCGCTTGGGCAGGCATATACCTGCAAAAGCCCCGATTCCTCCGCAAGCCAGTGTAACAAGCAGCAGCAGCTTATCCCATATACGCCATCTGTAGTTTGTGTCATTGTCATTTGTAGTAGCGTTCTCATTTGCAGTATTCTCACTTGCAGCACTACTATGTGCTGTAGTGTGAGATGGTTTTCGACTACAAAAAATATAAATAAAAAACGCAGCCCCATTTACAAACACAAAAAATACAAGAAATAACTCAATAATCCCAACGCGGAGAATAAAATTTACAATGAACCGCAGCAAAACATACCTCCATATAGCTCACATTGTCAGTATTATCTACCATATTGCCAAAAGCCCAGTGCAAGGCTTACCTGCTCTCAGTACAAAGGCAAAGGCCTGTCCTGCTACGAAAGCAGGAGCAGGCCCAAATACTACATAATTTCTACAGTGCTTTTTTAAGGACATCCACCATGTCAGTGCGTTCCCAAGGCAGATCCAAGTCATCGCGGCCAAGATGCCCATATGCGGCAACCTGCTTGTATATCGGTCTGCAAAGGTCAAAATGTTTGATAATAGCCGCCGGGCGCAAGTCAAAGTGTTTGCCAATCAGCTCAACAATTTTCCCATCAGCTATAGCACCCGTGCCCTTAGTATTAACATGGACAGAAACAGGCCTTGCAACGCCAATGGCATATGCAACCTCAATCTCACAGTGCCGGGCCAGCCCTGCGGCCACAATGTTTTTGGCGATATACCTGGCCATATACGCCGCAGAGCGGTCAACCTTTGTAGGGTCTTTGCCGGAAAACGCGCCGCCGCCATGGGAGGCATACCCGCCGTAAGTGTCTACGATAATTTTGCGCCCGGTAAGGCCGCTGTCTCCAACAGGCCCGCCGATTACAAAGCGCCCGGTTGGATTGATATAATATTTTGTGTTTTCTCCAAGCATGTTGGCGGGGATAACCGCTTTTATTACATGCTCCGTTATATCTGCCCGTATTTGCTCCTGGGTCACGGCTTCGCTGTGCTGGGTGGACACGACCACTGCCTCAACCCCAACAGGCCGCTTATTATCGTCATAGGAGACCGTTACTTGGGCCTTTCCATCTGGGCGCAAGTAGGGTAGGGTATTGTTTTTGCGTACCTCTGCCAGCTTGCGGGCCAGCTTATGGGACAATGCTATCGGAAGGGGCATAAGCTCCGGTGTTTCATCACAAGCATAGCCAAACATCATGCCCTGGTCACCAGCACCGGTGTCGGCTTCTGAACCATCGGCTCTGGATTCAAGTGAAGCGTTTACTCCCATTGCAATATCCGGTGACTGGCCGCTTAGGGTCACTAGCACTGCACATGAGTCGGCATCAAACCCCATATCGCCGCCGGTGTAGCCTATTTCCCTAATTGTATCCCTGGCTACCTTCTCAATATCCACATAGCAATTGGTGGTGATTTCGCCCATTACCAGCACCATGCCAGTGGTGGTGCATACCTCGCAGGCCACGCGAGCCTTTGGGTCTTTGGCCAAAATGGCGTCTAGTACGGCATCAGAGATTTGGTCACAAATCTTGTCTGGATGGCCTTCTGTTACTGATTCGGATGTAAATAGGTACATGTTTTCCTCCTTGTTGGGGTGCTGTCCCCATTATGCTTGCGACATAAAAATAAGCCCTCCTCAGGGCTTTTTCGCGTTTACGTTTCCTCGTATCGTGTCGCTTGCCGATACGAAAGCGCATCTTCCGGCAATATATTGCCGGGGGAATTAGCACCGTGCGTATGCCGGTTGCTGGGTTTCTCAGGGCCCTGATCCCTCCACCTCTCTTGATGTTTTATTCAGTTGTCGAGATAGATAATATCATGTTGCTATGGGTTGTCAAGCATAATAAGCGAAAAAGAGCCAGTGGATTATATGTTTTTGCTCGTAACGTGGTCATATCATGTAAAAATATTGACGAACGCATGGCGAATATATATAATACGCCTATATTACACGAAAGGAGTGAGTCATATGACCACCATCCCCCTTATAGATAAGGAATTTAAGGCCCTAATCCCGCCACTTTCTAATGAAGAGCACACACAACTAGAACAAAACATCCTGGCAAAACGAAAATGCCATGATGCAATAGTCCTATGGCAGGGTCTGATAATAGACGGCCACCACCGCTATGAGATATGCATCAACCACGGCATTGAGTTTGAAGTCAAGGAGATGTCCCTGCCGACAAGAGAAGATGCTAAGCTTTGGATACTGCAAAACCAGCTATGCAGGCGCAACCTATGTGACGCGGCAAAGATAGAGATAGCACTACGGAAAGAAGAAATCCTGCGCTCAATTGCGAAAAAGAACCAAACCTACGGCGGCAGGCCAAGAAAGGGCGAAGATGATGCAAATCCGCCAAATCACTGGGACGAAAAAGGTTCATCCAAAGTATCAAAATCCGGCATAAACACAATTGATGTCCAAAAAGCAATGGCTTCTGAAGCTGATGTAAGTGTAGGAACATTTCATAGATACTCGAAGCTGAAAGAGGAAGCCCATCCCGCTCTACTTGCCCAGGTGCAATCAGGCGAAGTAAAAATTGGCACGGCCCACCGTATGCTGCCCAATGAGATTTTCAAGCAGCTTGCCCGTACAGACAAGATGCTGCACTATATAGTAAAGGCCGTCCCGCCTCAGGGGCTTAAGGCGGCAAATCCAGGCCTACATGAAAAAATGACAAATTTGGCAGAAGACCTGCGTGCACTTATTACGGTTTTGGGTGAGAAGTTTGCACAACAACATCATTAAGGGTTTATTCATAGTCTATGCCCTTTGGGATGACGCTATATTTTGTAACATTTTTGTAAATTTTACTAATATACTGTAAATTTTGCTTGTAATTTCTTGCATTTTTTATATTATTTGTTATTATCATTATGCGCACAAAATGAGTGTCAGCTATCATATAACTGTGATGGTAATGGAGGTGCATATGGTTATTCCCATAGGAAAAGCGCTTAAGGCACTAAGGTTGAAGCGTGGGCTTATCCAGGCAAAACTGGCACGCGGCATTATTGATCGAAGCAGCCTATCAAAAATAGAAAGTGGAAGGCATGATGTATCGAGAGCCACTCTTGAACTGTTAGCCGACCGCCTAGGGCATACTGCAGAGTACGTATTATTATATGCTATCAGCAATGCAGAGTTTGATGTTTTTGAGTTGAGGGATGAAATGGATAATCATACCTCCAATATGGATCATGCAATCCTTAAAAAGCTTATTACAAAGGCAGAATCAATGCCCGGCTTTAAAGAGCCACTTCATAGGCAGTTTTTGTTGTGCAAAAAGGCATATACTCTGCTTGACAACGATCCCTATCAGGCAAGCCTCTTATTACAGGAGGCAATCACAATTACTATCCCTGGCTTTAATGAAAGGCTTATAAAAACGTTTTTGCTTGCTAGGAATGATATCGAAATTATCAACTCAATGGCCACATTGCACAATAAAAACAATAACACAGATAGGGCTATTGAACTATTGCGTCTGCTGTCCGACAATATCCGCAGTCGTACCGTAGATCCATATGAGAAAGCCCGCTCCCTCACCCTTACGTTGTACAACCTATCTGTATGTCTTGGCAAGCAAGAACGATACAAAGATGGGCTGGTGGTGTGCAACGAGGGTATTAGTGAGGGGCAGGCTGCTAGGTGTTACGGTCTTTTACCAAAACTGTTGTATAACAAGGGGTATTGCTTGTTCAAGCTTGGGCATCCAACGATGGCCGAGGAGTGTATTATTGATGCCTATTATACGCTTCGAGCCTATGGTCTTTTCAATGATGCAGAGAACATAAAGAACAACACCTTTAGGAATTTCAATATCAGCATAAACAGTTAAATCAGCGAGGCCTGACACCTTCATGGCCAAGATCAATGCGTGGGGCAAAATACGTGTCGCCGGCCTCTGTACATACGGGGCATGATGGCTGTATCTCGCTGGCATTGGGCACGCCGGGTATGATGACTACACCGCATAAAGTAAATGCTGTAAGAAGTAGTGCTGTGATACGTTTTTTCATGATAAGACCCCTTTCTGGTATATGCGCTGGTGCGACTTTGGCACGGGCGCTTTTATTTATGTCATTATATGCCAAAAATATGTCGATAAATGTGTTGTTTTGCGCACATGAAGATATATATGTGCGTGATTTGACACATTTTGCGATGTGGTTTTGTGCTATTGTCTTGTAAAAGATTGTTGAATGTTTTACATCTGAGGTGAATTGTGATGACTGTCCCCTTTGTGAAGCTGTTCCGCACGCCTAATAATTGGTATGTGTTTGATGTTAATAAGAGTGAGATTCTTCCTGTTGAAGGGGAGTCTTATGATTATTTGCAGGCCGTTTTTGATGGCGAGGCTGTTTGGGGATATGAGTTGCCACAGGAATTGGCGGGCTTGGTGGAGCAGGGGTATTTGGCTACTGAGAGTGTGGTTAAGGAGGTTCGGCATCCGTTTGTTGAGCATATGGATATATTTTTAACTCGGAAACTGAATAGTATGACTTTGCAATTGACACAAGATTGCAATCTACGCTGTAAGTATTGCATTTATTCTGAAAGCGATAGCGAACGTCAACGCTCACATTCCAGGAAAAGTATGACTTGGGAAATAGCAAAAAAATCTCTTGATTATCTATGGGAACATTCGGTCGACAGTAAGAGAATTAATATTGGTTTTTATGGCGGAGAACCAACTCTGGAGTTTGCATTGATGCAGCAGGCTGTAGAATACAGTCTCGCTATATTCGCGGGAAAAGAGTTAGGTTTCACCATGACAACTAATGCCACTATGTTAAGTGATGAGATGATTCAATTCCTTGTCAAACATAACTTCAACATAATGGTAAGTATAGATGGCCCTAAAGAAATCAATGATAAGAATCGCGTATTTCCAGATGGCAGCGGCTCTTTTGACTCAGTTGTAAAATCACTTAATCGTTACGAGGAGTTATCTCCAGCGTTTTCTGAAAAAGTTATGCTTATGATGGTTACAGACCCATCCAATGACTTTGATTGCTTTAACCAAACATTAATTAATGGCTCAGAACTTGACAACATGCCAATGTTATCTACATTGGTTGACCTTGATTTCTCAGATAGCAATCTTATATTTTCTGATGATTATAAGTGTAAGAATACGTATCATCTCTTTCTTGCAAAAATGGCGATAATCAATCGTTTCCCTCAATCTGAGGTGGCTCCACAACTAAGGTCCATCTTGGGTGTATTGCGTGATAACTATGAGCAGAACGAAAGTATGCGGCCACTTCAAGAAAAGGATGTGCCGTCAGGGCCATGCATAGCAGGCTATAATCGTCTGATGGTAACTGTTGACGGCGTACTAATACCATGTGAGCGGGTGAGCGAAACATCGGAATCTATGCATATAGGTACAATATTTGATGGTATTGATATTGAAAAGGCGATCAATTTTACTAACTTCGGCTGTATAACCGAAGATGAATGCAAAAAATGCTGGTGCTTTAGATTCTGTCTAATGTGTGCTAAAAAAGCAGATGATGGATCAGACAAATTATCATCTGTTGTAAAACTATCTAATTGTAATGAGGCAAAAGCCAACGCATTCGATAACTTGAGGGCATATTTGCTGTATAAAGAAATGTCGGTTTATTATCCTTCACAAATAAGAATAGTTTAAGAAAGCGAAAGGACTTGTGCTACTATGAATATTGCCCTTTATCCGTTCTGTGATGAGCTGTTGCCCCTTGTTCGACATTTCAATAGTCTACAAGGTACATACACCCTATGCCGGATTTATACTATGCCTGGCATTGCTATTGCAGGCAAAGATGCTGCTTTTATACGTAATCAGCCTGATATTGGTATGGTTGTCACTGGCGATTTGGTTTATGACGACCCCGGATGGAGCACTCTTTTCTTTGTTAATGTAAATGATAAAAGGTTGATGGAGAGTATAGATGTAGAAAAAACAATTGAAAATGCATTGTTAGCAGGCAAGGCCGTTGCTTACGTTTGCAAAGCTAGCGATGTTATTCCAACAGGTTTAATGGATTTGCAGCAATTATATCCGGAGATGCTATCATTTCAAAACAACATTTTATTGCCAAATAACATTTTATCGCCACGCACACCAGTTGAAGTACCTGTGATTTTAGTTGGAGGGTTAATCAAGGAAGCAGATACTACTGATTTGCTCCTTGGGCTTACTACGTGTATGCGTAACAATGGCATTCGCCCCTTAGTCTTGTCCGATTATTACATGGGGGAATTGCTGGGCTTTCATGATGTAGTTGGCTTTAGTCAATTGGAATTGTCAAACGATAATAGAATTGGACTGCTTCGCAGGATTATTAGAGAATTATCAGATTTGTATAGGCCGGATGTCATTTTGATGGAAGCACCGGATGCTGTTATGGAGTTTAGTAGTGATATTAACAATGGATATGGAATAGATACATATCTGCTTTGTACGGCTGTACGCCCTGATTATTTTGTCTGTTGTGTGCCGTTTAACCTTGCAAACAGTGAATCACTGGATAAGTTAAGTGATGATTTTACCGTTCGTTTGGGTTCGCCTATCAGTGTTGTGCATTTAAGTAATATATTCATAGATACTTCAACACAGTTTAGCTATATTGATTATGTTTTTTTGGATAACAAAACAGTGAAAGAGCGGCTTGCAAGCTTTACAAAACAGGATTTAGTTCCGATGTTTGATGTAATAGGAGATGGGGCGGATGAATTGTTCGTAAGACTTAATACATTCATGGGTGAATAATGAATAAGGGGGTGGCGTTATATGAGTAGTGCATTTATTCATGATAGAGTCGCAGGAATTTTGCATAGCAAACTGCACGTAGCTGGCAATCTATTAACAGAAAGTAATTGGGATAAACCATTAACCGGAGATGAGTTCCGTTTGTCTTCTGTTGATCTTGTATATTTGCTTTTCGAGATTGAAAAGGAATTTAAGATACGGATTAAAGAGCAGTTTCTAAGAAATTATGGTTTTAGCACAATTGATTCAATCGTGAGTATTATCCAGCATTATACTTAATGTGATTTAGCGTGGAACTCTGTCTATTTCTCCTAATACCGCAAACCAGCCATTGTGACTTACCGCGCTGATTCATTAAGCTAATATAATAGAAAGGAGGTATGTGTATGCTAAAACTTAAGAAGAAAAACCGTGCAAATACTATTTTAGCATATTCGACATGCAATTGCGCATGTTCGAGTGGATGTTTCCGTCCTGGTCACGGTGTTTGCAGCTCACAGTATCAGGGTCATGTATGGCGTGCCCTTCCATATGCGCATGCAAGTGCTCAAGGGATAGGCTGATCAAGAAGGTAACAACATAGTGGCTTTGGCCGGTTTGCCGTATAGGATATGATACCCTTGAAAAAGGGTATCATATCCTATATCGTTATATCCACAAGCCATCAACAAGAGGAGACAATTTATGCGTAAAATTATTTTACTCTTTGCATTTTATATAGTATTTACACTAGCCGCTTGCGGACGCAGTAACCAAACAAGCAATGAATCTCCTGGTAATAACGACTCAAATGAATACCAGGATAGCCCTGGCTTGAGAGTACCTCCAGGCGCTGAACCAACGCTTGAAGCAGTGCACACAATAACTATCCTTGCATCATACTGCTCTATTTCACAAGGATCAATGGATCGGTTTGGCCCAGTAGTAGGAACAAATGTTGATGCAATAAGGACGGCAGCACATGAAATGCGGATGGATTGGGCTGAGAGAGGTAAAACCTTCATTTTAGAAATGGAGCTGGTACAGTGGGATGACTGGTATCATAAAGATCGCCATGACGAGAGGCTAAGTTTACTAATGATGGCAGGTGAAATGCCTGATATCATATTATTTGACGGCCAAAACATACGCGCTATGGCTGAAAGGGGCTTTTTGGCGAATTTCTATGACCTTATTGAGCAAGACCCATATATAAGCCGAGATGATTTTTTTACTCAAGCCTTATCGGCTTTCGAAATAGCCGGGGGACTTTATACCCTTCCGGCAAGCTTTGGTTTCGAGTATGTACGCATCAACCCAGATCTTCCTAGTCATATTGTTGACGAGTTCAATCAAAAATCATTTATCACAGTTGAGGAACTAATGGACTTGTACCTAACCATAATGGCTAGTTATGATGAGTTTGGACATTTGTCATTAGGAATCCCGACATCATGGAACCAAAATCTTTTTATTAGGACATTTGATGATTATACTATAACTCCATTTGCCTTTGAGTCCAGCATTCTGCTGGAAGCAATTGCAAGCAATTTTGTAGACTTTGATACCCAAAGAGCTGATTTTACAAATCCACGTTTTATTTCCAATATGGTAGCCATGCAGCAGATTTTTGAACGGGATATTGTTCCGCGCCGCCTTGGTAATCGCATTACCAATCCGATGACAACGTTCACGCGCCCTGCTACCCATACCGAAATAAATTATCTCCATAGGCCTATGGATTGGATGTTTTTTTTCCATAGCGAGGGAGGGCTTACGCTGTGTGACCTTTGTACGCCACCTGAAGTATTAGGAACGCCACCTGGAGTCTTTTTTGGATTTGATCATTACTATATACCCCTTGTGGATAATGAGGGGCGATTACTTATAAGTCCATTCTCTATAGGATATGGGGGCTCAAGGTTGCGAGGTAACGTTTGGGCCAACATAGGCATTTCTGCCGGTGCTGACAGAGATGTTGCGTGGGAATTTGTGAAGAATTTGCTTAGTGCATATGCCAGACAAAGTATCTTCTCATCAGCTACCCCCATTCTGCGTGAGTATTTTGAGTATTCTCTAAATCGACAATATGAAAACGCCTTCGCTCAGTTGCCACATCCGACTTTTATAGACCAGCACGAGTGCTTAATATTCAACACCATGCAAGGACTAGTCGCTCTTAACGAAATGCCCATGGCTTTGATAACCACAATGATGCCACGCGGGGTATATGACGAAAACCTAGATCTCTTTTTGCGGGGTATCAGGACTCCCCAGGATTTTACCCAGCAGCTGCAGAATAGGGTTGCCTTGTGGTTAACTGAATAATTGGAAAATTATGCGAAAATCCCTAATTGCAATAACCTCATTCCTTCGCATCTTCGCCTGGTGCATCCCCTTTTCTTGGCGCGCATCAAGATACTACACCCTACTGCGCATAGCAGGTGAGGTAGCCCGCCCCATCCTAGCCATAGGCGTGTCATTCCTAGGCAAGTATGTAATAGACCTTTTAGCCGGCTCATGGGTAGTTTCAGACACATACAACACCCTGCTCCTACTCCTAGCAGGCCTACTAGGCATTGCCCTGTCCCGCACCCTAATCCAAACCATAACCCAATACGGACAAGCCATGCACTCAGAAATAATCAACAATAAAATCTCCCTAACAGTAATAGACCGCTCTCTAACTGCAGACCTGGAATACTTCGACAACCCAGCCTATCACGATAAGTTGATGGCTGTAAGCCGGGATTCACATGCAATCGCCCACATACTATGGAGTGTGATTTCCTGCATAAGCGCCGGGGTGTCTTTTATCGGGGTCTTTGCTGTGCTAAGCCGCGCCAACATGCTGTATGGCCTACTGATGATGGCTGCGGCCATTCCCTCGTCAATAGCCGCCGCAAGATACACAAAAGCCCTATACATGCTAAGCCTAGACCAGCTCAACGGACTAAGGCAGCAGTTCTATTGTCAAGAGATAGCCTTCGACCGCACCTATGCCCAGGACATGCGCCTGTTTAACGCAGGCCCGCGCCTATTGAAACGATATCAGCGTATCTGGCAAACCCTCTTTACCGAAAAACGAAACATGTCCCGGAAACGGGCCATTTTAACCGGTTTCTTAGACTGCTTGCCTGAGATTGTGATAATCCTAATAAGCGTAGATATCGCATTCAAAATCCTAGCCGGCGATGCTACCGTTGGAGATTATGCCCTATATACCGGCCTAGTCGTTCAGCTATCCGGGGCTATCCAGATGTTTTCATATTCAGCCATGCAAATATATGATAACCGGTTAAAAATAGACAATATGAAATCCATAGATCAATTCAAAAGCCAGATTCCTGACACCGGAGCCCTTCCCTTGAAAGAGGTAGTATCTATAGAGTTCTGCAATGTCAGCTTCACATATCCAGGTGCAAACAAGCCAGCTTTGGATGGCATGACATTCTTGTTGCACAAAAAGCAAAAAGCCGCTCTTGTAGGGCTAAACGGCTCAGGCAAGTCAACGCTGATAAAGATGCTGCTGCGTATGTACGACCCACAGTCAGGCACAATAAAAATTAACGGAATTGATATCAAACAATATAAAATGACCGAGCTGCGGGCAAACTTCAGTGTCTTCTTCCAAGAGATGCGCAATTACAGCTTTACTTTGCGGGAAAATTTCACATTCGGTGATGCCGGTAATGATGACGAGGATAATAATGACGTGGAAGCCGCCGCCATGCTGTCCCTGCACAGCGCATACTGCGGCGATATAATAAGCAAGTCAGAAAAAGGCCTGGAAACCGCACTAACCCGCTCCTTTGACGAAGATGGAATAGAATTGTCAGGAGGCCAGCACCAAAAGCTTGCCTTGGCTCGTACATTCTTCCGCCGTCACACCGCCCTTATTTTGGACGAACCTTCATCTAACCTAGACCCCCTGGCCGAGCAAAAAATATTCGAAAATCTGCACCATGTGATTGCCGGAAAGATGGCGATATTCACATCCCACAGGCTTTCCAATGTATCTCTAGCCGACAGGATACTAGTATTAGAAAACGGCAAAGTAGTGGAAGACGGCACGCAAGCAGAGTTGCTGAGAAACAAGCAGCGGTACGCCGAGTTGTTTACGTATCAAAAAGAGAGGTACACAGTTGAGTCATGATTACTGATATAAAAAACATATGGCTGGCTTTTGATTATTGACAGGAAAGGTGCTTAGCTAACCCATGATAATCGCATTAATAGATGATGGAATAAATAAAGGGTTATTCCCAGACTTAAGCGTTGTCCAAGACCTATCTGTCAGTGAAGACGGCTCTATTTCTCCTAGGCATGAAGATGAGCACATCATCACCAGCCACGGAACAACCTGTGCGCAGATTATAAGCAAATATGCTCCCAGCGCCGAG
>Ga0123355_10000766_pt1 | contig 43900 bp, 43 predicted proteins | sample TergutEmb28metaG_3_FD_89872 | JGI IMG/M metagenome (GOLD analysis project Ga0123355, IMG submission 89872) | Embiratermes neotenicus P1 segment gut microbial communities from Petit-Saut dam, French Guiana - Emb289 P1 | ecosystem: Host-associated > Arthropoda: Insects > Digestive system > Gut ...
TCTATAAGTTGGGGAGTGTCGTATATGCCTATGTTGGGGGCTCTGCTGTCTAATATAGACAGCTCTACCGCTAGGTTAATGGGATACAACTGGTACCAACTTGGATACATGGGCAGGTATATAAAGCCGTTGTTTCGCCAGTCCCAAAATACTCTTTCGTTATCTAGGCCGTATAGCACTATGTTTGTGCCGTGTTCTTCTAATAGTGGCGGTATTGTTTCTGTCATAAACATGGCAAAGCTGCTGCCGCATTGGATAGCGCCCGCTATATCTACTTCTACAAACGCAAGCCCTATTTCGGCGCTTTTTTCGCGCATCATGCCGTGAATGTAGGATTCTACATATACTTCATCATCCCAAGTCATGGTGTCATAAAAAAAGATTAGTGTGTCTGCCCCAAGCTCCATGGCGTTTGAAGGGAAGCGTCTTGTCATTTCTTCTGTATCAATGCTTAGGATTAGGTTGGCGTTGGGGTTGGTTGTTGTATAGTAGCCTATATATGCGATGAAGATATCGTTTCTTTGCTGGCGCAGTATGTTCACTATATGGTCTGTCCCGTAGGTTGCAGGGTCTATTATTAGTACGCCTATTTCTGTGTTTTGTGCTATTTTGGTTATCATATCTTCAGTTTCTGTGGCGGTAACATTGTGGTTGTGCGTTGGCCAGGTGTAGATTATTACGTTTTCTGGGCCGTGTTCTTCTGTTAGTGCTATGACCCAGTTGCTGCTATGGTGGGCGCTTTGGGTGAAGCTTTCTTGCGTGATTATTGCTATTTTGCCAGGTAGGCTGGGAGCGCTATTTTGCGGACTGTTGTCTTGTGCCTCGCTGTCTTGCGAACCGCTGTCTTGTGGCTCGCTGTCTTGTAATTCTATGACTTGTGACTCACTGTCTTGTGATTCTTCCGTAGGATAATGCACATGCACTGGGTGGCTAACGCATGCCGCGAGTACAAATAAAATTGACAGTGCAATTGTGCATATGATTATTTTTTTCATGTATATGTTATTCCTTTCGCTGTGCGAAGTCGCCGTTGTCGGAGTTGAATATAGCTTCTTAGTTATGTGTCATCCATATATCCCAAAACTGCTCTACCCATGTTTCCCTATGCTCTATGATATATACAGCATCTGCGATAACCCAGTTGATATTGGTGTTGGCTACCGGGATGCCATGAGGCTGCACGTCGCTGCGCACTGCCCTTCTTTGCAGGTTGGCTTCTATAAAGGTTTGGACTTCGTAAGATGTAATAAAATCGATAAAAGCCTCTGCTCCTTCGCGGTTGATGGCACCGTTTACAATGCCGGCAACCGTTTGTGCGGGTATGACACCTTCATCTATATACACTACTTTTATGTGCGCGTTTGTTTCTGCATATGATAGGAATGCATCTTCGTATGTAAGGCCCACAATAAAGTCACCGTCTAATACACCCCTATGTACAGCGGCAGAGTCGGGAAGAATAATCCCGCCAATGTTTATAACAAGCTGATTTATGTATTCCCACCCAGTGTGGGGGCTGTCGCTACCCATTGCATATAGTTGGCTAGTAAGGTGGCAAAAGGATGTGGGTGTAGCCGACGGGTAAGCTATGGCGATACGCCCGCGCAGTGCAGGGTTAAGCAGACATAGGTACCCGTTAATTTCTATGTCACTAACCATATCCGTGTTAATTATTAAGATACCGGCGTTGGCAGTAAAACTGGTTAGCACACCCGTGGTATTTTTGTGGCTTGGTAATACAAACGGCTCATTTATGGAAGTAAAACTTCCAAAAAGGTCTAGCTGTGGGGCAACAGCAAATATACTGCCCCCCCACATAAGGTCAGCTTGTGGGTTGGCGGCTTCGGCGCGCAGCCTTGCCAGGGTATGCGTTGTGCTGGCAGTATAAAGTTCTACGCTTACATTGTAGCGTTCTTCGAACATTTCTATTATAGGCGCGGTAAAGTCTGATGAAAATGTTGAATAGACGACCAAGGTCGTGCCACCGATACCTATGGCAACATCTATATCACTATCAGTCCCGGGCCCAGGCTGGTTGTTATACCTATTGCAGGCCGCCAACATCAGCACCAATACCACCACAATTGCCAATACCATGGGCAGAGCTCTTAAAATTTTGTTGCATGTGCTTGCCATTGGGGTTCCACCATTCGAACATATATGTAGTATGGCAACAGTATACATACCGTGCCTTTGTGATACAAGGGTTATCGTATAACAAAATAGTGAAACATTATGAAGTTACTATAAAAACCTTTATCGGTATCATCAAAACCCAAATTTAAGTTACTATGCCAAATAACTAGTGCCAAGAAAGACCGGGGATACGCCCTCAAGTATCTTTATTATATTATCGCCAATAGCTGTAGGAAATAGGCGAACATCACTTACAATGTTAGTGTTTATTTTGTCTATGTCCACCCACATGCTATCCACTTGCATACTATCTTTTTCTGAAGGCTCTACCTTTTTCTTATCCAAGACTTCGCAAACAAAAACATGATATATCTTGTGGCTATGCTCCGCGTCGTTTTTTCTGGCATCTTCATTTGTGGTTATAGCCTCATACAGGGCCGCAAATCTTACAGGGGTAACGGTATACCCCGTTTCCTCTAGGCATTCGCGGGTAACAGCTTCATGCAAAGTTTCGTATTGGTGCTGGCCGCCGCCAGGCAATGTAAAATAATCACCTGTTTGCTTGTCGTGGCATCTGTTAACAAGCATCTTATTATCTTTGATGATTATGGCTTTTACTGTACTCCTGATACTCATACATACCTCCTTATTCAAATACAATCCCCAACCGCTCTTGGGTGTATTCTTGTATTATGGCCATGTTTTGGCTGCCACCAAAGTCTGCAAACATGCTTGCGCCGTAGTATGCCTGTGCAAAGTACGGGATGCTTTCGTCTTTTTTGCCCAGCTCTAGTAGGCAACAGGCTTTGTTTATGGCAAAGTCGGGGAGGTTTTGCAGCCTCCGGCCCCTGAGTTCGAAGGTTATACCTTCATCTATTATTTCAATTGCTTCTTCATAGTTTGCCATCAGGCTTAGAGTTTTAGAGTAGTTGTATAATAGCGCGCCGTACATACGGGCTTTTTCTAGCTCGTCTACATAACTGTTGTCCATGCTGTGTTTTAGCTTTTTGTACATTTTGGCGGCGTGGGCATAGTCACCTGCGTCCCTGTAGTGCATAGCTATCTGGTTTAACAGCGAGATTTCGTAGTAGGCCAGTGGGCGGGCTACGATGTTTTCGATGTACTGGTTGTCACGTTCATCAAAACCCGGCCATGTGATTTGCAGCGCTTCACGCAACATAGCTAGGCAGTCTGGGGTTGGGCCATTTTTGGCGCTATAAATTATGGCTTTCATTTTTTTGATAAATTGCAAACATATACCCTTTTGGAATGCCCTTTTGGCTTCTAGCTCTTTGAGCAGTTCCTCCGCGGCTTCGTATTCGTGGCTTACCGCCAGGGCTATGATTTTGTCACGCATCTGCTTCTCGTCAAAATCCTTACCAGAGAGGAATGTATTTAGATAATAATCTATATGGCGGCCCAGCCGCTGCATTATGCCTTCCATCCCGTATACGTTACCGGTGATTTGGTTTTTTTCTATCTTGGATAGGTTGCCGGTACTGTATATGCCTTGGCACAACTGGTCTAGGGTAAGGTTGGCTTTCTTGCGTAGTTTTAATATAAACTCGCCTATATTGGCACAGGCCACAATTTCGCCGCGGTTGTATGGCTCGTGTGGGAGGGGTAGGCTTGTTAGTACCTCTGTACTATAGGTATCAAAGGTCATATTTAAATCTTTGGCTAGGGTCATCACTTTTTGGGCTTTGTTTTTATCACGTACTAGACTATAGCCGAAGTATGCCGCCTTTAACAAGCTTTGGCACCTGTCTTCCATGCCCATGCCATAATAACTTTTGGCTCTGTTGTACAAAAAGTCTGGCATATATTTGCCTTGTTTTCGCCAGTATGATATACGCGCACCCTCTTTTGCGGCTTCGTAGGCGCTGGCATGGTCATTTGCCTCTAGCTGATATGCAGATAGCGTTAATAATACTGGGCCTAGCTGACGCTCACGCTCGCAGTCATCTACCGGCAGCTTTGACAGGCCAGCGCGGACGTTTTCTAGCAAGCTTATGGCTTCGCTTAGCTTACCGTCTTTGTATAGCACACGGGCTTTGGTATGCAGCAGCTCAGATTCTTCAAAGATTAGTATTGCATCGGCCACCGTACACTCCCGGTATTCCGGAAAAGTTATGTCCAGACCTTCTTCTATCAGGGGTAGGATTTCATGGGTACACGCACCAGTTTGTTCTAGATATCTTGCGCGGTGGCTAAGTATAAACTGGCGGTTTATACCTTCCTCAAAGCCGTCTAGGGTATCGAAAAGCTTTAATATTTCCCCTGCCTGGGCTACATTGCCCCTGTCTAGGGCACATATTAGCCTGTCACGCCAGGCTATTACCTCCGGTGGCTGATTCTCTAGTAAGGGTATCAAAAATTCGCCCATCTGGACGGACAATGTATCCATTAGTATTTGCAAGTTTACCGGGTCAGTCTTGTGGCGCTCATGTTCTAGACGGAAAAAATGCAGGCTTTCTAAGCCACTTTCGGCCAGTAGCTCGGGTTGGGTCATGGCTTTTCTTAGGCGTACCAGTTTTATTAGGTATCCAGGCTGGATGCTAGACATATGTTTTTCCTTTCGGTTGTGCGGGATTGGGTGATGTAATTATGCATTATTATGTTTGACGAGACAAGACGATGCTGTCGCAATTTATTTTTAGTCGGCCCCTCTGTACGAGCGCGGGACAGATAAAAGCAGCATCAAGGGGAGATAGTCCCGAGCCGGTGAGTAAATTGAGCTAAGCACGCGCTTTTCCTACGCTGGTGGCGTGGGAAAGCGCCACGCCAATGCGCTCCGGGCGCTTTACAGACGCTCACTTTACTCACCGGCTCGGGACTATCTGGCTTGTGGGTGGTTATACTCCTCGGATGTGTACTATGCGGGGTGGAAATTACGCTGCTTTGGTAACTATGTGATAAAATAGTCTCATTAGTTGTTGTCCATAAATATTGCTAATTTATATTATCGGAGGGAATACTAATGTCAGGGAAGCTAATAGAGAGTGCCATCAAAGAAAAACTTACTGATGAAAAACAAAAAAATGTATTACGTTTTATTGCATCCATGCAGGAGAATGGATTTACATTTAATTATTGGTCTGATGGTGATTGCGAAGGATGGGACCCCACTTATAACGGAAAGGGTATTGGTTGCGCACTTGTTCATGATAATTTTATGTTCTTCATAGGTCTTACGTGGGGCTCTGGACGCAATGACATAGAAGCGGACGATGAGTTGAGAGAGTTTGCCTGGTCGTCTACGACCATTTGTCCACAAAGGCCATGTAAACCGCCGTACTGTCAAGGCGAAAACCATAGCAAAAACCGCTGGCAGATATTTGGAAAGCAATACGAAAGCACCTGTCACTCGCCTTTGCAATTCATTGACCCTGATGCACAAACATTGGATAACATACTGAAGTTGCTTGTAGCGACTAAATAAATCAGAAGCTGTGTTCATAGACGACAATACCGAGTAGCAGTTACCCATGAAAATAAACTTAATTATATACCTGCACTCATATCCGCAGTTTAATGTGATCGCTTTTGGCCCAATCATCAAAACTGCCATATTGTATAGCAATTTCCCCTTTAAACGGTCTCGCCCGAGCCGAAAATAGCGGACGCTTCAACGCTTTTTTGGCGACAGGCGAGGCCGATTTAAAGGTGAATTGCGGTAGTTCCCACACCAATTTGAGTATCACCGTCTATGAATACAGCTTCTCGGCAGCGTTTACCTTTAGGGGAGGTTAACATTTGGATACATACAACCAATTTTATGGTGACGGCACACTAAAAATTCAAGACACGATTAACAATATGTGGGATTATTACGTGGTGTGTCACGGAAAATACCATGCCTTGTTTGTAGCCGATACTGTTGAATATATACTAGCTTCGCTATCCTACGACACAAAAATTATTGAACTCGGTAAAATTGCAGGTCTATTACACGACATTGGATGTATAGTAGGAAGATGGAATCATGCCGAGATGAGCGCAGCAATTGCGTCTGTTTGGCTTGAAGCCACACCGTTATCACAAGAAGAAAAAACTATCATCATACAGGCCATAAAAAATCATTCCAAAGGTCAAATATATTCAAGCGCAGTTGATGCGGCGTTATATAGCAAAATAATTCGAAATCGGTCTCGCCCGTCGCCGATTTTGCCTTGAAGCGTTGGCAAATTCGGCTCGGGCGAGGGCCGTTTCTCATTGATTTTGCTGTATATCGCAGATAAAATTGACGTATCAAAAAAGAGAAACTTAAACCCAGATTCAACCCATGCCCGTTATAAAGAACTGTCAACTATAGACGATGTAAAAGTAAACATTGCAGACAAAGTAATGACGATCAATTACATCACGACAGAAGTATTTGCAATCAACACAAATGAAAGACCCTATAACTCACTGATTTTGGCTGCGCAGTATTTAGGCTGCGCATGTCATTTCCAAATAAATGGCAAGGAAGTGTTGTTTGTTTGATGAACATCAAACTACGTCATCCCCACCTCTCATATAACATCCTACAAAATTAGACTATACAAAAGCAGCCCACAAGCCTGGAGTGGGGCAAAGCAGTTGCAAAAGCGAGCGCTTGCTAAGCGCCCGAAGCGCATTGGCGTGGTGCCTTTCCACGCCACCAGCGTAGGAAAAGCGCGTGCTTAGCTCGCGTTGCAACTGCTTTGCCCCACTCCGTCCTGATAGCACTTTAACTTTACGCACATTTGCCTATATCTATAGCTACGGAAATCAATTTTGCCAACCAGCTCATCGTAGGGGCGGCAAAATGTCGCCCCTACGAACACAAAATTGATTTCCATTGCCTTTCTGCCCCCAAACCCCGTACATGTAAAGCCGTGCTTTAGCAAGCACGCCTTTATTTACCCGGGGCCTTTTGCATTGTAATATTGCCGCAACAGCAAAAACAGAAGGAGGAACAGATTATGAACATGCAAGAAATTGGCCTGCGGATATCCACAATGCGCAAACAGAAGGACATGACCCAGGTAGAGCTTGCCGACAAAATGAACGTAAGCTACCAGGCGGTTTCTAGTTGGGAACGGGGGCTTACTATGCCGGATATTTCAAAGCTTCCTGATATTTCTCAGGTGCTTGGGGCGACAATCGACGAACTGCTTGGCGATGTTAAGCAGGCAGAAATGGTAAAAAATGTGCTAACAAATAACACCGAGCAGTATGTGGCTGAAACGGAGATTCACGCCGAAGATTTGACGGATGTGGCCCCAATCCTAAAACCAAGCCAGGTAAATAATCTTGCAGAGAGTGTAAAGAAAATTGAAATGCGCGACATCATTAGGCTTGCCCCCTTCCTAAACAGAGATGTTTTGCGTCACCTAGTTGCGAAGGCGGAAGATACGGGCGATATGGATACGATATCTTCCCTTGCCCCATTCCTGGACAAAGACACATTGGACGAGATGGCGGCAAAAATTGAAGAGGTAGATGGCTTAAAAGGATTGCGAAGGCTTGCCCCTTTTCTAGGGGAAAAAACTCTTGCTAGGCTGGCAATGAAGGCCAAAAACAAAAATGACATTGATGGCTTGAAGGCCATCGCCCCCTTCCTTAAAAGCGACACCGTTGACGAACTGGCAAGATCAATTGAAGACATAGGTGGCATTGACGCAATAAGAAGGCTCTTCCCTTTCCTAAGCAAAGCCATGGCAAGCGAGATGGCTTCCAAGGCAATAAACGTGGGGGATATGAAAGGATTAAGGCATTTAGCACCGTTTATCGATTCTGATTTGCTAGGTAAGCTGGTTCTGGAATCGGTGGACATGGAGAATATACCCAGAAAGACGACCATCGGGGATGTTACAGTTATAGGGGATTTTACAGAAAATTAGGCCAAGGGCCGCGACTTGCGACAAGGCACACGGAACGCAATAATCTCTTGCGTTCTGTGTGCCTTGTCACATTCGTGCGCCAGGGGATAATTCTGCTTTTATATAAGCATATTCATCCAAGTTAATTTCCGTGATCTTTAGCCAACGCCCCTTGCTTTTGGATATCTTAAAATGCTAGAATAATTCGTAAAACCCAAGAACCACTGTAGATTTGCAAAAATAATCATATATTCCGAAAGGGGCAACAACATGTTAAACAAGAAAACAGTAAACGACCTAAACGTAAAGGGCAAACGCGTACTAGTGCGCTGTGACTTTAACGTGCCTATCATCGACGGCGCTATCACAGACGAAAACCGCATACTAGCAGCGCTACCTACGCTAAAGAAGTTAATCGCGGATGGCGGGCGCTTGATACTATGCTCACATTTGGGCAAACCCAAAGGGCCGGACCCAAAAGCTACTCTAGAGCCGGTTGCAGCACGTCTTTCATCGCACTTGGGCAAGCCTGTGAAGTTTTTGGCTGATGATGCTGTTGTAAGTGATGCTGTGCGCGCAGCCGTTAACGAAATGAAAGATGGCGATGTAGCACTACTGCAAAACACCCGCTTCCGCGCCGAAGAAACCAAAAACGGCGAAGCTTTTTCCAAAGACCTGGCCTCTCTTGCAGATGTGTTTGTAAACGATGCCTTTGGCACAGCCCACAGGGCACATTGTTCTACTGTAGGTGTTACGGCGTTTGTACCAGAATCTGCCGTAGGGTACCTGATGCAAGAAGAACTAAAATTCCTGGGCGGCGCAATACAAAACCCAGCACGCCCCTTTGTGGCGATTTTGGGCGGCGCTAAAGTTTCCGACAAGATACTGGTTATCAAAGAGCTGCTTAATAAAGTTGACAAGCTAATCATAGGTGGCGGGATGGCGTATACGTTCTTTGTTGCCCAAGGCCATACCGTTGGCGACTCATTGCTAGAAGTAGACAGGGTCAAAGACGCTAAAGAAGTTATTGAGCTGGCCAAGGCAAAAGGCGTAGAGCTGTTGCTCCCAGTTGATACGGTTGTTACCCAAGAATTTAACCGCGATGCCGCATACAAGACCGTACCATCAAGCGGCATAGAAGACGGCTGGGGCGGCTTGGATATAGGCGAAAAATCCCGCGATATTTTCACAGCGGCACTTGCCGGTGCCAAGACCGTAATCTGGAACGGGCCCATGGGTGTGTTCGAGTTCCCCAACTTCGCAAAGGGTACACTGGCGGTAGCACAGGCCATGGCCGCACTTGATGCTACTACAATAATAGGCGGCGGTGACTCTGCAGCGGCGGTTAACCAGCTTGGCTATGGGGATAAGATGAGTCATATCTCTACCGGTGGCGGCGCTTCTTTGGAGTTTTTAGAGGGCAAGGCATTGCCCGGAGTTGAGGCGGTGCAAAATGCGTAAGAAGATAATTGCTGGCAATTGGAAGATGAACTTTACACCCGCAAGGGCAGCAGAGTTTGCCAATTCCCTTGTTAATACGATAGATGACGCAGCCGACAATGTTGAAGTTGTGCTGTGTGTACCCTATGTAGCAATAGACCATGTACAGTACGAGCTAGACGGTACAGACATAAAAGTAGGCGCACAAAACATGCACGCCGAAGATAAAGGCGAGTTTACAGGCGAAATATCCGGCGAGATGTTGGCTGCAATGTGCGTGCCCTACGTAATAATCGGCCATTCGGAGCGTAGGAAGTACTACAACGAAAGCGATACAGACGTTAATAAAAAGGCGCACAAGGCTTTAGAAATGTACATTACACCCATTGTATGCGTTGGCGAAACGCTGGAACAACGCAAAAATGGTGAAGTAGACAATGTCCTAACACAACAGACGCACCTAGCCCTTGTCAATTTTAAAACCGAAGATATCCCCAAAATAGTAATAGCATACGAGCCAATATGGGCCATAGGTACAGGCGAAACAGCCACACCGGAACAAGCTCAAGCTGCTTGCAAAAAAATCCGTAGTGTTATCAAGCACGAGTTTGGAGAAGATGCGGCAGAGGCTATCCGTATCCTATATGGCGGAAGCGTTAATCCCAGCAATGCCAATGAACTGTTTGCACAACCCGACATCGACGGCGGCTTAGTAGGCGGCGCAAGCCAAAAGCTGTCCTTCGCCGAAGTGGTGAAAGCGGGGCAAGCCAATGCATAAAGACACCACAGTACTAATGATACTAGACGGCTACGGCCTAGCCCCCAACTCCCCCAGCAATGCCATCCATCTAGCCCAGACCCCACACCTGGACTGGCTGATGCAAAAGTTCCCATGCGAGCCGGGAGCCGCTGCTGGCATGGATGTAGGCCTGCCAGACGGCCAGATGGGCAACTCCGAAGTAGGCCACACCAACATTGGCGCTGGCCGCATAGTGTACCAGGAGCTCACGCGCATTACCAAGTCCATCCAAGACCGCGACTTCTACGAGAACGAAGCCCTGCTGGGTGCAATAAACAACGCCAAAGCCCACAACTCGTCACTTCATTTATATGGCCTACTGTCTGACGGCGGTGTACACAGCCACAACACCCACCTCTACGCCCTACTAGAAATGGCAAAAAATCACGGCCTTACCAAGGTATACGTGCACGCCTTCCTAGATGGCCGCGACACCCCACCTACCTCTGGCCTTGGCTTTATTAAGGAACTGGAAGCCAAAATTGCCGAGATAGGCGTTGGCCAGGTTGCTACAATCTCTGGCCGTTATTATGCCATGGACCGTGACAACCGTTGGGAGCGGGTACAGCTTGCCTACGACGCACTAACACAAGGCAAGGGCCAAGTTGCCACAAGTCCCACCGCGTGTATGGAAGCCACATATGCCGCCAACTTAAACGACGAGTTCGTAATCCCAACAATAATCACAACCAACGGCCAACCCACCGCTACAATACAAGAAAACGACTCTGTAATCTTTTTCAATTTCCGGCCGGACCGCGCACGGGAGATTACCCGTGCATTTTGTGACCCAAACTTCGACGGCTTTGTGCGGCCCAAAGGCCAATTTCCGTTGCACTATGTCTGCTTTACAGAGTATGACACGACCATCCCCAACAAACACATAGCCTTCCACGCCCAAACCATGCACAATGTGCTGGGCCAGTACCTGGCAGACAAAGGCCTCACCCAGTTGCGTTTGGCCGAGACGGAAAAATACGCTCATGTTACGTTCTTCTTCAACGGCGGCAACGAGGCACCTTACCCAGGCGAGGACCGTATCCTTGTAGCCTCGCCCAAGGTAGCCACCTACGACCTACAGCCAGAAATGAGCGCACACGAAGTAACAGACAAGCTGGTAGAAGCCATCAACTCCCACAAATACGACCTGATAGTAGTAAACTATGCCAACTGCGATATGGTAGGCCACACCGGTATCATGGGTGCTGCAGTTAAAGCAGTGGAAACCATGGACGAATGCGTTGCCCGCGCAATGGGCGCGATGCTAGAAAATGGTACGCGCATGTTTTTCTGTGCAGACCATGGCAATGCAGACAATATGATAGATGCCAACCTTGGCGGCCCGTTCACCGCGCATACTACCAACCCAGTCCCCTTTGTATTATTCAACTCTCCCGGCTACAAACTAGCCCCAGGCGGGCGCTTGGCAGACATTGCACCAACGCTGCTGGAGCTTATGGGCCTACCAATCCCACCAGAGATGACAGGCAAGTCACTGTTATTATCCGTCGACTAAAGGAGCATAATAGGAATGTTAAAGACATTCATAGAAATTGCAGAAGTACGCGGTCGTGAGATATTGGATTCGCAGGGCAACCCCACAGTAGAAGTGCAAGTGATAGTATCCGACGAGGACGGCAACCACTATACAGCCATGGCTGCGGTACCAACCAATGAGATAACAAGCGAACACGAAGCACAAATGCTAAGAGACGGCGGCGACCGCTACCTAGGCCTAGGCGTAGAAAAGGCCGTGTCCAACATAAACGACATCATCGCAGACGAGATATGCGGAATGAACGCCCTGGACCAGATAGCCATAGACAAGGCAATGCTGGCGCTGGACGGCACCCCCAACAAGGCCCGCTTAGGCGCAAACGCCATCTTGGGTGTGTCATTGGCAGTAGCAAAAGCCGCGGCCACAGCCCTAAAACTACCGCTGTACCAGTATCTTGGCGGCATATCAGCCAAGGTGCTGCCCGTACCCATGATAGGCATCTTAAACGGCGGCAAACACGTAGGCAATAATCTGAATTTGGCAGAAATTATGATTTTGCCCGTAGGTGCCACCAGCTTTGGCGAGGCCTTGCAATGGGGGACGGAAGTTTATCACCATCTCAAAAAACTTATACTGGATAAGGGCCTACCCGCCTTGGTATGCGACAATGGCGGCTTCGCGCCGGATGTTGCCACCCCAGATGAAGCTATAGAGCTGGTTTTACAAGCCATTACCAATGCCGGATACGAGCCAGGTGAGGAGATATGCCTGGCAATAAACGCTGCTCAAGCCAATAAAGACGCATACCGCACCTCCAAAGAAATGGTAGATATGTATGAAGCGCTGGTTAAAAAATTCCCATCCATAATATCCATAGAAGACGGCCTAAGCGAAGACGACTGGGATGGCTGGAAACTTCTTACCAAGCGGCTGGGCAAACGCATAAAAATCGTAGGCGCAAACCTATTTGCAACCAACCCCGAAAGGCTTAAGCGCGGCATCAAAACCGCCGCCGCCAACACAATTAGTATAAAAATAAGCCAAATAGGGACCCTAACAGAAGCCTTCGATATAATATCCTTAGCCAACCGCAACAACATCACAACAATAATAAGCCACAGCAGCGGCGAAACCGAAGACACCACCATAGCAGATATTTGCGTAGCCGTAAGCGCCAGCTTTATAAAAACAGGCGCACCCGCTCGCTCGGATAATGTTGCTAAGTACAACCAACTTATCCGTATAGAGGAGGAGTTAGAAGATGCGGCACAATATTACGAAGTACACGCAAATATATAATGCCCAACATCACTGCTGCATAGTAAAATAAAAACAGTCCAGCTCGGGCCATAAATAGCGTGCATTTTAACGCTTATCGGCAAGGGTTGGACTGTTTTCTTTCCACATGAGGAGGCATAAATCAACAAATGAAAAAACTATTTTTCACTGCAACACTTTTAGCAACCATACTATTAGCCATATTCCTATCCCCTACCCTAGCAGCCGCCACATTGGCCGAAAGCGCAGTTATAGTAGACGGTACCAACATAGGTACATCACGGGGTGACATGTTGCCGCTACGCGACGTAGTAACCCATGTAGGCGGCACCGTGTCTTGGGACAACCAATCCAGGAAAATAACTATACGTATGGGCAACAACAACCCTACAGCAGTTATGGCCATAGGCAGTAACCATGCCACCATTAGCGGCAGTGCAGTAGAGTTGGCAGTGCCACCCGTACTAGCCAATGGCCAGACTTTTGTTTCATTATGCTTCTTAGCTGACCATCTTGGCATAGGCGCAGGCTACAAAAACAACCGCTTTATACTGTCAAGCACCCCGGCAAGGCAAATCCCGATACTTACGTATCATCACATCCTACCAGACGATGTAAACACCCGTTTCCGGGACAACCCATGGACCATAAGCACATACAACTTCGCCAACCAGATGCGCTACCTTCACGAGAATGGATTCTACACCCCCACCCTGTGCGAGCTGGAGGCATTCTTATACAAAGGCAGGCCGCTTCCTGCCAACAGCATAATGATACACTTTGATGATGGTTACTATTCCAACTATGTATATGCCTACCCAATTTTACAACGGTATGGGCTTAGAGCCGTAATATTTGCTATAACCGCAAATGCCCAGTACCTGGGGTCATATCAGCCGCCTATGTGCCACGAGTCCCTGACATGGGCCGCTGCCACCACTTTACTAACCGGTGCAGATGTCTTCGAAACGGCAAGCCACACCCATGCCATGCACCGCCACAACGCAGACACAAACCGTACAATCCTAGTAACCCAAACCCATGAAAATATACTGCAAGACACGTTGCAAAGCTTCGAATATGTTTCCAACCACAGGGCATTTGCATACCCTCACGGCCAGTTTAACGACACCGTAATACACGCGCTTGCCGAGGCCGGTATTACAATGGCCTTTACCATCAACACCGGATATGTAACCGCCACGTCAGACCCTTTTAGGCTAAATAGATTTACCATTTACAGGACAACCACCATGGCGCGGTTTAGGGCAATAGTTAATCGCCGGGCGTAGAACCGCCGGGCGTAGGCTTCTCCAATGATATCCGCCCCAGCTTAGCCGCGCGGTATTCGTCTAAAAGTGTAATCGCGGCCCGCTCTAGATCTACAACTCCGCCCTTCATCTTAAAACCACGAGATTCGCCTATGTTTTCTAATATCTGCCGTGCACTCTTGGTGACACCTTGCAAGTCTGTGTTAACTTTGTACCTGGCAACTATGGACACGGGGTTTATCACAAGCAGCATGTCAATCAAATGCTCTGCCAGCGTTATCCTATCCAATATAAGATCATTTACAGCACCGGTCACGGCCAAGCGTATCCCCACTTGCTGGTCGTCAAACTTGGGCCAAAGCACACCGGGGGTATCCATCAAGTCAAAGTCTATGGCATCCATTGCGCCTCTGGCTTGCATGTCCCGTACCTTAATCCACTGCCGCCCACGGGTAACACCCGGCCTGTCGGCTGTTGCGGCGCTAGCCCGCCCCGCAAGCTGGTTTATAAACGTAGATTTCCCTACATTGGGTATGCCTACAACCATAGCCCGCACTGGTGCACTTACGCGCCCCCGCTCTAGCTGGCGCTCTACTTTGGGGCGCATGATTTCGCGTACCCTTTCAGCCAATGGCTTAACCGCGGCACGCTGGGTAGAGTCTAAAGGCAGCGTAAAAAAGCCCAGCCGGCGAAAATACGCCTCCCACTGGGCCGTAATGGCCTTGTCGGCCAGGTCAGCTTTGTTGAGTACGAATAGGCGTTGCTTGTTGGCTGCCAACTCGTCTATATCTGGGTTTTTGCTGCTTAGTGGCAGCCTGGCATCCAAAAGTTCTATTACCACGTCTACCACACCAAGCTGGGACTGTAACATCCGCTTGGTTTTGGTCATATGACCGGGGTACCATTGTATGTTCATGATGTTTACTCCACCTGCCCAAAAGAGTCAATAGGCCATACCCTTATAAGCACCCTTCCTAGGATGTCGTGGTTGGATATTGTACCCACGGTAGTGTACCGGCTGTCTTTACTGCTATTGCGGTTATCCCCCAGCACAAAAACGTGCCCTTCCTCTACCGTAACCGGGAAGCTTACATTGCCAGTAGACCATATCGCGTCATAAGAAAACGCGTCAACAAGGGGTGCACCATTTACATAAAAACTGCCGTTTATCAAATCTACCACATCGCCAGAAACCCCAATAACCCGCTTGATATAATACTCAGACGGGTTATTGGGGTAAGGAAATGCAACTATATCACCAACCCGCGTAGTGCCAAATACCACCGCGGCCCGGTTAAGAATCACTCTGTCGCCATCACTTAAGGTAGGCATCATAGAAAAACCCGAAACATGTGCAACCCTAAACAAGAACATGCGCAACACAAAAAACAATATGACAGCCAGCCCTATAGCCAAAACCCACTCTACAAGACTCCTGACAACCGGGTTTGCGATGCGCTTAACCATGGCCTAAGCCTTTTTAGCCTTAGTAAAAATGGCTTCCTTTACTTTAGCGGCCTTACCAATACGGTCGCGCAAGTAAAATAGCTTAGCACGGCGCACAATACCACGGCGTACAACTTCTACATTGTCAACCCTGGGAGAATGAAGCGGCCAGGTTTTTTCTACACCTACGCCATAAGAAAGACGGCGCACTGTAAACGTCTCGCGGACACCGCCCTGTTGGCGCTTTAACACAACGCCTTCAAACACCTGGATTCTTTCTTTTGTGCCTTCTACAATTTTGGCGTGTACACGTACTGTGTCGCCGATGTTGAACTGCGGAACGGTCTCCTTCATTTGACCCTGTTCGAGTTCTTTTATCAGTTTATGCATATATATGCCTCCTTTTAATGGACACAAATATGTCTCGGGAGCACTGCCACCGTGACAGGCCAGTATTATACAGCTTGTGACGGTAAGAGTCAATTGCGACAGGTGAGACCGATTTAAAACGCGATTGCTGTCTTATACCAAGTTGCAAAACATCTCCTTATTATTAGCAAGGAAGGTCATTGCGCGGACACTGCGAGACGACAAGTCTGCGACTCCGTCCATATCTTCGGTAAAGTACGCGCAGCTTCTTAGGTAATTGGCGCATAATACATAGTAAACAGACTGCTTTTCCTCTGGTGTCAGCGGGTTTATGCTGTCGTAGCCTTTTAGCATTTGGGTCAGCATCGCCAAATATTTTTCCATGGATGGCTGTGTATTTATTTCGCCGGCACCCCAGATTATATCGTAAATCCTTACAAATGACAGCTCGAAAGTCTCAAAACCTTTGAAGCCCACAACCTGGTCATTTTCATAAACAGCGGTTTCTACGCAAAGATTACCGTGGATTAATTGTTTGGGAAGCTTGTCGTATAGCTCGCCAAATGTCTTTTCATAGTCGTTGAAAAAGTTACCGCTGAGTCCAATGTCGTGCTTTTTCACTTTAGGGATTGCGTTTTTGCCCTGTTCGTATAAGTTACCCTCCCATGGTTTTACATCGTCCTGCACAGTTTTTAGCGCGTTATGAAGTTTGGCTATGGCTTGCCCAAGAGCGAAAGCATGCTTTTCGCGAGGTTTGTTATTTGCCATTTGTGCTATTTCTTCGTCGGAAAGTGGGTGCTGGTTAAGTGGTTCGCCAATCTTTTTCGTTAGCAAAAAAATATGCTCGCCGTCAAGGTAGTCATCACCTTGCTTTGTTGGGATGGGCGAAAATTCCGAAGTCAATCCCTGCTTGGCAAGTGCCTGGGCTATGGTAAGATTGCGTATCATTTTTGAACGCTCGTTGGTTTTAAGATAGTAGGTGTCGCCGATATCCCATGTTTTCCAATCTGATTTTTCATTTGTTTCCCAATGGGTGTGGGTTATATCTTCAATGCTTAAGTTTGAAGGTATATCCCAATTAGCCAGTATTTTTTTGATTTCGTTCATATCGTGCATAAATAGTACCTCCGGGTTTTTTTTGTAAATGCTTAAATACTTCTTTGGAGAGCAGCCATACATTTTTACAAATGACTTATAAAATCCCGAGTAAGTGTCAAAACCATATTCCAGTACTACATTTATGGCTTTGCGACCTGCCGAAATTTCTGCAAGAGCATGGTCTAGGCGCTTTTTGAGAATATAGCTTGCAACTGTAGTATCCATTGCTTGAGCAAACAAGCGGCAATAATGTCTTACAGAATAGTTTGCCATAGCTGCAAGTTCGTCTGCCGTAATATCGGTTTTAAGATTATGCTCGATATAATCCAGAGACGATTTTATGAGTCTTTGCATAATGTTTATGCCCTTCCTTTCCCGCGGTGATTTTATTGTATAGCACTGAGCATAATAAACATTGCCTATACTGACATTATGCCTCCCGATGCGAGTATAAATGAAAACAGTCCAGTCTTAGCCGGAATTAGCGGATGTTTCGACGCTTTCGGCTGTGACTGGACTGTTTTTCAATGCAATGACTATATTAAAGCGGATACGCTAACCCAAAAAAGTCAGAAAACATGCGTTCTTTAAACTGGGAAAGAGATGTATATGTGTATCGTATAACTCCCATGGGACTAATTTCGTCTTTGCCTCTTATGGAGTAGTAAAGCTCTATCTTATGGCTGGCTTTGGCGGTATATATAAGCTTGAAGATGATTATTGCGGGATTTTCTCGCCTTATCAATGCCAGGCAGTCTTCAAAAGTAGATATAGCCGATTCGTCATCTACTGAGACTGGGCTAAAGTTTTCATTTGCGTCTGGACGTATAATGGTCATAGGTCCCATGTCGCCAGCCTGCATAATTAACATACACATCTACATTACTCCTATGTTAAAGTTTGCTTTTATGGTAGGCGCACCTTGGGCCACTTTTATTGTTTGCCACTTTGTACATTCGTCTACATACCACTCGAAATCGTTGCCTACCATAGATATAGATTGCAAGAAATCAACGGTTGTGCCCCATATCATGTAGTTTGTGATAGTTTCGCTTAGCTGGCCGTTTTTTATGCGGAAGCCTTTTTTTATCTCACAGCAGAAATCACCGTTAACGTCGCCGTAGCAGTTTCCGCTTTCTGTTAGATAGTAGCCGTCTTGTGTGGAGGATATTATCTCTAGGGGATTGTCATGCCAGGGCAGCAACGCGGTGTTGCGCATACGCACCATTGGATCATCTCCCGGTGATGCAGCCCTGGCGTTGCCTGTAGCAGGGATAGATAGAGCTGCGGCGGTGTATAGGTTGGTCATGATGCCAGTCGGGATGCCTTCTTTTATAATGCATACATCTGTTGCTGTTGTGCCTTCAGCGTCTACAAATATAGGTAGTGGGCATGGTTTGCCTTGGGCTGTGTGAGCGTAGTCTATTATTGTTACTTTTTTTGATATGGGTGATAGGTGATAATAGGGTGAATGGTGTGTGCAGGGCAGGATGAAATCTGCCTCGGCTATGTGGCCGACGGTTTCGTGGATTATTGCGGCTGTTGTTTTGGGGGATAGGACGCAGGTTTTGTGGCTGTCTTGTAAATGTGTCATAAGAGTTGTCACCTTGTATCATATAAATATTAACGACGCATAATTGTCCCATAAGACAATATTTAACATTCTGTTATATCAACTACCTCTATGCCAGTCTTTGTTTAGTACACGTGAAATAAATAAAAACCAACCGTGCATTTTGTGATTCATAGGTAGTTGTGTCCTCATGGTGTACGAAGTTACCACATTTATGACAATGAATTAATGATATGAGTGCAAAGTGAACCATCAACCACATCTTTAAAGCTAAGAATCAAACATTCTGGAATTTCTCTGTTGAGTGATGCCTTGTATGCCTCCAACTCATTTTCACACGCAATTGTTGATCGTAACCCCCTTGAATCATCGAGAGATGAAAACGTATATGTGTAATCGGATATGACAACACTTACGCAAGGGATCCCGCGCATTTGTAATGATTTCACATTTTCTGCGACCATCGATACACTAATCTTTGTATTTGTACAGAGTATAATGTAATCAGCTAGTATAGCTTTCATATGCGCATCAAAAAGGCTACCAAAATCATGTGCAGCACTATCGTTGAGATGCTGGATCCCACCACCAATATTTAACACGAAGCAATCTGGGTCTGTCTGCATTTCAATCGTACGAAGTCTATTATTTATATCAAAAACGATACCTGGGAATGAAATTGAAGATGGATATGAGATAACATCCATATTAAATATTACACCCAACGGATTATAAGTAGTGGCTTTCCACACGACATCATTTGTTTCTAATTGCGCCATGATTTCTAGCTGGACATCAAATTTACTACAAGCTGGCCCAAATCCTGCAATTATAATTGCAGGTGTTGAAATTGAATGGATTTTATGTGATCGTTTCTCAATATCTCGATGCATTGTTGTTACATAGCAATCGTCATGCATCTTGGAGCTTTTATCGTCTCCAAACAAGCCAAGCAACTTGATATCATTGCCTGAGTCTTGCAATGTATCACTCAAGAAATAATGATTTGGATTAATAACTAATGTTTCTGATATGTTAATATTACGGATCTCGCTTTGTGATGTTTTGTTAAGCATATCCACGAAGCTTGAGTATTCAATCAATGATTCATCTTGTGTGCCAAAGTGCTTTATATAATGATTGCTGTAGGTTGGAAGCACTGTGTATAAATCAGGCATACACGATTTAATAGCTTCTTTTTCGTCTGCCTCACTATTTGCATTATCTATATTTTCTGTCAACTGATTTATTATCATATCACGATCAACCAGTGGCCGAGACTCCATATACAATGCCAGTATTCCAGAAAAAAAAGCAGTAGATATACTTGACCCACACGACTCTGTCCCATCTGTTTCTATTTTAACTGTATCGCATAACACATCAAAAATACCTGGGCCAATTTTCTTTATTAACATAGTATCACTATGCGGTGATGAACAACATATTTTTACAGCACAATCAAAGTCTGCAGGATAAACAACATGATTATGATGCGAATCTGAAGCAACTATTGCGATCCCTGACAGTTTGCCTTTATTACATACATCATAAAGTGCTTGGGTGTAGCAATCTAAACCAAGGCTGATGGATATAATGTCTACATTCAAGGATATCGCGTAATCTATAGCCAAAATTATGTTTTCTTCGCTTATTACTCCATCTTCATCTGTTACATCAAAATCCATCATATTCACATGCGGCGCGTATTGTAATAATTTATCCGCACATATTGCTCCATGAGAGAGATTCGATTTTATCCGTCTACCTTTAATAACCTCCTTATTAGCTATAATAAAATGTGTTATATTGAAAGATTTCATCTGCATGTTATCGCAGATGCCAGCGTCAATGAGCGCTATATTTATATTTCTTCCGGTGTAATTTTTTTTCAATAAGTCAATGTTTAACATAAAGTCCATCCTCTCTTTATAATGAATTTAATTCATGAATTAAGTTGTCATTTTTTAATATTATATTTACATACTCACTTAGCTGTACAGCAAGCATTTTCTTTTGTTTTGCGCAATATGTCGAGCTATCACCTATGTGAATGAAACACTTGCCACAAAATCGTATCGCCCAGCAATTAGCACATAATTTATTTGCTTCATCCATAAAAGCATCACGTAATTTTTTTATTTTGCTCATGTCCAATCCTTTTGTCACATTACCAATTTTAAATAAAGGATTATCTTCATCTGCTTTTTCACAAACCCAAAAAACACCATCAACGTCGACAAATAGATTGGATATGCCAAGCACACACGGGCCACCAGGCACAGTACCATTCAAATCATTTAGTGGAATTAGCTCGTGAAATTTGGCATACTCTGTTATTTTATAACTTAAACCATATTCATTTACCTGCGTTTCTTGTTTATTTTCATGTTTATGATTGTCAAACTCTGAATTAGCTATAAATTCCGAATATTTAACGCTTACAGGGAGATTGCTAAAAAAGTCATTAAGAGCATCTTTCTTGACAGGAGGCGCCGCCACAGCAATAACACCAACAAGATCTGGTTGCTTCGCATACAACTTAACCAAATTTTGAATAACTTGATCGTATGTACCCTCGCCGTTAACTGTGAAACGATATCTATCATGAATCATTTTTGGCCCATCTAGGCTAAAATTAACAACAATATTGTTATCAACAATAAAATTAAAAATGTTTTCATCTGATAGTAGAAGCCCATTTGTTGTAATACTATACGTAAATGTTTTTTCAGGTGATAATGATTTAGCTTTTGTAATGCATTCTTGTATTAATTTTTTTTGGAGCAATGGCTCACCACCATAAAAAGACAATATGATTGAGTTGTTGTTATCAGAATGAGCGATTAAATAACGCAGTGAGTCCATTGCCGTCTCACGCTTCATGCTGCGTCGTTTAAATTTATTATCATACTTAAAATTGTATAAACAGTAACTGCAACGCATATTACACTCTTCTGTTACGGATAGAACCATCCGTGATAAATTTTGTTCATACATTCCAAAAAATTCTGAATCAGAGGATTCCCACTCGTAAATATGATTTACAGGTATGAATAAATCACGCAAGCCGATTTCGCGAAGCATTTCATTATATTTATCAATGTTTTTCTTTCTTTCATCATCGCAAATCAATAAATTATAAAAATCTGGACCAATAGCATAAAATTGGTTTGTCACTGCGTCATAAAGCATGTACTCATTGCCTGAATGGATTATTTTTGCATAAAACATGATTATTTCATCCTCCTGTCAGTTGATTGAATAGAAATTTGTTGGTTCATTTCGTTTCATATTTTTGAGATTGGATAGTAAAAAGTTTTTTGTATGTGCCATCTTGCATCACAAGGTTTTGATGCGCACCATCTTGTTCAATCACTCCATTGCTAAGAACGAGTACCCTGTCGACATCTTGAATACATGCAAGTCTATGAGAAATTAATATTTTTATAGAGAAGCTACTATTTTCTTTAATAAGCTTATAGAAAGCGTCTTCGGCTTTTGCATCAAGTGCCGCCGATGGTTCATCCATTACAATAATGTCGGCAGGCTTGCATAAACTTCTCGCTATAGCTATTTTTTGCCATTGTCCTTCTGAAAAGTTTGCACCTCCATCATGAATACCTTGAAGAACAATTGAATCCAAACTATGTCCATTGCTAAACCCGTCAAAACCTACATCATTTAAAATATCTGCAATTTTGTTGGAGTCATAACTCTCTAAAAACGTTACATTTTCGCCAAGTGTCAAACCATATTTGCAATAATCTTGCAAAATAATTGAGAATTTTTTGCGGATTTTTTCTGGAGATAATCTAGTATGAGCGACACCATTATAGCTGATTGTGCCTGATGTCGGTTTATATAGGCCACAAATTAATTTTGCCAGAGTCGTTTTTCCTCCGCCATTTTCACCTACTAAGGCCAATGTCTCACCCTTTTTTATTTCAAAAGATAGGTTTTTTATGATCATATTTCCTAATGGCCCATCATACGAAAAACAAACATCTTCAAACCTAATACTAGTTATTAATTGATCATCATATCCGTGTATATAATCATCTATTATATCTTCAGTGTACGAATCATTCTTTAAAAATTGTTGCATTAATGCAATCCCGCTGGTTTTTTTTGAAACCGAATAGTAATATACAAATAGATTAAACATGTTAAACAATGTATGATGAGCGGTGTTGTAAAGCATATAATCACCAATAGTTGCAACACCTGAGCCTATATTACGTATAATTATTATTTGTGAAACAATACTTAAAACCGCAGATAGCAATGTAAAACCATAAAAAGACAGATTTTCTCTTTTCTTTTCATCTGCACTTTGCATCGCAATCTGATTTTCTAAACCTTTTATTTTATCCATAAAAAACTGTGCTGAGTCAAATACCTTAGTCTCTGATAATTTTTCTTCTAAGGTAAAGCTATCCATATAGTGTCTTGATAACCTCACTAACTCAGCTATTTTCATGCCTTTTCTTACAATAGAAAAAAAAGATTTTTGCATGTAAATTGTTTGAGGGATACTCCCGATTAATGAGAATACTGCGATCCATGGATTTACAAAGGCTAATAGTGATATAACACTTAGCAAGCTTATAACCCATGAAATGAAACCTGTTACATCCGATATAATACCTGATACTCTTTGCCCGCGATCTCCCACGAGCTTTAAGAATGAATTAAACTCGGCATCGTAAAATGATAGTGCTGCAAAGCTACCTATATCATCAATTAATTTTTCTTCGATTCTTAAAGTAGTCCATGCATTTATATATTGTACTAAACGATGGCGTATATTACTTAATATTGATGTGCTAAAAAAAACAATAGCTAGAAGTATCACAGTGCTTGTTGGCGATGATAAAAGTCGCGTTATTTCGACTTCTGTGGTGATATTATTAACAATTTCTCGAATTACAAGAGCTTCTGCAGCTGGGCTTATTCCTAAAGCGACAGTAATAATCATCGTGAGCATTGTTCTCACTGGTGCTAGCCGGAATGCTAGTTTGAAGGTAAACATAAATGCTGCAGCAATATGCTTGGGCTTAATTGTTGTATTATTCATAGATATACCTCATCGCTTGAATGCGATACATTTCAGCGAACTTCCCATCCATGTTTAATAAGTCGTGAAATCTACCTTGTTCTACAAGCTGTCCATTTTCCAAGCATATGATATTGTTTGTCGATTTCATACATGAAAGTCTATGTGAAATAATTATTTTTATATTATACTGGTCGCATTTTTCAAGAGATTTATAGACATTTTCCTCTGCAATAGGATCAAGCGCAGAGGATGGCTCATCCAATATGATCATATCACGCTCCTTATATAACGCTCTTGCAACTGCTAGTCGTTGCCATTGCCCAATTGATAAGTTTGCTGCCTGCGGCAAGACTTCTGAGACAAGTAGTGTATCTATGCCCTTTTCTGCACCCGTAACTACATCATCAACCATTGATAGTTTTATGACTTCATCAAGTCTTTTGGGATCTTCATCTTCGTTGAGTGTTATATTTTCTTTGATGCTTAAAGCGTATTTTGCATATGTCTGATACACAATGGCAAACATTTTTTGAATTTCATTTTGCGATATCTCAGTATGTGGTATGCCATTGTAAAAAATCACACCTTCCGTCGGCAAAAACAAGCCGCAAATAAGTTTTGCTAGAGTTGTTTTCCCGGCACCATTTCCACCGACTAAAGCGCAATAGTCACCACAATTTATCGTAAAGGAAAGATTTTGCAGAACTTTTTTTTGAGTATTTTTATATGAGAAGCTAACGTTTTCGAACCGGATTTCTGTAATTTTTTCATTAGTCCATTCTATACCTTCAGTTGCTTCACTCCATTTTCTGTCATCCAAAAAATCTATAATATCATTCACTCTGTTGGAATACTCAGTCAGATCCTTTAGGTTGCGAACTGTATATGTCAAACTGTGCCGTATATTGCTTACTGATGCTAAAACAATGGTAATGGCACTAATCATACTAATTCCATTATCCATTACATGTATTATATAAATACATGCTGCAACAATAGCTGTAGCAGAAAACAACTCGGATAACACATCAATTTTTTTACTTCTTGTCCCAAGTTTAATAAATTCATCTATTGATTTCGATTTGTAATGCGAAAATTTTTTCTTTAAGAAACTTCTAGAGTTAAACATTTTCGTTTCTTCGTAAAATTTTCGTTCTGTTAGTACACTATCAAACAAATGACTTGTAACCCTATCATTTTTCTCCATTAACTTCCTAATTCGACTATGCTCTTTTTGATAATTTTTTATTAAAAACAATGAAGGGGTAATAATGATTATCACAACAAATGGCAAGCGTATAGAAATTGCGGCTAAAATTAATAACATGCCAGATATCTGAGTTATTGATGCCACAAACGCTCCTAAACTGTTAAAGAAAAATGTGAGCTGCTGCGGTTGTTGTAGCGACATATTCATCAGCGCATTAAATTCTGGACTATGAAAAGCTTCAATCCTTCGTGATTTTATTTTACTAGCTATATCAATCTTAACCGCACTGATTATAGGCGATGATGCCTTAATTTGTGCTGTTTGTGCATACATACCTGCTGTGGTACTTAATAAGCCCGTTATTTCAATAACACATATAAACATAATTGCACTAATAATTTGAGCATTCTCATTAGCATTACCTAATGCTAAAGTAGCTAATGAGTTTGCAAGTAGTCCCATTAAAAAAACACGCAATATAGATTGAAGCATACTCAAGTTCCTTAGAATTTCATATAATACATAGGATTTTGAATGGCTTGTAATTGTTGTTATCGTGTATTTTACTGTTTTTACAAATAAAAAAGGTTTGAATGACATAATCAACTACCCCATATACATATGCTTTGCAATATAAATACCGCTTTTTCACATAAAACATACTATTTTAAGATACGCAGTATTACATAAGTTAAACCCGTAAGCGAAACCCAAAATAAAGTACGATTAAGCTCCCGCTTACGGGTATTTTCGACTCTTAATACATATGATTGATTCATGAGCTATTGAGCCATGTGTTTTTGGTTACCTATGATTACGCAACGCAATTTCCTACTGACATCGAAACATCATTGGTATTACAGTTGCAACCACAAAGGTACGCTAGGTGTTTTGACTGTTTCCTATTTTTTTTACGCAAACGTTTTACATTATCTTTTCTCATGATTTAACGCTCCTTCTTTCATTGTTTATTATTTTATGTTACGCCACACAACTTCCGACAGACATTGCTACTTCGCCTTTAGAACAATTACAACCACAGACATATGCAATATTTCTAACATTACGCTTATTACTCTTTGTTAGCCTCTGCTTTTTAATCATGTCCTCACCTCTCTTTCTTCAATAGTAAATGTTAATGATACAACATACCCCTTGGCCAAAGTGGATTATCTGACAGCACTTGTTTGCGCTGGCAATGCGATTATAAATCCGAACGATAAATTAAAAAGTATCGTTTGTGGAAGAATATTTTCTACACATACGATACTTTCGAAGAAGGAAATAATTTTTATAATGTGCCTCAAATAAAAAACGGAGGCGATGTACATGTTTATGGACAAGTTGAAGAATGTTGTAGGATTTGGGTTGGTGCTGTGTATTATGGGAACATTACTGCTGTCTGCACCGGTTACTGTATTGGCGGCGGATATTGATATTACTCCATTTTGCATACTCGACCCATGCAAAAATGGTGGAGATGATTAAAAATCCACACCAAGATGCTCTTTAACATAGCTCTTAATAACACTAATATTTTTCTGCCTTCCTAAAAGTCCGGAGCCGTAATAAGCCAAGGCAAAAAAGGGAAGGCAATTTTCTTTATCTCCTAAACTCAACATTCCACAAGCCCGATTAACAGCGAAATTTGGTAAAGTTTGCAATCTGCAATGTTTAACATCCATTTCGTCCCCAATTATAGCAAGCTCCAGTGATTCCTTATGGCGCCCTTCACGCCCCAGCCATGTTGAGTAATTATACTGTACAGTGGTGTACATGCGTATTTTTTCATGTTCGTCTACATAATATCGGTTCATGCTCTCAAGTAAATCTTCAAAAAGCCGCAAACCCTCACGCATTTTTCCCATACCACATAAACTGTTTGCCATCTGATTTACCGCTAACAATTCGCGGTAGGTAAGACGCGTCCTCGCAACTAGGCCTATATCAAGTTCCTTTTCACGTGTCAAATTTATTACATCGTGAAGCATAGCTATATGCACTGCAGTATAACCGTTTTCTTCGCAGTATAAACTTGCCTTTGCCATTTCAATAAACTGCGTAATAATATTGTAATAGTAGCGCTTTTTCTTTGTCATGGCTATTGTATCTTTCTTCTTTGCCTCATTCACATTCTTTATTAGTTTTTCAAGCAGTTCCTTCGCCTCCGGATACTCCCCATTAACAAGTGAAATATTAATCTCATCCCGCAACTGCTTATTCTCGAAATCTTCAAAGGATATAAAAGTATTAAAATAATGATTTATATGCCGCCCCAGCCGTTGCATTATAGCTTCCAACAGGTATACCTTATCCAGGGGGTAGCGCATACCTTCAATTTTACTCAATGTCCCTGTTGTACAAAGCCCATCACAAAGTTTTTGTAGGGTTAACTCAGCATCATATTTTAACTGCGATATCAGTCCGCCAATGCTATCACATGCGATGACTTTACCATGGGTGTAAATTGGCTGTGGCATGGGTGGGCGCACTGTTTCTATGCCGTGGGTGTTAATGGATATGCCATGTTCTTGTGCGTACTGCAACAAGCCATCTGCCTTATTATGTCTGCGTAATAAGACATATCCGGCAATAGCCTGGGGTATCAGTTGCGAAAGCTCACCGGTTGCCCCTGTTGCATGCAGACAGTAGACCTTAAGCTCTGCAAAATCGGGCACATAAAAGCCGTTGTTGCGCTTAAGCGCTATCTTGTGCCCGGCATCACATGTATCCAAAGCTTCGTCGTAATTTTTTTCTTGTATATAACACTGTGCCATGGTCAATAGCATAGGTGCGTACATACGCTCTTTATCTTTATCGTCTTGCGGTAGGAGGGTTAGCCCTGTGAATATATCCCCTAGTAGTGCTATCGCATAAGACGTGTTGTCTTCTCGCATATAAGTACGCGCCATATTGTGAAGCAGCGGGCCTTCTTCAAATATAAGCATGTCCCCGGTAATAGGGTCTTCGACAAGTTCAGGGTATGTTATGCTCAAACCTTCTTTAATAAGCCGCCTTATTTCCGCCGGGTCTTTTCCTAGTGTTTCCATCAATACTACTTCTTGGCTTATTAAGATCTGCCTGTTAATACCCTGCGAAAAATTATCATTTTCCTTCATTTCGCTTAGCAGGTCTAACCCTTTCTGGCGGAAAATCGTGTCTTCTTTTGCATAGGTCGTGTAACAGGTTAAGGTATCGTATAGTTGTAACAGCTCCGTCGTCTGGTTTTCTATGCATGGGATAAAAAATGTATCAACTGACATATCCAGAGTATCCATTAACTTGTTAAAGTTATCTACCCTAATGTTTTGGCGGCCTTTTTCCGCACGCAGGATGGTCAACTGGGATAAAATCGCATCCTCCTTCATACCACTATAAGACATGACATCTTGCATTGCCATCCTTGCCATGCGCCTTCGGGCACGCACTTCTTTTATTACATCACTTGGTAAAAAACTTGCCATTATACCCCTCCTATACCTCCAACGCATTTAATCAATTATACCCCATATGAGAGCAGAATGCAAATCATTTAGCATAATATAGATAAGTGCTCTTACTTGAACAACAAAAAAAGGGCGACGCTGCTAATAAAGATTAGCAACATCGCCCTTCACATGTTTATATACAATTGTTAATTACTCCGCAATACCAATAACCAACCCCACAGTGCGCAAATACTCTGGCTGGGATATCTGCTTTGGTGCGTATGATTTATTAAGCGACTCCAGGAAAATAGCGCTTTTTTTATTGTCTATCCGCAATCTTTTGCAATAGGCCTCACCATCATATACAAATATGCCTACGTTATCTGGCTCTACTTTGGGGGTGGCTTTTACAAACACAATGTCCCCGTCACAGATTTTGGGCTCCATACTGTCGCCGCGTATTTTTACGCAAAAGTCAGCTTTTTGGCTTACTGGCGTTGCCACAAAGCGCATCACTTCAAAATCAGAGTCGCTGTCATCTGTAAGATAGCTTCCCAGGCCCGCACTGGCTTGTTGGTGATAGACGTTGAGCGTCACCCATTGGTCGCCTTCGTGCTTGCTTCCCCCTTGGGCGTTGGCACCTAGGAAGTTTACGCGCTCTAACTCTTTGCGCATTACCACTTCTATTAGGCCCTTGCCATGGGTATCTAGCTGGCGGTACTGGGTTATGTGGTCATGCTCGGCGTTGGTTAGTATGGCAACCTCGTCGGCTTTGCGGCGGTTTTCTGTCATGCCCATTAGATAATCTATAGAAACGTTAAAATGCCTTGCCAGCATCTGCAGCACTTCGGAGTTAGGCTCTCTAAACCCGGACTCATAGTTGGCATAGGTACTGTAGTTTATGGGTAGTAGGCCCACCAACTCCCTTTTGCTAAGGTTTTTTTCCCTGCGCAGGGTACGCAGGCGTTCGGCTATAACCATACATGACTCCCCTTCTTGTGCGTATCATCTTATATTGCGTTATACATACATCTTATGCATACATTCGTTCGTTATTCTGATTATAGTACACGGGATTTTTTTTTGCAACAACACTTGCAGTAATTATTCATGAAATGCATGTATTGCGAAATTATTTTCGCTTTCTATTGACATTGTACACCATTTGTGTAATTATTAGCCTCGAAAACGAGCTTAGCTGCACAAGATTGGGGGAACATGTGTTTATTAATATTGAAGTAGAACGCCTTCGCCGTTATATGAGCAGGGCAGACTTGGCACGGGCGCTATGCGTTAACGTAGATACCTTGGGCGATTGGATACATAAGCGACGCGCCATCCCCGCAGAAGGGTTGCGCGCCCTATCTCGCCTTTTTGAAGGGTGCAGCTTGGATTACCTGCTCAAAGAAAGAAGCTAACTCCAGAATATGTACATTTGACTTCAAGTCTATTGATGCCTGATATCAAAAAAAGAGCAACCCACAAGGTTTTATCCTGTTTGTGGGTTGCTCTTTTTTGCAGACTTTTATTCCTATGCTTGTGACGCTAGATACTGGTTAATTTCTTCAACCATACTATCTACATCTACACCATGAGACATGCCCGCTTCTTCTAATGTCTCGCCTTTGGCTGCGGGACAACCTACACATTGCATACCTTTTGTTAGTAGAATCGGTGCTATGCCGCTATCTATTTGCAAAATATCGGCTATAATCATGTCTTTTGTTACTTTTGCCATATGGTGGCTCCTCCTTTTATGCCAAAACGTTTAGCTTTGGCATTTATCTATTTGTTAGATTTGCAAACCCTGGAAAATATCTAAAGACCACCCTGCCCAATATCCTGCTGTGTGGGATATATATCTCACTCCAGCCCCGGGAATCTTCGGAGCGGTCGCGATAGTCGCCTAGCACAAATACGTGCCCTTCGGGGATTGTATATGGCTCAAGTTGGCCGGTGGCTGCATTTATGATGCCAAAATTACCTCTTATATTGCCCTTTACAAACTCGTACCGCTGGGGCACGCTTGAGCCATTAATATACACATGCCCATCTATTATAATCAAGCTCTCGCCTGGCAAGCCCAATATACGCTTTACATACAGGGTCGGGTCTCCCTCTGGCCCACGAAAGACTATCATCTCATAACGCCGTGGCTCACGAAAAAGATATGACAAACGAAATGCCACAATACGGTCGCCTGTTATGATGGTATCTTCCATGCTGGGGGTGGGTACCCTGGCGTTAACAATTATAAAGCTATTAAAAAACATAGCGAACAATATCACAAAAATTATAGTCTTGGCCCAGCTCAACACCTCTTTGGCCAGCTCATGTTTTACATCGGGTGTTTCTGGCTCGGGAGGCGGGGGCTTTACTGGTGGGGTGTAGTGTATTATGGGCTTTTTTCTGGGGTTTATCATATCATGTACCTCTTATTGTCTCGACAAGTTCGCAAACCCAGGGAAATATCTAAACACCGCGCGGCCCAATAACCTGCCTCGTGGGACAAAAGTCTCCTGCCATAGCCGCGAATCTGCAGAGTTGGAGCGGTAATCGCCCAGCACAAAAAAGTGCCCCTCTGGTATAATAAAGGGTTCCAACACCCCTGTTTCTGGGTTTCTTACGCCATGGTCGCCAAATATTGGGCCCTTAACAAAGTCTGACCGCTGTGGGGTATCTGAGCCATTTATATATACTTGCCCATTGATGATAATTAGGCTTTCGCCCGGCAACCCAATTATGCGCTTAACATATATGATACTACTTCCATCGCGCCCAAACACTACAATATCATACCGCTGCGGCTCGCGAAAGAGGTAGGATAGACGGAAAGCTACCAGGCGGTCGTTGGTTTGGATGGTATTTTCCATACTTGGGGTTGGCACCCAAGCATTGACTATAACAATATTGTTAAAAAAAGCCGCGAATAATAACACAAAAATGATTGTCTTTGCCCAGCTTAAGACTTCCTGCCAAAGCTCTTTCTTGACATCGGGAATCTCACCATTGTTGGGCTTGGACTTTCTATTCAGTGCTTTTACTACCGGCTTATATTGAACTCGCGGGGGTTCTTTTTGTGAGAACATCAAATACCTCGTTTACATAAAAATATTGTGGCCAGTATAACATACGATGCGTATAACATAAAGGTTTTAACATATTTGTAAAAGGCTTGTGCACATAGTCTGCTCTTTATTTTTTTGATATATTGGCATAGTATTATAACCAATAATACACGAAACCCACTTAGGAGGATAACATGATTAAACAAGATTGGCTTATGAAGCAGATAAAGGCCTTAATAGATGCCATAGCAATAATTATATTTCGCAAAGCTGCAATAACATACGAGATACAAGACGAAGCAAATCACACTGTGACGGATACGTTTTATTTGCGCATCAATGAGCTGCTGGACAATGGCAACATCAACGAAGCAGAGGACTTGCTATATGAAACCATAGTCCCCAATGACATGAATCATCTTTTGCTTGCTGTTGACTTCTACCAAAGACTCAACGAAATTAGTGATGATGAACTAGAGCGGTGTGGGTTCTCAAGAGATGAAATAAACGACGGCCTTGCCGAAGTCATGAAAATATTTGGGATAGGATATTTGAGTTAGGCATTAATAAGGGAGCGCTATCTCTAGCGCTATCTCTAGCGCCCCCTTCCGGTTTTGATACTTTTGTAATAAGCGATTATTATCTTTTTGCGGTTTTTTTCTGCTTTGCGGCTGTTTTTGGGCCTATATGCGTGTTTTTATTGCTCTTACAGGCCTTTTTTTAGGATAAGCAGCTTTTGTTCGGGGCTTATCTTGCCGGGATGCTCTATGTCGTTAACAGCAAGCAGTTCGTCTATGGCTGTATTGTATTTCTTGGCTATTTTCCACAGAGTATCGCCTTGCTGCACGATGTATACGGTCATGCTGGCCATCCTTGCCAGGGCTTCATGGCTTAGCGCTGTAAACTCTATATTATGGATTATACGGGCTTCTTCTTCCTCTATTACTTGGGTATTAAAAGTCAGAAGGAATCGTACCTCCGTCTCGCGGCCGCTTAGCATGCTAAAAGCTACATGGTCTATAGACGCATCTACACTTACACGCATAGACGGCCTAGAGCCTTTTGCTTCTATTACCTGCCTAAAAGGTATCACAGTACGGAAGCTCCCCAGGGGGGCTGCATCGCTTTCGGCTACATACAAGATATCTGTGGTAATTGCACCTTCTACCACAACCTTGTCTTCCATTACTTTTACCTCGTCTAGGTACGCATTGCCTTTTACCCTAAAGATTTGCAGCATGTTGGGTGACGCGTTGCCAAGGGTTACAACTTCCTTGATTGGGGTCTGGTTACGGTTAAGGCATACTAAGCGTGGGAACCTTACCAGTGTCTTTGCCAGTGATAGCTGCTGGTTGATGCAGTATGCGTCTTCTAATATTGGCATTATTTCTGTGCTATAGACTTTTAGCTGCACGCCTATAGATACTTCTATTTCTAGCACCCTATCTTCGCCGTCTTCGTCTTGGCGTATTTGCACGTGTTGGTCCATGACTTGCAGGTTTACGTCTGCAAGCATGTCTTCTTTGGCTCCGGAAACATCTATTGGGCCGTTGAAGGGCAGCTCGCTTTCTACAAACTCGATAATACTGTCGTCTGCATCGCCGCGGTATAGGGTTGTAACTAGTATCTCGCCGCTTAGGTTTACGCGGCCGCCTGCTATGCGTACGTCACGGTTGGTGATATTGGCTGTCACCAGTAGCACTTCGCGGATGTTGGGCTTGCTTGCGCCTAGTGGCAATGCGTCTTTGATAGAGAAACGCTCTTGCCTATGCTCTATTGTGCGGTTGATGCTTAGGTTGCTTTTAAGAAGCTGATTTTCCGGCACGTCATGAATATGTACGACCATCTCGTGAGCATCTGAGCGCTCGGCATTGACTTGGACATTTACGATGGCACGATAGTTGACCTTACGGTCGTTAAGCATACGATAATCTATGTGTGAAATCTCTGCTTTGGCTGTTACCCACATGTCCTTGGTCACGCCATCTACATTAATAAAGTCATCTATCGGGCGTGACAATGTTACAGCACATACCGGCTGGCCCGTAGCTTTTGCAATGTACAGCAGTGAGACGTTGAGCCGGCCCACAAAGTTTACGCGGTCTGTAGAAACCTCTGTACGGTCTATAATAATCTTTTCTTCGGTCTGTAGCAGCACTGCCATGTCTGGCCTTGCGTCTGGGACTATGATATCCCCTTCCAGCATAATCTGCGCTTGCTCGCTACCTACGCATTGATCCAGGAATACTTGTTCCCTTACCAGTTCATATGCCACACTGTAACCCTCCTTTTATAGCAATTCCCCCTTATAACGGTCCCGTCCAAGCCGAAAATAGCGGACGCTTCAACGCTTTTTCGGCTTAGGCGGGGCCGATTTAAAGGTGAATTGCTTACATTCTTGCACATGGTGAAACCTCCACATGAGGTGTATAAGTCAATGTATGAGTGTAAGGGGGTTTTTATTACTTTACAGCGAAATAATTGGATATAAGCTAGGTGCCTTTTGCGTGGACATGCAAATCCCCTGCGGTATCTACATATGCGAGTAGTACAGACTGCGGGCTTGTTATGTCACTACCATGTAGTTGGGCTTGCAGCCAAGCCGTGTCTTTGTTTATCGCTGTTAGATGCTCATTTATAATATTACCGTCTATTATTACGTTCGTGCATAGCCCTTCATACATTGTGGGGATTTGCATATCTTTTGGGGTAAGTGGGCGATTTTGATTTTTGGGCAAAATACTTAACCTGCCGCTGGTTTCTAGTATTGCATACTCTATGTTGGCTATGTCAAAGATATCTTTTTGGCGGCATTCTTCCAGCAGGTCGTTGATGTTTATCTTGGCTTTTATGAGGTTGGACTCTAATATCTTGCCTTTTTCTATTACGATAGAAGGCGAGCCATCTAGTATTTTCCTTCCTTTGTAGCTTTTGATACTTATATATGACAGTACCAGCGAAAACAAAGTAAACACAACAAGAGCCGTAAGCCCTTCAGCCAAGTGGATAGTACGCACAACGGCATACTCGGAAGCTATCGAGCCAATAGAAATACCTACGACATAGTCAAAAAAACTAAGCTGTGCCATTTGTTTTTTACCCATTATCCGCGCCAAGATAAACAGCGCGATAATGGCCATAACAGATGATGCAGCCGTGTGTAGTATTTTATCTACCAAGTAATCACCACCCGAGATAGATTCACAACGTATAGCAATCGTACTTTAAATCGGTCCCGTCTATCGTCGAAAACGCGTTGGAGCGTTCGCGATTTTCGGCTCGGACGGGACCGTTTAAAGGTGCGATTGCTATAGTTTGGCTATTTTGTGGTAATATATGCGCTATATAGCAATTCACCCTTTAAACGGTGCCGCCATACACGAAAGGATGTGAAACAAGTGAAATATTTCATTGTTGACGCTTTTACAGACGAGCTATTTAAAGGCAACCAGGCTGGTGTATGCATAACGAACGAATGGCCAGACGATTATCTCATGCAAAAGATTGCGTTTGAGAATAACCTGTCCGAGACGGCTTTCGTTGTAAAGCAGGGCAGCCACTATGGTTTGCGGTGGTTTACCCCAAAGGTGGAAGTGGACTTGTGCGGCCACGCGACACTGGCGGCAGCTTATGTAGTATTAAATTTTAGCGAAATATCTGCTGCCAATACCAATGTGCAGTTTGAAACAAAGAGCGGCATCCTTACTGTCACAAAGGTAGGCGACTTATATGAAATGGACTTCCCGTCCAGAGAGCCAAGGCAAATAGAGCTTACTGCCAACATGTGCAATGCCATAGGGGCGACGGCGCTAGAAGCGCATCTTTCACGCGATTTGGTTTTATTATTAGACAGCGAGCAACAAGTACGTGACCTTAGCCCAAACTTTGACTTGATAAAACAACTAGGCTATTTTGCGGTTGTGGTCACAGCCAAAGGCATAGATATTGATTTTGTTTCAAGATTTTTTACACCAGGCGCAGGTGTGCCAGAAGACCCTGTTACAGGTTCGGCACATAGCACGCTTATCCCGTTTTGGGCCAAGCGGCTAGGCAAGGACAAAATGGTTGCCAGGCAGCTTTCTGCACGCGGCGGGACGCTATACTGCGAAAATCATGGCGAGCGTGTTAAGATTTCTGGTAAGGCTGTGCTTTATTTGCAGGGTGAGATTTTTGTTGAAGATAATAGTCTCGCTTAAATGGGTGAATCACAATAAATTTTCATAATCTCATGTACAGACTGTTCTACGGTCAGATTTGTGTTATCAAGTATTTCTACATCACGAAATATTAACCTGTCATAGAAGTATCGCACCCATTCTTCTGGGGTTGTGCTTGTGTGGCAGGTTCTTGTTTTTGTACGCTGTAGGGCGGTCTCGTAATTGGGTCTTAGCAATATTATGCGGTAGACCATGCCCTTGCTTTCAAAAAGGTTTATGTATTTGTGGATGTCGGCAGGCATGATTACATGTGACACAACAATATTACTACTATAAGCTGATAGGATATCTATCTCATTTCCAATTTCCTCAAGCATTTCATCCGAGTCGAAGCTCCCGGAGTTTGCACCTAGTTTATGCTTTATTACCTGCCTGGTACAATCGCTGTCAATGGCCAGGAAACCATAGCTTTTTACCAGTTCTTCTGCCGTGGCGGATTTCCCGCTTCCGCAAGTCCCGTTTAATAAGATGATGTTTTTGCCTTGGGGGCAGCCTCTTACTTCCGCTTCCGAGCCACATGTGTTGCATGTGGGTAGTATTGGGGAGATGCTAAAGGCCTATTTGCGCAGGCTTTGGTTGTAGATTGTAATATTGTGCGGTGATATATTTCCGCATGATGGACAGTGGGCAGTGGGGTGTGATGTTGTTGTGATTTTTGGCATCATGGGCTCCTTTGTGGTCTCGAAATTGAATACAGCTTCTTGCAACGGCATTTCTATTTCAAAACCTATATGCTATACTCACATCATACGCGGGGGATGACACCTATAATAAATAAACGTGCAGCGTATACATCTTTGTTGTTCATTCGAGCAAGCCGCATTGGCGGCATGCCGCCAATGTGTGCTTATCTTATTATAGGAGAGTACATGATGAATAAATTAATAAATGTTATAGATGAACAAGGTAACAAACTGGCTCCAACCTATCCCAGGCGCGCAAAATATTTGATTAAACATGGGCGTGCGCAAGCAGATGGCGATAACACCATTATCCTTTTAACACCACCAAAAAATATGACTGCCACAAAGCACCGTAGTGCTTTCGCCGCATATTTGACCGAAAAAAAGCGCGCACAAAAAACAATCACTGAGCACATGCGATTGTTTGATGTTTTTGAAGACACGCCACCGTCTGCCGATGAAATTGGTATCTTTTGTTGGGGAAGGCCCGGCGCAGCATACGGCAGCGGCGGACAAATTGCCAGATGGCGTTTTTTAGATGAATTCGCCGCATTTTGCGAGGCGCAAGAAACCACCGGAAAAGCAGACTATGCGCAACCGATATTTGCCGCCGCCATCCGCACACTGATACATGACTACTTTGAAGGCGACGCATGGCACGCCGTTACAAAGTTTAAGCAAGAGATTGTGTTCATACCCCAAGATGCACAAATCCTTCCGCAATTCCTTAACGGCTTAAGCAACGACGAGTTTGTTACGGCATTCAAGGCTTTGCAAAAATTGGCTTACGGCATTTATGAAGGAATTGAGCAAGGCTCACCCTTCGAGTGGGGCTGGCCGGACTGGCGCGGCCTTGGCGTTTATGGCATAAACCATAACCGGGTTATGCGAGCAATTGAATCACTCTCTTATGGGGAGTTGGCTGACGATACCCTAGTTATGGACAAAAAAGATTATTTTGCAACCGACCATAACAAGCCGCAAGACAGAGCAATTATGCTATTGAAAGGTATTGCCCAACACGGGTTTTTCATCGAAGGACTGGATGACAAAAAGGCCGCCGCCTTCACAGTGTCGTGTCCCGATTCTCCCAATGTGATGCGCGTGCTGCAAGCGTACTTTCGAAGTAGGCCTAACCCCGAGGGTTGCACCAAATGCACCAAGGATTGCACAGAACAAGCGCATTGTTGGCAAACAAATTATTACCGTCACGCAAAGCTGCTTTCACATCGCTTTGTGGAGGCATGCGAGTCGGCAGATGTACATGCACCGTATTCGATGGCGGATGTAGGCAAAGCGGAGTTTCTTGCCCGAACCGACTATCTACCGGAAAGCTTGCGCCAGACGCACTACGCAATTTACCACGATGCATGCAAAGTCGGCATTTGGACAGAACCTTTCTATGACATGTTTAGTAACGCCATTGTCTATGCCAAAGGCACTTGGAAGAAGCACAAACGATTAATCTTTTGGGACAGCAATGCAATATTCGTGCGCTTTGAACGCGTTTTCTCAAAGCATCCAGAGAAAATAGCCGAGCTTGAGGCGCGTTTCCCCGGCATTTTTGCACAAAAAGAGGCTCAAGGACAACGTCGTTGTGCCAATTGCGAACCAACTTGTAAGCATCTATATATGGGTACTGTTTCATATTGCGATTATTCGGAGTTCAAGTTTGACAAACTGTCACACGATGACGCAATTTTTATTTATGAGTTGTTCAAGCTGGACAACAATATCAAGCTCTAACAAAAAAATCCCTCTGCCATTGTTTGAATGGCAGAGGGATTTTTATAGGTGTTGTTGTTTCGTAACGCAGTCCTGACCCGGACTATGCGTTACTCTTGCGCTTGGCAGGAATCGAACCTGCGACATTGCAACACGTAATAATACGTGATATAATAAGTGTGCGAGGTGAGGGAATGACAGCAAAAGAGTTAAAACGGAAGTTGATAGCCAACGGTTGGACAATCAAGCAAGGCACAAGACATGAATATGCCACGCACCCCGACTATCCCGGTGTTAAAGCACAAATACATCGCCACACGGGCGACATCCCAGCCGGAACATTGCACAAGATTATGAAAGACACGGGACTTAAATAATCAATTTATTGGAGGAAAGTTTATGAAATATGTTTACCCCGCTATTTTATATCATGATGATGGTAAAATAAGCGTAACTGTCCCAGACTTGCCTGGGTGCCATACTTTTGGCGATAATACAGCCGATGCTCTTATTATGGCAAAAGACGCTATTGAAGGATGGTTATGGGATGCCGAAAATAATAAAGAGCAAATCCCTATACCTTCTGAATCTCTTCTAACCAAAAATGGCGAAACATTCACACTTGTGGCCGCCGACACAGACGAATATCGTAAAGCAAATGATACAAAGGCGGTAAAGAAGACCCTCTCCATTCCTTCATGGCTAAACCATCAAGCAGAAAGAGCAAATGCCCCATTTTCGCAGATACTACAGCAGGGCTTAAAGGACTATCTGCGTAGCACAGATGAAAAGCGTGTAGGGGCAGTGTGATATAGCAATCGCACCTTTAAACGGTCCCGTCCGAGCCGAAAATCGCGAACGTTTCAACGCGTTTTCTGCGACAGACGGGACCGATTTAAAGTACGATTGCTATAGTAGAAAGCTAATACTAATGACCAACAGAAAAAAGCCCCACAATCATGATGATTGTAGGGCTTTTCTTGCGCTTGGCAGGAATCGAACCTGCGACCTACCGCTTAGGAGGCGGTTGCTCTATCCCCTGAGCTACAAACGCATATTCATGCATGCAACCAATAAGGCCACCAGCACGGCGTCTAGTATAAATTATAAACGAAGATTACACAACCGTATATCAATAATTTCTCACGGCACCAAAGAAAAATACATATAACCACCGTTCTCCGTAAATTTTCCATAATCATTGTGCAAAAATGCATTGCTGTGACCTTCTATGCCCTGTATGCTTATACATATTATTGCAAGACAAAGGAGGCAGCTATGTTAAACGTAGCAATCATCGGATGCGGAAATATTTCTTCTGCGCATATCAACAGCTACTTGAAGTTCCCCGAAAGGTGCAAAATTGTTGCGCTTGTAGACATCTTTCCCGAAAAGGCCGAGGCAAGAAAAAAGCAGTATGGCCTAGACACGGCACAGGTATTCTCATCTCATGAGGAAATGCTGAAAAGTGCCAAAAAGCTAGGGCTTTCTCTTGTGTCTAACTGCACACCGCCCTATGTTCATGCGTCCATTGCCATAGACTGCATGAATACAGGCCTACATGTGCTGGTAGAGAAACCAATGGCAACCTGCTTAGCAGAATGCGACCAGATGCTGGCTGCAGAGGCCAAAAATGGCGTTATCCTAAGCTGTGGGGCACAAAACCGCTTCTTAAACATCATCAGTAAGCTGAAAGAGTTGGCCGACTCCGGCGTTGCTGGCCGCGTACGCTGCGCGCATGTAGATTCTCTTTGGTGGCGGGGGCATTGCTACTACGACTTATGGTGGCGTGGCACTTGGGAAAAAGAAGGCGGCGGCCCCACACTCAACCATGCCGTCCACCAAATTGACATGATAAACTGGATACAAAAGGAGCTTCCTGTTGAAGTAACAGCAGTACTTACCAATGTAATGCACGATAACTCAGAGGTAGAAGACTTATCCTTTGCCATACTCAAGTATGCAGATGGCGCGCTTGCAAATGTGACTTCTTCTGTCGTACACCATGGCGGCACCCAAAGCATCGTGCTACAATGTGAAGACGCAAAAATTGCCGCACCATTTAGTGTAGCGGCAGAGATATCTAAGCCCAACGGCTTTGGCGAGACAAACCAGCCTCTCATAGACAAAATCACACAGCAGTACAATGCCATCCCCAACCGCAAATACGAAGGTTTCGAAGGCGAAATAGACGATGTGCTAACCGCAATAGAAACTGGCAAAAAGCCGCTTATCACCGGCATAGATGGCCGCATGACCGTAGAACTCATCACCGCAATATACAAGTCCGGCTGTACAAAGCAAACTGTGAATCTACCCCTTGCTAAAGACGACGAGTTTTACACATTCGAGGGCATCCTCAAAAATGCAACCCGGTTCTATAAGAAAGCAAGCTCTGTAGAGGCCTTGGGCGACGGCGGTGCAATTCCTACAGGTAAGTTTTAGAGCGCAACCCGATATAAATATTTTTGCACCACATCACAAAGGAGGATATCAATGTCAGCAAGCGGAATGAACTATGCCCCAAAAGGCAAACCAAACCCCGTGGTAAAACCCGGCGAGTTTGTCTTTGCCGCCATAGGCCTAGACCACGGCCATATAGGCGGCCAGTGCAACGGCCTAATAGAAGCCGGTGCCACCATAAAATGGATTTATGACCCAGACCCTGTAAAGCTTGAACGGTACCTAAAAATGTACCCAGGGGCAAAAGCCGCAAGAAGCGAGGCCGAAGTGCTGGAAGACCAGGAAGTAAAACTAGTAACCAGTGCCAACATCCCTGCCGAACGTTGCCCACTTGGCCTACGGGTAATGGCCGCAGGCAAGGACTATTTCACAGACAAGGCCCCCTTAACATCACTGGAACAACTAGCGCAAGCCAAAGAAATGGTAGAAAAAACCGGCAAGAAATACGCCGTATATTACTCCGAACGCTTGCACGTAGAGGCTGCTGTTTTTGCAGGGCAGCTTATAGATGAAGGCGCAATTGGTCGTGTAGTGCAAACCATGGGTACAGGCCCCCACCGCATAAGCGCTGGCTCGCGCCCGCCATGGTTCTTCTTGCGGGAAAAATACGGCGGGATACTGTGCGATATCGGCAGCCATCAAATAGAACAGTTCCTGTACTATACCGGCAGCAAAGATGCCGAAATCGTTGCCGCACAAGTAGAAAACTACAATAACCCCGACCACCCAGGCCTGGACGATTTTGGCGACTGTGTGCTAAAAGGCGACAATGGCACAACGGGTTACTTCCGCTGTGACTGGTTTACACCAGACGGCCTAAGCACCTGGGGCGACGGCCGCACAGTGATACTAGGCACAGACGGGTATATAGAGCTTCGTAAATATGTAGACCTTGCCCGCACCAAAGGCGGGGGCCATGTTTACCTAGCCACCCACAAAGGCGAAGAATACTTCGACGTTAACGGCAAGGTAGGACACCCCTACTTTGGCCAGCTAATACTAGACTGCATAAACCGTACAGAAAATGCCATGACCCAAGCGCATACATTTAAAGCCGCAGAGCTTAGCGTCAAAGCACAAATGTTTGCAGAACAGGCACGGGGGATTGTACGCAAAGGTTAATACTATTGGGCTTGTGCTTCTTCTAGCGTAAGCTGCAATGTCTCATCACCGCTACTTGCAAGCAACTCTTGCACACTCTTAAGCCCATAGTACAACAAAAACTCATCGCTAGTACCAAACAAAATTGGCCGTCCTGGAGCATCTAGGCGGCCTTTTTCCATTATTAGGCCATATTCCATTAGCTTGTTAACGGCATGGTCGGCGTTTACGCCACGGATATCTTCTATTATGGCTTTGGTCACTGGTTGTTTATATGTGATAATTGCCAAAGTCTCTAGCAATGTTTGGGACAGGGCGCGGCGCGGCTTTAGTTTTAGCAGGCGCTCTATTGAGGCGTAATATATAGGGTTAGTACATAGGCGGTATGTATCGTCTATCTCTTGCAGCTGTATGCCAGATTGGTCTTTGGCATAGGCTTCCGCCATCCTGGATAGGAGGTTGCGTGTTAGTGGGATATCACAGCCAAGTGCTTCTGCCAAGCTTGCAAGCGGTACGCTGCCTGGGCTTGCAAACAGCATTGCCTCTAGCATTTTTTCTTTATCTGTGGAATGGGTTGGCATGGGGGTTCCTTTCATGCGCTCTCGCAATAAACATCATCGAAAGCTGCATTTTGGCGGGTTTTAATCATCCCGCGGCGCACCATTTCTAGCAAAGCCAGAAATGTCACAACCATTTCTATGCGGGTATGGCAATATTCGAACAGGGCAAACAACTGTACATGACCCTGGTCTGATAGTTGTTTGCGTATATATGCAATTTTTTCGGGCACGGTAAAGCGCTCCCGCGTCATCTCGCCAAAGCCGGCGCGTATCGGGTCGCGGCGGGCAGCGCGGCGGTTCATGATATCTTCAAAAAGGCCCCACAGCCGCGGCAGCTCTACCCCTTCTAGCACAGGGGTTTGGCTGTCTATGTCTGCACATACAGTCTCAAGAAGCTCCGGGTCGCCAGTGCCAGATATCCGTAGGCCTGGTGGGGATAGGCGCGTAAGCTCCGCGGCCAACAATTGGGCCTCCTGGTAGGCAAGCAGCTTTTGCACCAGGGCCTCACGCGGGTCTTCTTCCTCTGCTTCGTTTTCTAGTTTGGGCTTGGGCAGTAGCATCCGTGATTTAATTTCTAGTAACGTGGCTGCCATTAGCACAAACTCACTCATATTGTCCATATGCATCGGAGCATAAACATCTGGTGCGTCATGGCTAAGGTCATCGCTTTGTTGTAAACGTTGTTCTTCTTGCATCTGTGTTAGGACTTCCAAGTACTGGGTTGTCAGCTCTGCTATTGGGATGTCGTATATGTCTATTTCGTTCCGCTGGATTAACCTAAGCAGCAAGTCTAGTGGGCCTTCGTAGGCGGCAAGTTTTACTTCCATCAGAATATGCCCCAAGCCATACGCACGATTATTTCAGAGATGGGTGCAAGCACGTTGGGGATTATCCCAAAAGCCAGTAGCAAAATTAGAATGATTTGCATAGGTTTTTCATAGTGGTTAAAACGCGCGATATTGTCTGCCCGGCTAAAAGTAATCAATAGCTTATTGGCAGCCAGTGGATATACAGGGATAAGATTAAACAGTGCCAAGTTGATATTAACAAATGCGAAATTGGCCAATAACAAGATACCTATCTGGCTAATATCAGATGTCCAAAACGGGAAATGAGCTAAAACAAAAAACATCCTAAAATCCCAATCCCCAGGCCCAAAGGCACTTGTAGCCAGTGCGTTTACACCAATAACTGCCGCAACCCCAAGCAACAAATTAACAACAACAGGTATTGTATACGTGAGTATAATACCCATCTGCCTATCTTTGTAATGGAGCGCCGTTGTGGGCACGGGCCGCCCCCATCCAAAGCCAAACAGCATCACAAACAAGAAGCCAATAGGCTCAAAAAACTTGAAAGGGTTTGCAGTCATGTAGCCGTGATTTCTTGGGGCAGGGTCACCTTGGGCGGTGCTTACCAGGGCCTTGACCCACTCATGTATAACCGGCACGAGGATGGCAGCCGGTAGTAGATATAGGTATCTCATTATATTTCCCTTTCGTATTAGAAGCTGTATTCAACTCCGACAATGGTGACTTTTCGTGACAGATTTTTGCCAATTGAGGCGGCTCTGACGCGGCTTGCCATTAAGGCAAGCAAGGAGGGGCCAACGAAAAGTGGTGAAAA
>Ga0123355_10000767_pt1 | contig 43870 bp, 36 predicted proteins | sample TergutEmb28metaG_3_FD_89872 | JGI IMG/M metagenome (GOLD analysis project Ga0123355, IMG submission 89872) | Embiratermes neotenicus P1 segment gut microbial communities from Petit-Saut dam, French Guiana - Emb289 P1 | ecosystem: Host-associated > Arthropoda: Insects > Digestive system > Gut ...
ACTACGGTGTTGAAGTGCCGGGCGGCGGCGGGGGAGCCGTAGCTGTCTAAGGCCTCCCCGGCGGAGATGGTGTGTTTTAAGGCCGTGGCCTGGTCGTAGGTAATATCCGTGAGAGTGGATATCTTGAGGAGCAGCGCCCGCTCGGCTTTACAGGCAAATTCAGCGGATACGCCGGTCTTTGCGGCGATGGTGTCGGCCAGGTCTTTGCCGTAGCCCATGACGGCGGGCAAGATATCCCGGAGTACCATCTCCACCATGGTGGCGGCCTCGATCCGGAGGGTTTTGCAGTAGTTCTCCAAGAGGATCTCCTGCCGGGCGTAGAGCTCGGTTTTGGAGAAGATGCCGTACCCCTCGAAGAGGGCGATGTTTTTAGGGGTAGTCAGATGGGGGATGGCGTCCGCGGCGGTGGGGAGGTGCATGAGGCCCCGCATGGCCGCCTCCTGGACCCAGGCCGTGTCGTAGCTGTTGCCGGAGAATAAAATCCGCCCGTGATCCTGGATCGTCTGACGGAGCAGGGCGTTTAAGGCGGCGCTGAAGTCGTCTACACCCTCCAACTGGTCGGCGAACTGGGCCAGAGCGTCGGCGACGATGGTGTTAAATACGGTCACAGGCCCCGCCGCAGATTGGGAGGAGCCGGGCATACGGAATTCGAACTTGTTGCCGGTGAAGGCCAGGGGGCTGGTGCGGTTGCGATCCGTCACGTCTCGGGGGATACCGGGCAGGGCGTCCACACCCACGTAGAGTTCGCCGGGGTGCTGGGGATCGTAGTGTCTCCGGTGCTCGATGGCCTCGAAAATGGCCTCCAAATCATCGCCGATGAACATACTTACAATGGCCGGCGGGGCCTCATAGCCCCCCAGACGTTGGTCGTTGCTGGCAGAGGCCGCGGAGATGCGGAGGAGATCCTGGTGGGTGTCCACCGCTTTTATCACCGCCGCCAAGAACAGGAGAAATTGGGCGTTCTGGGACGGAGAGGAACCGGGCTCTAAGAGATTGACCCCATCCGTCGTGGCAATGGACCAGTTGACGTGTTTGCCGCTGCCGTTGATCCCGGCAAAGGGCTTCTCGTGGAGCAGACAGGCCAGATCGTGCTGCTTGGCCATCTTGCGCATGATCTCCATGGTTAATTGGTTGTGGTCCACTGACAGATTGGCGGTGGTGAAGAGAGGGGCCAGTTCGTGCTGGCCGGGGGCGCCCTCGTTGTGTTCCGTCTTGGCCAGGATGCCCAGAGCCCAGAGGGCCTCGTCCAGCTCTTTCATATAGGCGGAGACCCGTGTTTTAATAAAGCCGTAGTAGTGGTCGTCCAGTTCCTGGCCCTTGGGGGGCGGTGCGCCGAACAGGGTGCGGCCCGTGTAGGTCAGGTCTTTACGGCTGTAATAATATTTGCGGTCTACGAGGAAATACTCCTGTTCCGGCCCCACGGTGACGGTGACACGGGTGGCGTCACTGCCGAAGAGACGCAGGATGCGTAGAGCCTGGGTATTAATGGCCTCCATACTGCGCAGGAGGGGGGTCTTATTGTCCAGGGCCTCCCCCCCGTGGGAGCAGAAGGCCGTGGGGATGTACAGGGAGTGGCCCCGGACAAAGGCATAGCTGGTGGGGTCCCATGCTGTGTAGCCACGGGCCTCAAAGGTGGCCCGCAGGCCGCCGGAGGGGAAACTGGATGCGTCGGGCTCGCCTTTGATCAGTTCCTTGCCGGAGAACTCCATGAGCACCCGCCCGTTGCCGTCGGGAGTGATAAAACCCTCGTGCTTTTCCGCCGTGACCCCCGTCATGGGCTGGAACCAGTGGGTATAGTGAGTTGCACCTTTGGTGAGAGCCCAATCTTTCATGGCGGTCGCCACCACATTGGCCACAGAGAGGTCTAAAGGCAATCCCTCGGCCATGGTCTGCTTGAGGGCCAGATAGGTCTCCTCCGGCAGCCACGCCTGCATTACCGGCTCGTTGAACACCATAGAGCCGAAGCGTTCAGGCACATTGATGGGGGTTTTTTTTGTCATAAGAATCACGCCCTTTATTAAAACTCAACAACTTAACTTTTGTCTGTTATCAGGCAAAGGTGGAACTTGAATATAGACTGGAATGGCATATCTTATGTAATGGGTACTTTCATGGTCAATACAAACTTGGATGCCTGCTTAGCTACTGCATTGCCAGCCGTCTCACCAGAAGTCTATAATGGAGATGAACATACCAGAGATCTTCCGCTGTTAATAAACCCAATTCATATGCACTTGGTAAACTAACACCGAAACCGCCTTTTCCCGATAGAGTATAGAACGCACCATCATTCCAAACCAATATACGTTGATTAGTCCGGTAGCCAAATATATGGCCGGCAACTTCTTCTTGCCATGCAACATCCAGGATTCCCGGACCCAAATACAGAGCGACGCTGCCGTTATATGTTCCCAAATAGGGCTCAATCCAAACCCTGTCAAGGTCATAAGGGTTAAAAGTAATCTGATAGTCCCGCTTTATTCTTGCCTCCAGTTCCGGACACAGTGGCTTTAGTGGATGCACAAGCTGTTTAATAAATCGGGTAAAAAGCCCTGCCGCCTCCGCGCGGGTGGCGGTTCTGCCCGGGGCCAGTGTCTCTGCACCCACGCCTCGGATAAGCTCTTCGTAGACCGCCCAAGTCATGGCTCCTACCGCCCAGGCGCTGATCTCTCCCCGATCTCGGAAGTTATTCAGGTTAAAGAAATCGGGGATGTACGTGCCGATTCCTGCAAATTGCGCATAGCGGTAGAGCACCACCGCAAAGGCCTCTCTTGTGGCCTCGCCGTAGGGGTCAAAGCGGCCATCAAAACCCTGGACGATTCCGTTTTCATGGGCCCAGATAACGGCGTCTCTGTACCATCCAGGAGCAGTGCTCGGCACATCGCTGAACACGGGTTGGAACTCGACCGCAGGCTCTCCCTCTAGCCGCCAGAACATGGTGGCCAACATGGCACGGCTGAGGGGCATATGGGGCGAGAATCTCCCGTCTCCGGTGCCTTGCATAATGTTGTTTCGAGCCACGAACTGGACGTAGAGGCGGAACCAACTGTCGGGTACGTCATAGAAGATCAAGTCACCCTGCGTGTCCGGTACCTCCTGTGCAACGGCAGGATACGTCGCCCCTCCCACTGCGGTCAGCAAAAAAACAGAGACCAATAGAACCGAGATGATTTTGCGCAACTTTTTGTTCATGATGCGTCCTCCATCTGATCCAAAAAATCCTCCAATAAATTGAGGCAGACAGATTTCCGGTATAATGCGGATATCCTGCCGTCAATGGGATTTAATTTGGCGCTATAGGCTTGCAGATACTGCCCCCGCACCCGGTGGAGCTCGGCGACGGGGACGCCGATTAGCATCTCATCCACCTCCGGCAGCCGTACCACCATCTGCTCAATGGCGCCGAAGGCCGTGGCGCAGGCGGTGATTTTCCCGTCCTCCACGGACCAGAGCCCCGCAAAGCTGAGCCGGGAGATGGCCAGCGCCGCCCGTGCGCCCACTTTGTGGTAGACATAGTGTGCCGGCGTTTGTTGGGGCAAGAGGACTTCTACGATCAACTCGTCATGGGCCAAATCCAATTCTTTTCGGCCCTTGTAAAATGCTTGGATGGAGAGTATCCGTTCTCCGTCTGCGTTCATCAGCCGGAGTTTTGCGCCTAAGGCGAAGAAGATCAACACGCTGTCCGCTTTCGCCGACCCGTTGCCGATATTGCCGCCGACGGTGCCCAGATTACGAATCGCCGGGGCGGCGATCCGGCCGATGGCCTCTTTGAGAATCGCCGGTGTCTCCGGGTGCTCCGCCACCTGTGTAAACGTACAGCAGGCTCCCAAGCGCAGATAGGTCTCGTCCTCTGTGATCCGGGTGAGTTCCGGTACTCGGTGGAGGAACAGATACGTGTGATCCCGGTTGTGCTCCACCATCAAGTCCGTGCCGCCGCCATAGGGAGTGACTTGCTCTCTCCGGCGGATGGCCAGAGCCTCGGTCAAAGTTTGAGGGACAAATCCATTCTTCATGGTCGGCACCCCTCCTTCGCTGCTTGATCCACGGCGTTTATAATGGCGTTATACCCTGTACAGCGGCAGAGGTTTCCGGAGAGGGCCTCCCGAATCTCGCCCACTGTGGGGGTTGGATTTCGCTGTAACAGACAGGCGGCGGCGATAATCATACCGGGGGTACAAAAGCCGCACTGGACTGCCCCCGTCTCGGCGAAAGCCCGATCCAAAATCTGAAACGCCTCCGTCTCCCGAAAGCCCTCAATCGTGGTGATCTGACTATTCCACACCCGGCCCATGGCCACCATGCAGGAGTTGACCAAATAGCCGTCTAGAATCACGCTACAGGCCCCGCATTCGCCCTCATTACAGCCGCATTTCACGCCTATACAGGCGTAATCCGTCCGCAGTACGTCCAATAACCGGTCCGTAGCGCTGCCGTCCCAGGTGATGGGGGTCCCGTTTAGGGAAAAAGGAATACTCATGGCATCTGTACCTCCGCCCATTTAGATAGGGTATCCTCCATGGAAAAGGGGATGTGGTGGACATCTGTCCCCAAGGCCTGTTCCAAGGCGCTGATATAGGCCCCGGGGACGCCTACGATGGGAAGTTCTCCAGCACCCTTGGCCCCGTAAGGGCCTTCCGGGTACTCCTCCACATGGATGATCACGCCCATATTTGGCACGTCGGCGCTGGTGGGCATGGTGTAGTCGCTGTAGCTGTTACTGCGGATACAGCCCCGCTTATCACAGACCATCTGTTCCATATGGGAGTAGCCGATGCCCTGGAGCAGACCGCCCTCCATCTGGCCCACGATGACCGTCATATCGATGGGAGTACCCACATCGTAACAACCCCAGGCCCCCAGGACTTTGTGTTCTCCGGTAAAGGTGTCGATCTCCAGCTCCACGCAGTGTGCGCCCCAGGAATAGGTGGGATAGGCGTCGCCCTGGAAGGTATTGATATCAAAGGGAATAATAAAATCCGGCTCTTGAAATTTTTCCTCAAATCGCTGGGATTCGCCGTTGATCCATTCCGCTTTCAATCGGGCTGCCGCCCGGCGGAGGAGTTCCCCTACCACCATGACAGAGCGGGAGGCCACCGTAGGCCCCGAATCCGGCACCCGATCCGTGTCTGGCAGGGCGATGATAATTTGCTCTAAGGGCAAGTCCAACTCTTTGGATACGATCTTTGCGAACGTGGTCAAAAGCCCCTGGCCCATCTCCGTGCCGGCGGTGAGAATCTCCACTTTGCCGTCGGGATACTTTTGAAGGGCCGCTACGGCCTTGATAATATCTCGCTCCCCGGAGCCCGTGAATCCCGCCCCGTGGAAGCTGAAAGAAAATCCGATTCCCTGGCGGTATCGGTTGTTTGGTTGGTTGGCATATTCTTTACGCTTGTTCCAATAATCCGTTTCCCAAGCCAGCTTTTTGCTCATCTCCGGCAGGGGGACGGGGAAGTGGTACTTGCCGCCGGTGGAGGTGGGGTCGCCGTGCCGGGCCATGTGGGCCTCTTTAAACTTCAGGGGGTCGATCCCCAAATCCGTGGCGATGTGGGCCATAATCATCTCGGCGGAGAAGAAGGTCTGAGGTGCGCCAAAGCCACGAAACGCCCCGTTGGGGACCGTATTCGTCTTGGCGGATCGCCCCTGCACCCGGAGGTTGGGGATGTGGTAGACCCCGTTGGCGCAGATGACGCCCCGTTGGAGCACCACCATGGACATGGTGGTATAGGCCCCGGCGTTGTAGAGGATGTCAATGTCCATTGCCGTGACCCTGCCGTCTTTGACAGCGACTTTGTATCGGCTGCGGGAGGGGTGGCGCTTACTGGTGTAGGCCATATCCTCCCGGCGGCTGTAGATGATGCGGACGGGCTTACCCGCTTTTAACGCCGTTACCGCCACCTGGCAGGCTAAAATAGAGGGATAGTCCTCCTTGCCGCCAAATCCGCCCCCGGTCACGTCCTGGATCACCTGGACGGCTTCATGGGCTGCGCCTAGGGCCTTCTTAAGCGCCTTATGGACGTAATATGGACACTGGATAGAGCCGTGTACGACCATTTTACCGCCACTTGGGATGGCGGTTAATCCGTTGGTCTCCAGATAGCCATGTTCTTGATAGCCTGTCCGAAACGTTTCTTCATAGATACGATCCGCTTGGGCAAAGGCCTGATCTACGTCGCCTTGCCGGTGGCTATAGTTGAAAAATATGGTCTCCGACACCTCCGGGTCTAAAACAGAGGGTAAATCTTCGTATTCTACCCGGATTTCGGAGAGAATCTGATCTACGACGGTCTTGTCCGGCCCTGCCACCATGCCGATGGGGTCGCCTAAAAACTCCACTGTGTTTTTTGCGAAGACAGGGGTGTCCTCCAAGATGAGGAGCACCGCGTTTTCCCCCGGAACATCCCGCCAATCGGCGAAGACATAGCCCGCCGGCAGTTCTGGTACCTGGACAGAGATGATCCGCGCATAGGCCCGGTCAGAGCGGAGGAGTTTGCCGTGGAGCACGCCCTCCATGGGGTGATCCGGCGCATAGAGCGCCTCGCCCCGCACTTTTGGCCCGTGATCTAGCTTGACCACAGATTTGCTGATCGAATCCATGTGGAACAACCTCCCTTACTCGAACGTCATAGCGTCTTGTGCCTTGCGCAGTTGATAAATCAGAGTCGTTTCATCCAGCTCGACCATATCATAGGTCAAAAACTGACCCTGTTTGGCGTTCTGTCGCATCTTACATCCGGGGGTGATGAGGCCAAAGGGTAAATAGCCCGCTGGATCGGACTGGGATTTTTCCATCACCGTGCCGTAGGCCGTATAGCCGCCGATGCCGTCCAGGAGTTCGCCCTGTGCCAGGTCTTTTTTCGCCACAGCAACGCACTCGGAGACCAGGTTCCCTCGTGGAACGATGGTCGCTTCGTTGTCAATGACGCATTTTGCCACTGTGAGCGGCGTCTCCAAACTGCAGAGATGATAGGGCCGATAAAACGTCCACAGAGGGCCGGGGCCCAGGGCCAGATAATCCAGCTGATAGGCCACCTCTTCGTTGTCCGAGGTCACGGTGACGAACACGCCGGGGGCGATGCCCTCCACGTACTCCACCACCCCGCGGCGGTTTAATATTCCGCCGTCTGATTTGAGCTTATAGAGCTGATTCAATCCCATGACATCACTGGCGATCCCGTGGGCGCCGGGGATGTCTGGGACAAAACCCGTGGCGTTGGACATGGCGGCCAGTTCCACCATAGTTTTCGTGCCGTCCCGGAAGGAGGTGAGCATTTTGGGATTCATCTTCCGCCGGAGGGCTTCTTCTCCCATGGTATCGGGGTTGGCGGTCTGGTTTAAGCCGTTGTTTTTTCCCTTGCCCACCACCAGGACTTCCATTCCCATGGCCCGGGCGAAAGAGTAGAGTTCCATGACAGACCCCGGCTCATCCCCGGCGGAGCCGGTGTAGATGACGCCCTGGGCGTCGGCCAGGGATTTCAGATAGGGGCCGATGACCACGTCCGTTTCCACGTTGAGCATGACGATGTGCTTGCCGCCCCGGATGGTCTCAGTGGCGACTTGCGCCCCCACATCGGGGATGCCCGTGGCGTCTACGACACAGTCTACAGGGCCTGTAGAGGATACCAGAGAGCAGTCATCCGTGGCAACGTATTTGCCGGATTCGATATAATAGGCGGTCTCGTCCGCCGTTTTGGCTATGGCGATACATTTCGCCGGGATTCCGGCGTTTAAAAAAGCCTGCTTTGCCCGCTCCGTCGTAGTGGCGGAGACCATGGCGGGGGTGATCCCTTTCATGAGGGCCATCTGACTGACCAATCCACGGCCCATCTGTCCGGCGCCGACGACGCCCACCCGGATGGCCTGACCGGTTTCCTCTCGGCGGAGGAGTTTCATATCCATATTGAGCAGAATTGCTCACTCCTTTCGGTTTAGAACCTTCTGTTTCCACACTGACCGCGGGGAAACAAAATTAATACAAAGATCGCTTCCAAGGCGACACCGTCCGCATTTTGATACCGGAGACGATGCCCAGGGCGATAAATGTGGTCACAAGGGACGAGCCGCCGGCGGCAAAGAATGGGGGCGCGATCCCGATGACCGGTGCGACGCCCAGGGTCATGCCGATGTTGACCAGGGTCTGGAACATGATGAAACTGCCGATGCCGACACAGGTGAGGGCGGACAGAGCATCTCTGGATTTGGCGCCCACGTAAAAACAGCGTGCAATGACCAGAACCAGCAGGCCGATCACCACCAAGGCACCGATGAAGCCGAACTCCTCAGCGGCGACGGAGAACAGGATGTCCGTCTGTTGTTCGGGTACACTTCCGGCCTGGGTCTGAGTACCCTGCCCCAGGCCCTGTCCAAAGATCTGACCGGAGGCGATGGCGATCCGACTGCGGTGGACTTGGAAATTGACGCCCTGGTTGAGGGGATCAATGCTGGAATCAAAGGGGGCCATGATCCGGTTCATCTGATAGGGGGCGAAGAAGCCACCCTCCCAGGCGATGATAAACAGGGCTACCAGGAGTGTGCCGCCCAACACGAACCAGCGGAGCTTGACCCCGCCCATAAAGAGCATGATGATAAAGATGAACAAAAAGATCAGCGAGTTACCCATATCCGGCAAGAGCACGAAGATCAAGACGAAGTGGGCCGCCAATTGCATCAGGGAGAAAAAAGAGTTGAGATTCTTATACTCCTTGAGATATTGGATCTGATAGGCCATCATGATGACGAAGGTGATCTTGACAATTTCGCTGGGCTGGATGCCGATGCCGAAAAAGCGGAGCCAAATCCGGTCGCCGCCTGCGATGCCGACCCCAAACACAAAGAGAGACAGCAAAATTAGGACATTGAAAATGAGCAGCGCTTTCCACCTGTGGGCCAGGACCTCTACGTCCACAATGGAAAAGAGGACAAAGCAGAAGAGCCCCAAGATAAACGCCAGAATCTGCACAGTCATAATTTGTCCGGCCCCGCCGGAAAAGGAGCGGGTGGCGCTCCAGATCAAAACCATGCCAAATATAGAGCAGATAACAGAGAGGATCAATAGGAACATATCTGCTGTTTTAATATATTCTAAAGTTGCTTTCCACGCGCGTCTCACCGTGACAAACTCCTTTTTGGGATTTCAGCGTTATCCTTGGTCCGCCGTAGGCAGAGCGAAGATAACAGGAATAACTGACATTCTACCATAAAAGATGTTGTTTGTACAATTGAAAATCCGGTTTACATCTGGTATAATTACTCGATATGAAAAGAAGAAACGAAATCATGACCATATGCACCCATAGCGAAAGTGAGACGGAGCAGGCGGGCTACGATCTGGCGGCGTGCCTCCCCCAAGGTGTGGTATTGGCCCTCTACGGTGACCTGGGCGCTGGGAAAACCGCTTTTACCCGGGGCCTCGCTCGGGGATTGGGGATTTCGGCACAGGTCACAAGCCCCACGTATACCATTGTCAACGAGTACGAGGGGGACATGTCCCTGATCCATTTTGACATGTATCGCCTGGGCTCCGCCGAGGAGCTCTTCGAGATCGGCTGGGAGGACTACCTCCGGCGAGGGGCTGTCATCGCCGTGGAGTGGAGCGAGCGAGTGGAAGACGCTTTTCCCCCGGAGACGATTCGTATCCAGATCGAAAAAGCCGGAGAGACCGCACGGCGGATTGCCATTGATAGACCCACGGGAGAGGAATCGACCCTATGCGGATAGTAGCCATTGAGACATCGGCCAAGGCGGCCTCTGTGGCCCTTTTAGAGGACGGAAAACTCGTCGCACAGAACATGCAAAATGCAGGGCTGACCCATTCCAGAACCCTCCTGCCTATGCTCCACGCCCTCTTGGACGGTGTAGGCATTGAGGTGAAAGACGTGGACAAGCTCGCCGTGGCCTACGGGCCAGGCTCCTTTACGGGGCTCCGCATCGGTGTGGCCACAGCCAAAGGCCTGGCCTGGGGGTTGGACAAGCCCCTGGTGGGGGTATCCAGCCTGGAGGCCATGGCCCATCAGGCCGTGCATTTGGGGGATGGGATCATCTGCCCGGTGATGGATGCCCGGCGGGATCAGGTCTACAATGCTCTGTTTGAATGCAGGAACGGAACCCTGCGGCGCCTGATAGAGGATCGGGCCATTGCCATAGAAGAACTCTTTGCCCAAAGCGGCAGAGAGTCTAGATATATTCTGGTGGGGGACGGGGCGATCATCTGCCGAGACTGGCTAACCGCCCACGGCGGTCACGCCGAACTCCTGCCGGAGCACTTGGTACAGCAGACCGCCTGGGGGGTCGCAATGGCGGCGATGAAGTTGCCGGGAGAAGAACCCAGCGGGATCAATCCACAATACATCCGACCCTCTCAGGCCGAGCGGGAGCGGACGGAGAAAAAGGAGATATAGAGTATGAGTTTGCACGTACTGGATCACCCACTTTTGCAACACAAATTGTCCCTTATGCGGGACAAGGAGACCAGCGTTAAAACGTTCCGGGAGGTGGTGACCGAAATGACCACCCTCATGTGCTACGAGGCCACCCGGGATTTGGCCCTGGAGTCGGGGGAAGTGGAGACGCCTGTAGGCATTGCCAAGACGAGCCGTCTCGCCGGGAAGAAACTGGCTGTGGTGCCCATTTTGCGGGCGGGCCTGGGCATGGTGGACGGGGTATTGAGCCTGATCCCCTCGGCCAAGGTGGGGCATGTGGGCTTGTACCGGGATCCGGAGAGCTTAGAGCCGGTAGAATACTACTGCAAGCTGCCCAAGGACATCGCCAACCGGAAAGTGATTGTATTAGACCCCATGCTGGCCACCGGCGGCAGCGCCTCGGCGACCATTGATCTCTTGAAGGGCTACGGCTGCCAGCAGATCCGGCTCATGTGCATCCTGGCGGCCCCCGAAGGGGTGGAGCGGATCCAGACGGATCACCCGGACGTAGAGATTTACGTCGCTACGGTGGATGAAAAATTAAATGACCACGGCTACATCGTCCCCGGCCTGGGGGACGCCGGTGACCGGATATTTGGCACGAAATAAATCGGACATTAACTGTAGGGCGTGGCGCCCCGACACGCCGTTTTCACACCGCAATCGTGGAAACGGCGCGCCGAGGGCGTCGCGCCCTACATGCGAAAGACGGGATACTTGACTATGACAGATACCATCAGACAAGAATTTATCACCCTGCGGCGGGAGATCATCGCCGCAGAGTTCGCCTCCCTTAACGACATGCAACGGGAGGCGGTTTTGGCTACAGAGGGGCCGCTCCTGCTCCTGGCGGGAGCGGGGAGCGGGAAGACCACGGTACTCATCAATCGGATCGCAAACCTCATCCAATTCGGTGCGGGGGCTGATACGGATCTGGTTCCTGTGGGGATTGGCGAGACGGATTTGGCCTTTTTGCGGCTCTATCTGGCCAGCGGGGACAATCCCGCCCTCAAACAGGTGGGAGAAGCCAAAGCCAGAAATCTCTGCGCCGTGAATCCCGTCCGGCCCTGGGAGATTCTGGCCATCACCTTCACCAACAAGGCAGCCGACGAACTGAAAATTCGGTTGGAAAATAAATTGGGGGGATCGGCACGGGATATCTGGGCCATGACCTTCCATGCGGCCTCTGTCCGCATCCTGCGCCGGTTCATTGACCGGCTGGGCTTTGATTCCGGCTTTACCATCTACGACACCGCCGACAGCCAATCCCTGATGAAGCGGATTTTAAAAGATTTAAACCTGGATGAAAAATCCTTCCCTTATCGGAGTGTGCTGGCGGAGATCAGCCGGGCAAAAGATGGACTGCTGGACCCCAAGGCCTATCTGGAGTCGGCAGAGGCGGCCCAGGATTACCGCAAGCGACACATAGGCGCCGCCTATGGGGAGTATCAAAAGCGCCTCAGGGCGGCGGATGCCTTGGATTTTGACGATCTCCTGTATTTCACAGTGAAACTGCTCCAGATTGAGCCGGAGGTCTTGGCCCACTATCAGCGGCAGTTCCGCTATGTGCTCATTGACGAGTACCAGGACACGAATAATTTGCAGTATCTCTTTTCCAGCCTCTTGGCGGGCGGCCACGGCAATATCTGCGTCGTGGGGGATGACGACCAGAGTATCTACAAGTTCCGGGGGGCCACCATCCAGAATATTTTGAACTTCGAGCACCAATATCCGGACGCCCGTGTAATCCGGTTGGAGCAGAACTATCGCTCCACGGGGCATATCCTGGGTGCGGCCAACGCCGTGATTAAGAATAATATGGGCCGTAAGGGGAAAAATCTCTGGACGGATCAGGCCGACGGGGAGAAGTTGACCCACTACGCCGCCATGAATCAAGAGGATGAGGCGACCTATGTGACCCAGGCCATCTTGGATGACTTTGGAAAAGGAGGCCGATGGGGGGAGCACGCCGTACTCTACCGGATGAACGCCCTGTCCAACCAGTTGGAGTACGCCTTCAAGCGAAACGGCATCCCCTATAAGGTCATAGGCGGCACCCGCTTTTTTGACCGGGCAGAGATCAAAGACGTCCTGGCCTATCTGGCAGTGGTGGCCAACCCCGCCGACGATTTGCGGCTGTTGCGGATTCTCAACGTTCCGGCCCGTGGCATCGGCCAGACCAGCGCCGAGCGGCTGCGGGAGATCAGCTTAATCGCGGGGCGATCCATCTCCGATACTATCCAACACGTCCGGGATTATCCAGAACTCCAGCGAGGGGCGACGAAACTGATCCTCTTCGGTAATCTTCTGGTGGATTTGCGGGAAAAAGCGGCGGAGATGCCATTGGATCAGTTTTACGACCTGCTCTTAGACGCCACGGGCTATCTATCCATGCTCCAGGAGAAACCGGAGGAAAACGCCGCCCGGATTGAGAACATCCAAGAGCTAAAAAGTAACATTGTCAGCTACATGCAAAACAGCGAAGACGGGAGTTTGAAGGGATTTTTGGACGAAATCGCCCTCTACACTGATTTGGACAACTTAGATCCCAACGCAGACGCCGCCGTGATGATGACCATGCACAGCGCCAAGGGGCTAGAATTCCCCCACGTCTATCTGGTGGGGATGGAAGAGGGGATCTTCCCCGGTCACCGGGTACTGGGAGATCCAGAGGAGATGGAGGAGGAGCGGCGGCTCTGTTACGTGGCCCTTACCCGGGCTAAGTCGAAGCTCCACCTAATCAGCGCCAATCAACGGCTCTTGTTCGGTCGCACCACGGCCAATCAGACCTCCCGATTCTTGGAGGAAATCCCCGGAGATTACATCGAAAAAGAGGGCGTCCACCGCCCGGCCTACCGCAGTGATAGCTGGGATATTAGCTTCGACGACGAGACCCAAGGGGGCTATGGCGGTACATCGAATCCCCAGCGCAGTCAGGTGCCGGTGCGGGAGAGAAAATCTTGGTCTTACCCCATGTCTCCCACGGGGGGGACGGCCCAGACACTGCCCGTCTTCCAAAAAGGCGATCAGGTGACCCACAAGGCCTTCGGCCGGGGGATGCTCACTAATATCCAGCCCGTGGGCAACGACGCCCTGATTGAGATCGCATTCGATGACACGGGTACAAAACGTCTCATGCTCCGGGCAGCGGCAAAACAGATGACGAAAGTATAGAGAGATAGCAATGGTCAATTTTGGCGTATTTTTCTCAATCTTATTACAGATCATCTTCTGGGCGACAGCTTTGCTGGCGCTGATACGCACTTGCCGTATGGCAGGATGGGGGCTATCTGCGCCTTTGACCGCCCCGATCGCATCTGCACCTGCTTGGATTTGGATGCGAGAATTGATCGCTGATGACAGCCCACCGGTCGCGGCGCATAGACAAAAAACACCCTACGGCAAGATCATTGCGTTTGCATTGGGTGTGCGGATCGGGATGTTAGTTCTAGGCTATGGCATCTTAGTCTTAGACGGGCAATCGCCCTCCGTGCCGGATCTCTTTCTCGCCTTCCGCCGGGGGGATTCCAACCATTATCTCAATCTGGCGGAGATAGGATATACCTGGACAGAAGATGGTAAGAATCTATTACTGGTTTTCTTTCCCCTGTACGGATGGCTCATCCGGTTGGTAAATGTCCTGGTCGGCAATTATCTGGTCTCGGCGTATATTGTATCCTTTGTGAGTTTTGCTGTTGCGCTGTGCTATCTCTATCGCCTGGTTCGGCTTGAATGCAAAGCCTCCGTTGCGTGGTGGGCGGTTGTTTTGATCTCTATTGCGCCCCACTCGTTTTTCTTCGGCGTGCCCATGACCGAGAGCTTGTTTTTGCTTGCAACTGTCATGTGCCTATACTATATCCGCACGCACAACTGGCCCCTTGCGGGGCTCGTCGGCGCCTTTGCCATCCTGACTCGAATGATGGGCCTGGTGCTCATCGTCGTTGTGGCTGTGGAGTTTATAACACATTACAGAGTATTTGGCCTTATCAAAGACGCCAAGTGGAGGTCGTTGTTCCGGCTCATCGCCCAAAAAGGTACGTGGATTTTGGTCATGCTCGTCGGCGTTGCGATCTATCTAATTGTCAACTGGCAAGTCACAGGGGACCCGTTTCAATTTATGTACTATCAACGAACCCATTGGCACAATCAGTTTATGTACTTCGGCAGTGTGATCCTCTTGCAACTTGAGAACATTGCCCATGCCGAGTGGTCGTTTGTAAGCACAATCGCGATTCCCAATGTATTGGCCTTTGTCCTTGCAGTGCTCATGCTCCTATATGCCAGCGTGAAGCGATTACCCGTCCTCTATATTATATTTTTGCTGGGCTATACGCTTATCTCGTTTTCCGTCTCCTGGTTACTCAGCGGCGGAAGATATATGACCGTCGCAGCACCACTGTTCTTGTTTTTGGCGCATTTTACAGAGAGACGACTGCTCTTTCGGATCGTGGTACCCGTGGCGTGTTTGCTTGGCTTGCTTCTGACCATGCGTTGGTACATACTGGGCGGGTCGGTGTTTTAGGCGTGGTTCAACGCAAAAAATACGAAAACGGGAGCAGTTTCCTGTTCCCGTTTTCGTATATGATAAGAGGATAAATGAAAAAGATGATAGTAAGATCTACCTATGGCTCACATAATACCGGATAGATGTTACAAAAGAAGGGGGAAAGTGTTAAAAAAGTATTAAGTTTCAACTTTCTTCACTTAACATAACATAATCAATCCAGCACAAAAGGATAGTAACCGAGTTCCGACGGGATATCTTCCCCCTGAGGAAATGCCGCAAGAGCGAAAGGAATGCGCCGGGCCGGGGAAATGTCTGATGCTGTACGGTAAATGGCGGCGGATTTCCCGAAATGGATCAAAAGCGCTTGAATGCCTTTGTCTAGCAGGGGCTCCGGGAGCAAAATTTCCCGGATAAAAAGTTCCGCGCCCCGAATCTCTGCCACGGCGCAGCCTGTTTGGCCGTCTATGTCCAATCGGTACATCCCCCCGTTGCCGATCTGGGCGGTGAGGGCGACATACTGAAGATATTGGGCGGGGTATTCCGTGGAGGTAGGCGGGAGGTATTGTCTGCGAAGTCCGAGATATGTCGCAAAATTTGTTGACATAACGCACGCACTAGATGTCGAAACGGGGCGATTGCTCAAAGCCACATGTCCCTGCACAATGGACAAGGAGGTGTCGTAGCCCAGGCGGGTGTAGTAGGGGAACAAGCGCTCCTCGGCGGGGCGGACGATGTTACAGCAAAAACCCAGTTCAAATCCCCTGGAAATGGCCGCCCGAATTACCTGGGTACCCATGCCTTGCCCCTGATCCTCCGGTAGGGTGGCAAAAGCGTAGGTGTAGGCCGTGGGGAGACGGCGTCCGTTGGGCAGGGACGTGATACCGCCGTCGATCAGATATACGGCAGAGCGAATGTGATTCCCTTCAGCCCATACCATGGTGGTCTCCGGGCGGTAGAGGGCGGATAGAAACCGGGCAATGTTCGTTTCGCTGTCCCCAAAGACGACATTCCATAGGTGTGTCAGGGCGGCCTCATCCCCTGGGCGGGCCGGGCGAATCATTGATCTCTCCAGACGGCGGTATACTTCTCTATCATCAGATCGGGATAGTAGCTTCGTTTGGCTTTTTGCAGACTTTCGATGCCCATATCTTCCTCCCGGTTGATGTAGCGGATGTGAGGGTGTTTCTCATGGATATATCGGGCAAACTCCCGGTTAATGAGAGGATAGGCCCCCTGGATATCGGAAAAGGCTTTTTCAAAATGGATGATATAGGTGTCAGAATTCAGCTGCTCTCCGATGGTAAAGGCGATGACCCGATCCTCCAGACGCAGAAGCCCGCCCTCCAATCCCAAGGCATCGAAATTTTCAAAGGTCTTACGCAGTGCGTCTATTTCGTTATAGAAGTTGACCTGATTTTGGTGCTGATGGCTCCACTCGCAACTCATGAGGGCACATGCCGGGAGGGTCCGCACTGTGATTGGCTCAAAACTCCAGACGGGGTTGTTTTCAATAAACCGATTAATGTGATTGCGCTTGGCGTGGAGTTTTTTTCCCGCCAGGGTGACCAGTTTTTCGATCTCGTACACGTAGTCGAAGGAGTCCGGGGCCAAGGCGAAGTCAAACCGGCCGGGGAAGGTGGCCTCTAACTCCTCACGGTGTTTTTCCAAGATACCCCGGATTTCCAGGGGAACACCGTAAGTGGCGGCATTTTGGGCCAAGGCCTCGATGACGGAAGTTAAATCACCCCGGCCTACGGGGAAGGCGTAAAAGGGGATACCGTTGGACATGAGCTTAAATGCCAGCCGATCCCCCAGGGCGGCTACTTGCTGCCGGAAGCGGTCATCCCAGATGAGGATGTTGGTGAAGCAAAAATCGGCGCTGGGGGCGTCCTCCAGACGGAGGGTCCGGTCGATCCAGGGCTTGTCCGCCAAGCGGGCGGGGGCAAAGGGGATGGCGGGTTGTTTACACTGCGTCAAGCAGGAACTTTGGGATTGCATATATTTAAGTCGCCTTTCTCTATGAGAGCTAGTCTGATTTCAGACTAGCCCTTGTTAATATGTGTTGGTGCAAACCTCTCGAATCTCTCTCTGGAGGCTCTTCAAATCTTCAAAGGTCTCCGGCCGCTTCCGGGGGTCCCGGAGGAGGGCGGCGGGGTGGAAGAGGGCCATCATCCGCACCCCGTCCCGGTCAAACCACTGGCCGTGATCCCGGGTGATTTTAAAGTCGGAGCCGATCATATACATGGCGGCAATCCGCCCCAGGCAGACGATGATCTTCGGCTGGATGATTGCCATCTGCTGATTCAGCCAGGGGGTGCAGGCTTCTTGCTCCGCCGGGAGGGGATCACGGTTCCCCGGCGGGCGGCATTTGACAATGTTGGCAATAAAGACATTCGTCCGATCCAGGTCGATGATGGCCATCATATCGTCTAGAAGCTTCCCGGCCCGGCCCACAAAAGGTTCGCCCTGTAAATCCTCCTGCTGGCCGGGGCCCTCGCCGATCAAGAGCACCTCTGCGTCTCGGCGGCCCACGCCAAAGACCACATTGGTGCGGGTCTCGGACAGGGTACAGCGCTTACAGGCCAGACAGGATTCTTGTAGTGTGTTCCAATCCATGATGCGGTCAGTCCTTTTTTGTCGGTGATAGGGACATGGCTATTATACCACAAAAGCATACGATTGTATAATGGCTATTTTACGCACTCGTCTCCGGCATAACAATCCAGCCTTTTAGATAGTGTGCCGGTGTGCAATTCAAAGAGATGGTTATCATAATCATAAAAATAAACCGAGCGCCCCTCGCCGTCTAATCGCGTGCGCCCCGGGATGATTTCTGCGCCAACCTCTTTGAGGCGTGCAATGGACGCATCAAAGTCGCTGTCTGGAATGGTAAAAGCGATGTGATTATATGTGCGCTCTGACAGGGGCTCTCCCTGGTTTAACGCAATCCACAGATCATGGATCAGAACATATTTCGCTGTTTCGCTGGAATAAACCTCTTTTATTCCAAAAATCCGTTCGAAAAAGACAGTTGTCCGTTGTAAGTCTTTGACGATGAAAGTGATGTGGCTGATACCAGTAATCAAAGGAGCTTACCTCCGTTCCCGCGGCCTATGGCCTACAATGTACACCGCATGATATGTTGTGCTATTTTAAATTCTTCATTATACATGATGAAAATCACAACTTCAGGCCTTGTAAATACCCTCGGCACTGTATAGTAAACACCTATGCCGCTGCTTGCGAATACGGGGGCTCCGTCTGCCGAATAGGAGAATCCATAGGCGAAGTGCGACCCGTAATCTGTTATGCTGCCACGCAACAAATAAAATGGAAAGCCGAAAAATGTAATCTGTCCGCCGTGGGTGTGGCCCGAGAGGATCAAATCAACTCCATCTGTAGATTGCGCCATTGAAACGTCCGGATTATGCGAGAGGAGCAAGACAAAGTCGTCTGCATATGCCTCTGCAACGGCTTTTTCTATGTTCGGGCTTCTGTTCCATAGATCATGGACACCTGCCAGATAAAAACCGTCTTGTATGTGTACGCCGCTATTGTTCAGCGGCGTTATGCCGTACTGCTCTTTTGCGCTGAAAAGTCTCCTGTAGTCATCGTGGTTTCCCTCTACGCCGAAAATGCCGTCTGTTGTGATTATTTGTGCGATTTCTCTCACAGTCCCTTGATAATGCGCATTGTGCATGGAGAAGTCTCCGCCTAATAACAGCAAATCTAGATTTCTTTCATTTAGTTTTGCTGTCGCTCTTCTCATGTCTTCGTCTGCTATGATATGCATGTCGGTCATAAAAGCGATACGATAGCCGTCCAGCTCGGCGGGCCAACGTTCGGAGCGGAACTCAATTTCTACATAGCGAATTGTCCTGCCGATTGTAAGGCCATGCACAATGTGTGTTACGGGAATGAGGGCAACGATTAGACCAATTGCTACGACAAATCTAAATTTTCTGCTTCTCGTCTTATGCGCTGCAAAACACATGCCCAACAGCGTCCCGATCCCGCCGAACGCCAGGGTGAAAAAAAGCAAGATTCCTTCACTGATACGCCATTTGCTTTTCACGGCGATTCGCTTGTCTATCACGTAGAGGGAGAATGTAAAAACATTGATCAATACGAAAAAGAGGGAGAAGAACTCTATCATACCGAAACGGAGAATCCAGGTAATAATAAATTGCAAGTGCTTTTACCGCCTTTGTTTAAATCGAAGTGCGTAAAGCTCCATACATCACGAGTAGAGACAGACTTCCACTCTGCTCATCACTATTCTACCACAAATCTGCCAGAACTTACAAATCCAACTTGCCCGCCCCTCCATCCTGTGATAAAATACAAACCGCAGAATAATTTGCCGAAATAAGGGGGCTTTCCCATGAGATTCACCAAGATGCACGGTCTCGGCAACGATTACGTCTATGTGAACTGTTTCGAGGAGGAGATCGCCGACCGATCCGCTCTGGCGGTGCGAGTTGCCGATCGCCATTTTGGGATCGGTAGCGACGGTCTTATCTGTATCGGCCCCAGTGTGCGGGCGGATTTCACTATGGATATGTACAACGCCGACGGCTCCCGGAGCCAGATGTGCGGCAACGGGATCCGGTGCGTGGGGAAGTACGTCTACGACAACGGCTTGACAAAAAAGACCACCGTTACCGTGGAGTCTGGCGGGGAGATCAAAATTTTACAGTTGGACGTACAGGACGGGAAAGTCCAATCCGTCCGGGTCAATCTGGGCAGGCCCATTCTCCGCCCGGATTTGATCCCCATTGACGCCGGGGGAGAGCTCTTTATAGATCAGCCCATTACGGTGCTGGGTCAGCGGTATGAGGTCACCTGCGTGTCTATGGGAAACCCTCACGCGGTAGTGTTTGTCCAGCGGCTCAATCAGATTGATATCCCGGTGCTGGGTCCCGCTTTTGAGCACCATCCGCTCTTTCCGGAGCAGGTCAACACGGAGTTTGTCCAGGTGGTTGATCGCCAGACACTGAAGATGCGGGTCTGGGAGCGGGGCTCCGGTGAGACATTGGCCTGCGGCACAGGGGCGGCGGCCAGCGCCGTGGCGGCGATCTTAAACGGTCTGTGTGACAGCGCGGTCACCGTCCAACTCTTAGGCGGCGACCTAGAGATCGAATGGGAGCGGGACGGCACGGGGTTTGTCTATCAAACCGGCCCCGTCGTCACGGTGTTTTCGGGGGAATATTTTGGATAGGGCAGAGGAGATGTTCTATTTTGTCTATATTTTATGCTGTGCCGACGGCACTTTGTACACCGGATGGACGACGGATATAGCGGGGCGATTGACGGCTCATAACAGGGGTATAGGCGCAAAATACACCCGATCTCGCCGTCCTGTAGAGCTGGTCTACAGTGAGACCCTGCCGGATAAGCAGTCCGCCATGCGACGTGAGTGGGCGATTAAGCAGATGACCCGTACTGAGAAAATGGCGTTGATTGCGGACGGGCCAGAACAGGAGGGATGCCGATGCCATACGTGACCGTAATTGGTGCCGCCATCGTCGATATTACAGCGAAGTCGATGGGCGCTATTATTCCCCGGGATTCGAATCCCGGCGCGGTGGCCCAATCCGCCGGAGGGGTTGGGCGCAATGTGGCGGAGAATCTGGCCCGGCTGGGGGTGGAGGTCAAGTTGGTGGCGGCCTTGGGCGGCGACGTGTTTGGTAAGTCGCTCTTAGATGGTTGCCGGACTGTGGGCATTGATATGTCTCTTGCGGCTATTGATCCGTTGGCGGCCAGTGGGGCGTATATCGCCGTCCTGGGCCCAGATGGGGAGATGTACGTGGCCGTGGTGGACGGCATCTGCGCCATCCCTATGTCGCACATCCTGCGGCACGAGGCGGTCATCCGGGGGTCAGAGATCATCCTGCTGGACGCGAATTTGGACGAGGGGCTGATCGCCGACTTATTGGAGCGCTTTCCCGAAAATCATATCTATGTTGACCCCATCTCCGTAACGAAATCGCGGCGGATTGCCAAGAGTTTGGGGCGTTTTCACACGGTCAAGATGAACGAGTTGGAGGCCGCGTCTCTCATGGGCGTGGAGGCTATTGATGAGGCCGGGTTGCGGCAGGCCGGTGGGTATTTTCTGGCGCTGGGGGTCCAGCGTGTGGTCATCTCTCTGGGGGCGCGGGGGCTGTATTACCGCACAGCCGCAGAGGAACTGCGGCTGGAATCCGCGCCGCTCACCCCGAAAAATGCCACCGGCGCGGGAGACGCCATGATGGCGGGACTCATCTACTGTGACCTGCACCGGAAACCGGCGGCATATGCTGCGGCGTTTGCCCAGGCCATGGCCCGCACCGCCCTGATGAGCGAATCCGCCGTGAACAGGGCGATCAGCGTAAATACAATAGAGCGAGAGATGGGAGAATTTTAACATGAAAAACTATTTAAAAATCAGCGACGAAATACAGGCGGCTCTGGCCGAGAGGCGGCCTGTAGTGGCGTTGGAATCTACGATTATTTCCCACGGATTTCCCTATCCGCAAAACCTGGAGTGTGCCCAGCGGTGTGAGGAGATCATAAGAGAGGCGAGGGCTGTTCCGGCCACCATTGCCATCCTTGACGGAAAGATCAAAGTTGGCCTCACAGAGGGGGAGCTGGCTCGCCTCGCCGAGAGCCGGGACATGGCCAAGTGTTCCCGGCGGGATGTGGCGGCGATTCTGTCCAGCGGCGGGAGCGGGGCGACCACCGTGGCGGGCACCATGCTCTTTGCCGCCATGGCGGGGATTCCCATCTTTGCCACAGGCGGCATCGGCGGGGTGCACCGGGGCGCCCAGCAGACCTTTGACATCTCCGCCGACTTGGAGGAACTGGCCCAGACCCCGGTGGCCGTGGTCTCCGCCGGGGCGAAGTCGATTCTGGACATTCCTCTCACTCGGGAATATCTGGAGACGGCGGGTGTCCCCGTCATCGGCTACGACACGGACGCGTTTCCCAACTTTTACACTAGGACCAGCGGTACCGCCGTGGACTACAATCTGAAAACCACCCGGGAAATTGCCCGGCTGATCCACACCTCCCGCGATCTCGGCCTGCAAGGGGGCATTCTGGTCTGCAATCCCATCCCGGCGGAATACGCCCTGGATCCCGCCTTTATCGACGCGAAAATTGAGGCGGCCATTGTCGAGGCCGCAGAACAGGGCATCAGCGGGAAAGATACGACGCCGTTTTTGCTGGGTAAGCTGTACGAGATCACCGGCGGCAAAAGCATCGAGGCCAATCGGGCGCTGGTGTTTAACAACGCAAAAGTCGCCGCCGAAATCGCGGTGGATTTGGCGGGCCTCCCCCAGTCAGGCTGCGCCTGACAGCCCCCTCACAACGAGAGGGCCAAGGGTCAAGGGCAATCCTCAGTCAGCTGCGCTAACAGCTCCTTTGAGAAAGGAGCTTTTGGAATCCCCACGTCTGCCTGGGGCGTCCATCCCTCCAAGGAGGGGAATTTGCGCGGTGCGCCTGGGTGTGCATTATGCAATATATACCACCTGGAATGATCCTATAGGGACGACCGTCCCCAGTCGTCCGCGGACGGTCGAGGGCGACCGTCCCTACTGTGCATTACAGCCTCCTCACAACGAGGGGGCTGAGGGTCAAGGGCAATCCTCAGTCAGCTTCGCTGCCATAACTGACGCCCCAAGAGGGCAAGGCGAAGCCGCAGGCCGATTGGAACGGCGGAAGGAATGCCGGGGTGGCTCCTTTGGAAAAGGAGCTTATGGGCAGGAGCACGGCGCGCCGGAGCGCCGCGCCCTACGGTGTGCGATGGGGAGGCGGGCCGCTGGGGCGGCAGATTTTGCGGGACAATGTGACAGCGCCCCCTGGGAATCTTCTTCTCCGGTCAGGCGAAGCCTGACGGCCCCCTACCCTTCCGTCAACAGAGCCATTATCTTCCCATAGATCTCCTCGGCCTGGTCGGAAAACCGTGCCGTCATGGCGGCGGCGTGGGATTCGGTCGCGGTGTAGAGCTCCATGGACAGCACTTCCCCCAGTCCGTCGTTGAGGGAGAGGCAGACGGTGAATCCGCCGCTCTCTCTGGGGGTGACCTCCGCTTTGACCAGGGCATTGCGCTGGAGAACCCGGGCCAGGGCGGCGGCTTTTTCTTCCACCATGCGACGGACCGTGTAAGGGATGCTGTTTTCGGTGATTTGCCCGTTTTTTATGCCTTTTTCCGTAATGTGGAACAGGCCGTTCGACCCCCGGATGTGATCGGTCTTCTGTAACTCTGCCACGCACTCGGAGAAGTCGAAATAGCTGATGCCGTCATCACAGAGGACGAGTTCTGTCAAGGTGTCTAAATCCACGGCGTAGTCCAACTTGCCGAGGGCGAAGAGAGTCAATATTTTGATATCCAATTTGTCATGAATAAATCCGAAGCGTTTCACTGTGCCAACCTCCCGTTGGGGATTTTCGTTATTATTGTATAGTATAGTACAATTTTGCGGTTTGGTAAAGTGGTTGACTGAAAGGGTCAAAAATGCTAAACTAACCGGGTACATTGTGAGAAACGTAATGAGGAGATCAAGCATGGATAGAAAACGATTCGGGATCATTGCGATCCTAGTTCTTTTGATTATCGTGTTGGCCGCCTGCGGCGGGGGAGTGGAGGAGCCAGAGGAAGAGCCCCTGCCGGAACCCGTCGAATCCCCTGGGATCGAAACCCCGGCGCCGCCTCCGTTGGAGCCGGCAGATCCCAGAAACCCCCTTACGGGGGAGTTGATGGATGAAGAGATCAGTAACCAGAGACCCTGGGCCATATTGTTGGACAACGTGCGAAAAGCGCTGCCCCATGACGGGATCAGAAACGCGGATATTATTTATGAACTGCCTGTAGAGGGCGGCATCACCCGGTTATTGGCCCTATTCCAAGATATCACCGATGTAGGGGAGGTGGGGCCTGTCCGCAGCGCCAGACACTATTTCCTGGATCTTGTCCAGGGCCATAACGCCATCTTTGTCCACGGCGGAGGCAGCCCCCAGGCCTATGAGGGCATCCGCGACCGGGGCGTGTCCAATATTGATGGGGTAAACGGTCCCGGAAACGAATTTTTCCGGGATGCCGATCGGCGGCGCTCTGCCGGACTTGAGCACAGCCTCATGACGTCAAGTGATCTGCTGCTGCAATTTATCGACAACTATAATTTCGACAGAGAGCAGAGTGCGGGGTTCCACGCAGGGCTTATCTTTGCAGAAAACGGCACCCCGGCGGGCGGTCAGCGGGCGGATACGGTGCATGTGCGTTTCTCCCTGCACAGGACGGGCGTGTTTGAATTTGATTCTCAGACAGGGCTGTACCGCGTCGGCAGCTCCTATGACGAACCGCTCATAGACGGGGTTACCGAGGAGCAGATTCAAGTGACCAATGTGCTGGTATTGTTTGCCGATTTTACTGTTATGGACGACGTGGGGCGGCTTGCGGTGGACTTCGGCCCAGGCGGCAGAGGATATTATATCAACGGCGGCCAGGCTGTGCCGATCCGCTGGAGCAAGGGGGGGGATACAATGCCCTTTATCTATACGCTGGAGAATGGCCAGCCTCTGGAGTTGGGGATCGGGAAGAGTTATATCAATATTGTCAATACCACAGGTGAGGTTCAATTTAGATAGGGACAAAATTTTACGAATAAAAGCTGCCGCCCGGATACGCCATCAAGCGTATCCGGGCGGTGTTTGCGATAAGTAGCGGCCAAATTCCCCCTGCCTCAGGCGGGGGGAATACAATTTATCCACATCCTAGACCACAGAGACCTCTAAGTCTCGTTGCTTGGACTGGAGGCGGTCAATAAAGCTCTTGCTGGCGCCGGAATCGGTGATGATGGTGTGGGCGTCTTGAAGGTCGGCGAACTGGGTGAACGAGATCTGGCCGAACTTTTGGGAATCCAAGAGGAAAATCACCCTGGACGCGGCGGTAATCATGGCTTTTTTCACGCTGGCCTGATCCATGGAGGGCGTGGTGAACCCCTTTTCCGCAGAGAGGCCGTTCCCCGCCATAAAGGCCTTGTCCACATGGAGATCAGAGACCTGGGCGATGGCGGCCAGGCCCGTGGTGCTGTGGAAATTCCGCCGGAGCATCCCGCCCAGCAAAAAGATGGCGGCGTTTGTGTTCTCCTCCAAAAACAGCGCAATCTTTACGTCGTTGGTCACGATGGTGAGGCCGGTTTTGGAGATCAGGAGTTTGGCCAGTTCCATGGTGGTGGTGCCCGTGTCTAACAGGATCGTGTCCCCGTCCTCGATGAGGGTTTCCGCGTAGGCGGCGATCCGGCGCTTTTCCTCGATGCGGGCCGCCTCTTTGTCCCGGCTGGTGAGTTCGAATACCGCCTTGCTGATGGGGATGGCACCCCCGTGGGTGCGCCTGAGCTTGCCAGCCCGGTCCAGATCCCGCAGATCGTTCCGGATGGTGGCGGGGGAGACGTCAAAGTATGCACAGAGCTCCGGCAGGAGCAGTTTCGACCGCTCGCCTAAGAGGCGGATAATCTCCTCTCTGCGCTCTTCGGCAAACAGGGGTTGTCTGTTCAATTACAACGCCTCCCTAAAAAGAATCAAATTGCTCCATCTCGTGCCGCAATTCCGCCGGGGTGGGGGAGCATCCGTTGCGGAGGTAGTGGCCGCTGGTGGCGTTTGCGACCAGTAGGCGCTCCGCCAGATTGAGTGCGCCCTGTTGTGCGCTGGCCGCAATATAGCCGCCGTTGAAATTATCGCCTGCGCCTGTGGTGAGCACCGGTTTTTTACAGTGCCGTTGCGGGACGACGGCCGTCCCCTCGGAGACCGTGGCGCCCACTGCGAAGTAGGGGGTGTGGACGATGAGGGCATCCAGTCCTGTCTGTTGCCGGACGTATTCGATGTCCCTGTCCGCCGCCTGAGGATTTTTCCAGTCAAATTCTCTGCCCATATAGGAGAATAAAATCCCGGCTTCGTGCTCGTTGAGGCTTAGGGTCATGGGGAATTTGCTGTTTCGCCCCGCCAACAATTTGAGTGTATCCAGGAGCGCCTGTTTGTCGCGCTTGCGGATATCTGCGAAATCGAAGAACATCCGGGTGCCCGGCTGGAGGACGGAGTCGCATAATTTTACAACCATGTCGTCAAAATGGTTCAACAGAGACCAATAGCCGAAGCCGACAATATCTGCGCCCTGGAATGCCCCGTGGAGCTCCTCCGGGGAGAGTGCATCGGTCAACTGTGTCCAAGTTAAGTTTGCAATTTCCTCAGAATAGGGTAGCATCAATTTGCCGTCTGCGAATTCAAAGATGGGACAGATTCCGGTGTCGCCCACGGAGAATACGTTGCAGGTATCGCTAAATGTCTGGTATACGGGGTCAATGTCGTCTTTGCCGAACATGCCCACAAGGGTGAGGCCGACGCCCAGGTTGTCAACGGCTTCGCCCGTGTGGGCGGTAAAGCCGCCGGGGGAGCGGCGCTTCCGGATCACTTCGTTGGCATAGCCGCCTGCGCCCACATCGTACACGGATTTGGCGAATTCCTGCATCTTCTCATACAGCACATATTCCGTCGGGCCTGTCCGCATAGAGATCACTTGCCAAACTTCATCTACAAACCCGTCTATGCCCAATGTGACCTTGCCTTTCGGCGCTTTGAAATACTGAGAAATGCGATCGAGATTGATATCCTTCATTGTCTGACACACTCCTTTGTTGGTTATACGAGATGCTCTAAAATACAATAGCCTGCTTTAGGCCGACGGTATTTGCCGCATTTTCAAATGCTTTATCAATATCCCGTAGAGAGAATTTATGGGTCACCAGAGGGTCTACATCTACGAGGCCGGTGGCGATGAAGTGGAGGGTTTTTCTGTAGTGGCTATGGGAGGCCCGGGTGGTCCCGGTGACGCTGAGTTGTTTGTAGTGGATGATATTTGTATCCAGCTCCACGTGCTCTTTGCCTTTTGGGAGCCCTCCAAAGAAATTGACTCTGCCGTCGAGACCGGCCAGGGCGAAGGAGGCTTGCTGGGCCGCCGCCGCGCTGCACGCGGTGATGACCACATGGGCGCCGTTGCCGTCCGTCTCCTCCATAATCCGCGCCAATAAATTGTCTTTTACGGTGATGAGAGCAGGCTCCAGTGCGGTGCACTCGGCCAGCCGCGCCTCGGATAGGTCATTGAGGATTATTTTTGCGGCCCCTGCCATCTTGGCCAGCTTTGCGTGCATGAGGCCGATGGCGCCGGCGCCGATAATAACGACGGTCTCGCCGGGGTTTACGCCGTAGCGTTCAAAGGCGTTGTAGACGCAGGAAAACGCCTCATTTCCGGCGGCGGCCTCGAAGCGTACGTTGTCCGCCAAGGGCGTGACATTACCCAGTTGGACGGCCCTTGCGGGAATCCGGACAAACTCCGCAAAGCCGCCGTCCATGTGGACACCGATGGCCGTGAGTTGCTTACAGTGATGGCTTTGGCCGGCGGTACAGAGATCACATACGCCGCAGCCAATGTTGGGGGCGACGGTTACCCGCTGTCCTACCTGGTATTCTATCACACGGACGCCTACTTTTTCAATCACCCCAGCAAATTCGTGGCAGAGCACCAGCGGGTGGTTCTCATCGACGCCGGTGGCACCGTTTTTCAGCATACGTAAATCCGTTCCGCAGATGGTTGCCGCTTTGACCCGGAGGAGGATTTCCTCGTCGCCGATCTCCGGTATAGGCATCTCTTCCACCCGCAGATCGTTTTTTCCGTATAGGCGTGCAGCTAACATAGTCATAGTGATCAACTCCCTCTATTCTTTTACGCTCTTACATGGCATCCAGATGTACAATTCGTTTTTCTACGATGGAGCGGTTTCCGGCGTCTACTACTTTGACGGCCATCTCTCCGTCGTGGCCTGTGACTTTCGGTGCCGTTCCGTTGCGGATACAGTCGATAAACGCCACATCTTCGGCTAGATACGCATCTTTAAAGAGCTTGGTCCAGCTGCTCACCAGGGGGTAGTTCCCGTGTTTGTTATCGGCGGTGCAGGTGACCACGGCGTTGTCGTTGATGCGCCCGATGAACACGCACCCTTTTGTACCCAACACCTCGACCCTGGAATCGTAGGCGTAGCCTACGCCCTGGGCGCCGTCAATCATGCCCTGCATCCCGTTTTCAAAGCTTGCGGCGACGATGACATTGTCATAGAAGTCGGGGTAGTTCTGTACGGCCTCCGGAGAGCGGTAATTGCCGCCGATGGCGTAGACGGTGGAGAACTCGCTGCCGGTGAACCAGCGGAGGGTGTCGATATCATGGCTGTTGACCTCCGCCAGGGGGCCGTTTGATTTTTTGATGTCGTACATCCAGGGCTGAGGGATGCTGGGACCCCTGGTGTTGGAGCGCACCATGACCACGTCGCCGATGGCGCCGGTGTCCACGATCTCCTTGGCTTGGATGAAGCCCGCGTCGAACCGGCGCATGAAGCCCATTTGCAGGGCGACCTTGTGCTTGGCGGCGGCTTCATTCATCTTACGGCATTCCGCCACGGTCATGGCCATAGGCTTTTCACAGAGGATATGTTTCCCGGCGGCGGCGGCGTCCACGGCGATGTCCACGTGGAACTTGGTGGGGGTGACGATGACCACGGCATCCACGGCTTTGTCCGCAAGGGCCTGTGTGTAGTCCGTGTAATAGGTGTCGATCCCCAGTTGGGTACACGCGTTCTTTGCGGTCTCCTCGATGGGATCCACCATGGCGACGAGTTTTGCCCCCGGCACGTTCTTGACAAAATTGACTGCGTGGATCATGCCGGCCCTGCCGGATCCAATGACGCAAACTCCAATGCTACTCATGTTGCAACTCCTGTTACTATTTATTACGCTTTTGTCGATAGCGTTTATTGACTTATATTATTATATATTATCGTTATCAAGCTGTAAATAGTCATAAAGCCCAGAACGAAACTTATATTTTGTGCATATAGCCTAAAAAATTTATTTTTTCTTGTGAATTTGAACATTGACAGGAATAGAACGAGAAGATTATAATAAATGCTACAGAATATGAGAAAGGAAGGAAGCAAAAAATGAAAAGGATCGTAGCAATCTTATTGGCCCTGGTATTGGTAATCGGTTTGGCGGCAGCTTGTACGCCCCAGGCGGAGACTCCGGCAGAGCCGACCCCAGCACCCCCGGCAGAAGAGGCCCCGCCGGCAGCGGTAGACCCGGGCGAGGGTGGAGAAGAGGAAGAGCGCATCACCATCCGCATCGGCTGGACACCCCCCGATGTGACAGGCGTGTTTGCGACTGTGACCCAGTTCATGGAACTGGCAGTGGCAGATGCGGCACAACACGGCATTGACATTGAAGTCGTGGAACGTCCGCCGACGGATCACACCGGCGTAGCGGAGCAGGTTGCAGTTATTGAGAACTTTATCCTGCAAGGCGTTGACGTGATTATTGTCGCCCCCACAGATGTGGACGGCGTCACCCCAGCCCTTCGGGAAGTGAATGCGGCGGGCATCCCCCTGATCATGGTAAATATGATGAGCGAGATTCCGGGCGTAGAAGTTGCCAGCTTCGTCGGCTTTGACAACGTAATCGCGGCGACAGTGACGGGTTGGTCCATGGTCAACGCCCTGGGCGGCCCCGGCCCGCTGCCCCAAGCGGAAGACGGCCCCATGCAAGTGCCCATGGAGACGTTCCTGGATCTGGCCTGGTGGGAAGATCTGTATAACGGCTTTGACAAAGAATCCGTCTCCGGCCGGGTGGCCATCATCGAAGGCATCTCCGGTGATTACTTTGCCAATGCGCGGAACACGGGCTTCTTAAACGTCATCGACCAGTTTCCCAACATCGAAGTGTTGGCGACCCTCCCCGGCGACTGGAACAGAGCGGTTTCCGTTGAGGCGGCAGAGAACATTCTCCACATGTTTGACGATCTGGACGCGATTTTTGCCCCCAGCTCCGAGATGGGCTTCGGTGCGCGGATCGCAATTGAGAACGCCGGCAGAGAAGAAGTTCTGGTTCTCACCCACGGCGGCACCTTGGAGAGCGGCGACTGGATCCGTGACGGCAGACTGCTGGTGGACACATGGCACGGCTTTCCCGACTGGGGCTGGTACGGTATGAAGTTCGGCGTGATGGCGGCCCTGGGCCAAGAAGTTCCGGCTGTCTACGACATCCGTCCGAGAACCCAGTGGATCGGCAATGCGGATATGTTCTTCCCCGATGTGCAACTGACCCCGATTCCCTGGCAGCAAATTCTGGACAATCGCTAAACGCTTTTCTGGTAATACTCGACATTAGGCAATGCATGGGTGGATTCCGCTGCGTGAAATCCGCAGCGGAATCTGCCTATGGCTATAATCGCTGGTCAAAGGAGCGGGTAGCGTGAAGGTTCACGCTGAAACCCTTGTAATGTGCCAATTGTTCCCCTTTCGGGGAACCACAATTGATGCACAAAAAGTCCATTCCTTTTTCATGGTCTTTTTGTGCGTAAGGCGTCAGCGAAAGGAATGGACTTTTTTATGGACAACTATATGTTGGAAATGAAGAACATGACAAAAGGGTTTTACGGCACGGTTGTGTTGAAAGGTGTCAACTTTGGCGTAAAGCCGGGGGAAGTACACGTCCTCCTCGGTGAAAACGGGGCGGGAAAATCTACGTTGATGAAGATTTTATCAGGCCTCTACCGGCCCGACGGCGGCGAGATCTGGATCAACGGTGAAAATTGCGTCATACGGGAACCTGCCCACTCCCTCAAGCTGGGGATCGGCATGGTGTATCAGGAACTCTCTCTGGCTCCCAACTTAAGTGTGTTGGAAAACATCTGGCTGGGCGCGCTCCCAGCCCGGGGTAAAGTCTTTGTGGACTGGAAGAAAGCGAAAGCCGACACGGAGGAGATATTTCAAAAACTTGATATCTCCGTGGATGTGACAAAACGAGTTTCACAGTACGATTTGGGGTTGCAACAGCTGGTTGAAATATTCCGGGTCATCTCACAAAATGCGAAACTTATTATTCTTGATGAGCCCACCTCTTCCCTGTCGGAGATGGAGGTCAAAAAGCTGTTTGAGACCATCAATCTGCTCCGGGCCCAGGGCGTTTCTTTTGTTTACATCACCCACAAACTGGACGAGGTATTTGAAATCGGCGACCGGGTCACCGTGCTCCGTGACGGCGAAGTCATCGATCAAACAGTAGAAGATATCAGTACCGTCACAAAAGACGATCTGATCCGCATGATGGTGGGCAGAACTCTGGAAGAACAGTATCCCAAGGAAAAAGCTGTCACAGAGGAGATCATGTTAGAGGTCTCTGACTTGTCAGACGGAGAGAACTTCCACGATGTATCCTTTCAGATCAAAAAAGGGGAAGTGTTGGGCGTGGCCGGTCTCGTGGGCGCCGGAAACAGCGAACTGGCAGAGGCGATTTTCGGGCTGCGCAAGATCAAAAAGGGTTCCATCCGCTTAAATGGCAGTGCCTATACGGCAAAAGATCCGGTGCGGGCTATCCGTCGGAACATGGGGATGATTACCAAAGACAGAAAAGATGGGCTGATCCAGCACATGCCCCTCTACACCAACATCAGTGTGGCGCAGCAAAAGGGGATGAGCCGTGGCGGGTTCCGGTTGCGGAAGAAAGAAAAAAACCAGGCCCGGGAATATATTGAGAAATTACAGATCGAAACAACATCGGAAAATAAACTTGTGCGCAACTTGAGCGGCGGTAACCAGCAAAAGGTCGCAGTGGCAAAATGGATCTGCAACGGCTCTACCCTGTTTATCATGGACGACCCCACCAGAGGTGTCGATGTGGGCGCAAAAGTGGAGATATACAAGCTGATCAACGAGTTGACGGCACGGGGCGACGGGGTCTTGATGATTTCATCGGACATGCCGGAACTCCTGGGCATCGCAGACACCATCATGGTCATGAAAAAAGGGCGTGTCTCCGGGATTTTGCCTGCCAAGGACTGTACACAAGAAATTATCTTTGAAAAAGCAGCGGGGAGTGACTAAAGATGAGCAACGAAAAAAGAGCGGTATCCATTGGGCATCTGATCCAGAGGTTTAGTCCCATATTCATACTGTTGCTACTGATTCTCGTTATGAGCCTGATTAACGATCTCTTTTTCCAGTTCGATAATATGATCAACATCATCCGGCAGACCGCCTTTTTGGGCGTTGTCGCAATGGGGATGACCTTGGTTATCTTAACGGCGGGCATTGATCTCTCTGTCGGTTCCCTCATGGCGATCAGTGCGTGCATTATGGGCGTCGCCGCTACGGAATGGGGCGTGCCGCCTGCACTGGCCATCCTCTTGGGACTCCTCGCCGGAGCGTTTATGGGGGTTGTAAATGGTTTCGTTATTACCAAGGGCAAGATACAGCCCTTTATTGCCACTCTGGGTATGATGGTTTTGGCAAGGGGTCTGGTACTTCTGATTACAGGAGGTCTCGCAGTCCGGGATATTCCGGAATCCATGCTGGTGTTCGGCGGCGGTCAACGTCTGTTTGGTATCCCTTACAGTGCCTATGTGTTTGTAGCAGTTGCCATCGTTGCGTGGATTTTGCTGAACAAGACCACGTTAGGGCGCAATGTGGTGGCGGTGGGCGGCAATGCCGAGGCCTCCAGAACGTCCGGCATCCGGGTTGATCGGACGAAGATTATTGTATACGGAATCTGCGGCTTTTTCTGTGCGATTGCAGGGCTGATCTACATGGGACGGGTAAATTCTGTCCCGCCGCTTATGGCGTCTGGTATGGAGTTACAGGCCATTACGGCCGTGGCCCTGGGCGGTACCAGTCTGGCCGGCGGAAACGGGAGCATCGTCGGCACTGTGATCGGTGTCTTGACCATTGGCGTGTTGAATAATGGACTCCAGTTGATGAATGTCTCGGCGGCCTGGCAACAGGTGGTTCTGGGCGGTATGATCGTCATCGTCGTGATTCTCGACTCGTGGAGAAAGCGGAAGTTTGACTAATCTTTGGTGAATCGGAGGGGGAATATCTTATGGGCGAGTTGCGTTTAAACGGAAAAGTTGCCGCCATCACCGGCGGAGGTTCCGGAATCGGCAGGGAAGTGGCACTGTTGTTTCGGCAGAACGGCGCATCTGTCGCCCTGCTGGATCGGGATTTGGAAAAGCTAAACCAAGTCAAGGAGGAAATCGGCGCCGGGACGGAAGTGTTCTGCGTGGATATTACCGACGAGGCCGATGTACAGGCGGCTTTCTCGAAGATCAAAGCGGCCTTCGGTAAGGTTGACATCTTGGTCAACTGCGCCGGGATCTTTGCGCCGGGGACGGCCACAGAGACGGACTTTGCCCAGTGGAAGAAAATCATGGCGGTCAATTTGGATGGGGCCTTTTTGTGTAGCAAATATGCGGCGGCGGCCATGCTTGCGGCTCAAAATGGGGGCGCGATTATCAATATCGCCTCCGAGGCGGGGCTTGCGGCTATTGGGGGCCAAGTTGCCTACAATGTCTCCAAGGCGGCCATGATCTCCCTGTCCCAGTGTATGGCTGTGGACTATGCCTTAGATCACATCCGGGTCAACTGTGTCTGTCCGGGCCGGGTGTTGACGCCGCTGGTGCAGCATATTATCGACACCGCCGAGAATCCGGCGGAGACCCTGCGGGAATTGAGCTCCGATCGGCCTGTGATGCGGATGGGCAATCCCTTGGATATCGCATACGCCTGTCTACACTTTGCCGACGACAGTATGCCCTATGCCACGGGTGCCGTGCTGTCGGTAGATGGTGGGTATACAGCCAGGTAATGCCGTTTTATTGCGGTTCGGTTTCGGAAATCCCCACAGTCTGACGACTGCGGGGATTTTTTTATAGTTGGCTGGGTGATTGATTTGGCCGGAACCTTGATAAACCCGCAAAAAAATGGTAGAATTATTTTGGAATCAATTATGCTGTCTCCCCTGCTGTAAGCGGGGAAGATAGGAAAAAACGCTAATTAGAGGTGTTTGTATTATGAGGATTTTGGTGACCGGCGGCGCCGGGTATATCGGTAGCCACACTTGTGTGGAGTTGCTTAATGCGGGCTACGATATTGTGGTGGCAGACAACTTCTCCAACAGCGATATGGCGGCCATTGACGGGGTCAGAGCGATTACCGGCAAGGATTTCCCGTTCTATCAGGTGGATCTCCGGGACGGGGCCGCTCTGGATCAGATTTTTGCCGATTACCAGATCGACTGTATCATACATTTTGCCGGGAAAAAGGCAGTGGGGGAGTCTGTGGCCATGCCCGCGGCATACTACGACAACAATCTAAACTCCACGTTAAAACTGTGCGAGGCCATGGAGAGGCACGGTGTCGCCAAGTTGATTTTCTCCTCGTCTGCCACGGTCTATCGGGGCGATAACCCCATGCCTTTGACGGAGGATGCGGCGTTGGGGCCAATTAATCCCTATGGCTGGTCGAAGTTCATGTGTGAGCAGATATTACAAGATTGTGCCGCGGCAAACGGATGGTCCGTGGTGCTGTTGCGCTATTTTAATCCCGTGGGCGCCCACGCCAGTGGGATTATCGGCGAGCACCCCAGAGGGATCCCCAACAATTTGATGCCATTCGTCGCCCAGACCGCCCAAGGGATCCAGAGGGAATTGCAGATTTTCGGCGACGATTACGATACCCCGGACGGCACTGGTGTACGGGACTATATCCACGTGGTGGATCTGGCCCTGGGCCATATTAAGGCCATTGCCCACTGCGGACAAAATACGGGCTGTGCGGTATTCAATTTGGGTACCGGCAACGGCGTGTCTGTGTTGGAGATGGTGGAGACGTTTAAGCGGGTCAATCAGGTGGATGTGCCGTATGTCATTGCATCCCGGCGGCCGGGGGACAACGCCGTATCCTATGCCGACCCGGCCAAGGCGGAGCGGGTTCTGGGGTTCCAGGCGGTGAAATCCGTAGAGGATATGTGCAGAGACACTTGGAGATTTAACAACAAGTGATCCGGGGGATCAAGAGAGGATCAGGAGGGCGCTATGGAGTTTCTAGGCATTGAGATGCAGATAAAAAACACCCCGATCTATGATCCGGGGTTTCTTCCCACGGTCCAGTTCAACCGGGCGTTTTTAAAACAGGCGAAACAGCCGCTGACGATCTGCGTCGAGCGGAACGGCGGGCTCCGGTCGGTATACGATACGTTTATCACCGGTACCAATGCCGAGGCCGACCGGTATTATGTGGCCCGGCTGGTCAAGTATCTGTTGTGGGCGAGGGGCGGTTATCAGGTGATTATTTGCGGGGACGAGGCCGTAGCTGAGTATATCAAAGCGGTGTATTCCCATGGGGGGCAATACGCGTTTGACATTGAGATGATGGAAAAAGTGTATGAACGGCCCTTTGAAGTCATCCGTCTGCCCTTATCCGAAAAGCCCTTGGAAAATGAACACTCAAAGCCGGTGGGTGGGAACCTGGCGGGGTGCCGCATCGGGTTCGATGCGGGGGGCAGTGACCGGAAAGTGTCAGCGGTGATCGACGGGGAGGCCGTGTTTAGCGAAGAGGTGGTCTGGCACCCGAAAATCAACCCGGATCCGGACTATCATTTTAGCGGGATCGTAGAGGCCTTTCGGAAAGCCGCCTCTAAAATGCCCCGTGTAGACGCCATCGGGGTGAGTTCCGCCGGGATTTATATCGACAACAGAACTATGGTGGCATCCCTGTTTATGCAGGTTCCCCCCCGGGCGTTTGAGGCAAAAGTCAAGGATATCTATATCCGCGCCGCAAAAGAGATTGGCGATGTGCCCCTGGCTGTGGTCAACGACGGGGATGTGACGGCTTTGGCCGGCGCAATGGAGTTCGGCGAACACAATGTGCTGGGGATCGCCATGGGCACCAGCAAAGCCGGCGGATTTATTGACGGAAAGGGTCATATCAAAGGGTGGCTGAACGAACTGGCCTTTACCCCTGTAGACGCCTCGCCGGAGGCCGCGGCGGATGAGTGGTCTGGAGATATCGGCTGTGGCGTCCAATATTTTTCTCAGGATGCCGTAATCAAACTGGCGCAGACGGCGGGGATCGTTTTTGATGGAGACGCCTCTCCGGGGGAAAAGTTGAAGATTGTCCAGGAGATGCTGGCAAGGGGCGAGGAACGGGAAAAGATTCGGAATATCTTCCGCTCCATCGGCGTTTATTTGGGCCATACGTTGCCGCTCCATTGGGAATTTTATGGGTTTCAGCATGTGTTGCTCTTAGGGCGTGTCATGTCAGGGGAGGGGGGCGATCTCATCTTAGACATGGCCAAACAGGTCATTGCGGAGGAATATGGAGAATGTGGGTTTACCCTCCGCACCTTTGATGAAAAAGCCAGACGCGTGGGTCAGAGTGTCGCCGCGGCGAGCTTGTAATAGGCCGCCGCGTAGCGGAAAGCTCAAGCATTTAAATAAAAAAACAGCTACACCTGATTAGGTGTAGCTGTTCGCTTTCAATAGGACAGAGTCTCGTACAATCAGTTGGGGCGTATAGATATGATGCACATTGTATCGAGGACTGTCGATGATTTTTAAAAGGGACTCCGTGGCGAGACGGCCCATTTCCGGCCCGGGGTGGGTGATACTGGACAGGGGAATGGAGGTGATTTGGCTTAAATTAGAGTTGTCAAAGCTGACTACGGATAAATCCTGGGGGACATTCACGCCCGCCCGGGCGCAAGCTTGTATTAGCTTCACGGCCACTTGATCGTTATAGCAGACCACGCCGCTGACCCCGCAGAGGCGGTTTAGAAGCAGTTCGAACTGATCGGGGGCAAACAAGCTGTCCAGGGTTTCCGTGGAAAACCATACGATGTGGTTTTCGTGCAGTCCCAGGTTCTGTTCATACACGCCTCTGACGAATCCTTTGTAGCGGTAGTGGCCCTGCATATCGTCGTGCTTAAAAATGCCGCCGATTTTTTTATGGCCGTTTTCGATGAGATGCCGCGCCGCTAAGCGGCCGCCCTCTACGTCGTTGTTGATAATGTAGTTGCAATCCAACGGGCTGTGGTAGGTGTTGATGAAGAGGATAGGAATGTTCCGGGCGGAAAACTCTCTGTAGATATCAAGATTGAGGCTGGGCAGAGCGGATTTCACGGCTTCCACAATCAGGCCGTCTATATCGTCTGACAGGAGGGCCAGAAGCTGACTGCGCTCATTTTCTACCTTGTTTTGCGTCAGACTGAGAGACATACTGTGGCCCTTCTTGGACAAGGTTGCCTCTATGCCGGAAATAATGGGCGGAAAAATGTAGTCGTCGGCATAGGTCATGAGGACGCCGATTTTTTTCCGCCCCGCATCGGATAAAAAGTGGTTGACATACGTGCCGCTACCCTGCTTTCTGATAACAAACCCCTCTTGTTCTAAGATGGCAATGGCGGAGCGGGCGGTGTGGCGGCTGATGCCGAATTTTTCGCAGAGACTGGGCTCGCTGATGAGCTTTTCGCCGGATTTGAAGGTACCTGACCGAATGTTTTCCTTCAGCCAATCTGCGATCTCTTGGTATTTGGGGATTTTATCTGCCATGCGCTCGCACCTTCCGTATCTGTTAGAGGAGGCTGTGGGCATGACATGTCCACAGCCTCTTATACTCGTTCGCCATCTTGGAATATCAAAAAATTACGATGTCTTGGACACCTTGGTTTTTACATAGACGTCAAAGATTACGGCGCCTAAGAGCGCCAGCCCGATGATGATTAATTGAATTTCGGCACCCGCACCTAAGTTTCTCAGGCCGTTATTCAAAACCCCCATCATCATGGCACCAATCGCCGCCCCGACAATTTTGCCGACCCCCCCCAGGGGAGAGGCTCCGCCGATGAATGCGGCGGCAATGGCCTGGAGCTCAAACCCCGCCTCTGCCCTCGGTGTGGAGGCGTTATAGCGTGCGGCAAAGACCATGCCGGCCAAAGCCGCCAGGATACCCATGTTCACATAGACCCAGAAGACGACCTGTTTCGTATTCAAGCCGTTGAGCTCCGCCGCTTTGGGGTTCCCGCCGGTGGCATAGATGTGTCTGCCCATGACGGTGTTGCCTGCCACATAGCTGTATATAAGGGTTAAAGTGATGAGCAGAATCAATATGATGGGCATTCCTCTGGATACGGCAAACCAGTAGCCGAAGAGGTTGATTACGCCCGCGACCAGCACAAGTTTTGCGATAAAGAACGGCACGGGCAGCACGTCTTCTTCAAATCGCTGGGAGACCTTGCGGTTGCGAAGTTCCACAAACACAAAGACGAGAGAGGCCAGCAGGCATATGACCATAGCTGTGATATTAAATCCGCCCCCGCCGAACACATCCGGGATAAAGCCCATGGCGATGTTGTGGAATGCGTTGGGAAACGGGGTGAGGGTCCCCTCGCCTAAGACGACCATAGTCAGACCCCGGAATACGAACATACCGGCCAGGGTGACCACGAAGAACGGGATGTTCCGATAGGCGATCCAGTAGCCGTTCCAGGCGCCGGAGAGTGCGCCCACAGCTAAAACAGCGGGGATCGCCACCCACATGGGCAGGCCCCAGCTTATGATGAAAACACCGCTCAACGCGCTGGTGAACGCCAGGAGCGTACCCACGGACAGATCAATTCTACCTGTTAAGATAACCAGCATCATCCCGATGGCTAGGATGAGAATATAGCTGTTCTGCAAGATTAAGTCTGCGATATTCCGTGGCCGAAACATCGCGCCACCTGTTGAAACCTCAAATAGAATGGCAACTAAAATCAGCATAATAATCATGCCGAATTGCCTGATGTTTCCTCTTATGATACTCATAGTATTCCCCCTCTATCTGTGGACACAAGCGCTCAGTCTGTTTTTAAACTCGACTGTGCCTTTGCCGCCCTGTTTTTTGTAAAAGCGGCAAAGATGACAGCGGCTAAGAGCACTACGCCCGTGATGACTTGCCGCATTTCTACACTGACTCCCATAATGCTCAAGCCGTTGTTGATGATACCGACGACCATGGCGCCGATGATGGCTCCGCTGACTTTGCCGACGCCGCCATAGGGGGAGGCCCCGCCGATGAATGCGGCGGCAATGGCCTCAAGCTCAAACCCCGTGCCGGCACGAGGCATGGCGGAGTTTAAGCGGGCGGTGGACATTAAGCCAGCCAAGGCCGCTAAGAGCCCCATGTTCACATACACCCAAAAGACGACCCGCTTGACTTTGATGCCGCTCAATTCCGCCGTCTTTGGATTTCCGCCGGTGGCGTAGATGTGTCTGCCCATGATGGTCTTATTGGCCATATAGCTGTATACGACGACCATGAGGCCCAGCACCACCAAGACGTTGGGGATGCCGTCGGATGCGCCGAACCAATAGGCGAAGAGGCCGATCACGCCGACAATGACCACAAGTTTCAAAATAAACATGGGGACCGGCTCTGCCCCTACGCCGTACTTTTGGGAGGTGCTACGCTTGCGAAACTCCATAATAACGAAGAGCAGAGCGAGGGCTGCACACACTGCGACGGCCATGAGGTTAAAGGCGTCGCCGCCGAAGATGTCAGGGATAAATCCCATGGACATCATTTGGAAACTAGCGGGGAACGGGCCCACAAAGAGACCGTCCAAAATGAGCATGGTCAAACCCCGGAAAATCATCATGCCGGCCAGGGTGACCACAAAGAAGGGGATGCCCCGGTACGCAATCCAAAAGCCGTGCCAGGCGCCGGCGAGGGCGCCTATGGCCAAAGCCGCAATGATACCCACCCATACAGGTAAGCCCATCCGGACGATTAAAACCCCTGCGACAGCGCCGGCAAAGGCGGCCACACTGCCCACGGAGAGATCAATCCGGCCCGTCACGATGACCAGGGTCATCCCCATAGCCAGAATGAGGATATGGCTGTTCTGTAAGATTAAAATTGAGACGTTTCTCGGCTGAAAGGTAACCCCGTCTGTTAAAATTTGAAAGAGGACCGCAATGACGACCAGTGCGATGACCAAGCCGTATTGCCTCATATTTTCCTTGATATAGCTCAGCATATTCACTCGCCCCCTAGTGTTCCATAATGCGTTCCATAATTGCTTCCTGGGTCGCCTCTTCTTTTGACAGCTCGCCGACAATTCTGCCTTCGTTCATAATGTATACCCTATCGCTTAACCCGATGACTTCCGGGAGCTCCGAAGAAATTACAATCACGCACTTGCCCTGCCTTGCCAGCTCGTTGATGATCTGGTAGATCTCGTATTTTGCCCCTACGTCTATGCCCCGGGTGGGCTCGTCCAGAATCAGCACATCCGGGTCTGCAAACAGCCACTTGCTGAGTACAACCTTTTGCTGATTGCCCCCGGACAAGTTCTTCGCGTGTTGCAATACGTCTCTGGCCCGGATGTCCACTTTGCCGCGGAAATCCTCCGCCACCCGTTTTTCTTTAAATTCATCCACCGTCAGGTTCTGACTGACGGATTTCAGGGTCGCTAAGGAGATGTTGCGGCATATGGTCTCGTCCAGTATGAGGCCGTATTGCTTTCTGTCTTCGGTCAGGTAGGCGATCCCCTTGTCTATGGCCTGGGAGATAGATTTTAGGGAGAGGGTCTCGCCGTCTTTGATAATTGTCCCCGATATTTTGGTGCCGTAGGCGCCGCCGAAAAGGCTCATGGCGAACTCTGTCCGTCCGGCTCCCACTAGGCCAGCTATGCCGACGACCTCGCCCCGTTTGGCGTGAATGCTGATGTTGTCAATGATCTTTTTATCAGCGATCTCCGGATGGAATACATTCCAGTCCTGTACTTCAAGCATCACATCGCCCGGCGTCACGTCCCGGGCCGGGAAGCGGTCTAAGATATCTCTGCCCACCATGCCGCGGATGATGCGGTTTTCATCCACATTCTCGTTGGGGAAGGTTTCGACAGTTTTCCCGTCCCGCAATATGGTGATCTGATCGGATATCTTCAGTACCTCGTTGAGCTTATGGGAGATCAAAATACAGGTGATGCCCTCTTTTTTCAGCTCCAATAGCAGATTGAGCAGATTTTCGCTCTCTATATCGTTTAAGGCCGCAGTGGGTTCGTCCAACACCAGCACTTCCACCCGTTTTGACAGGGCTTTGGCGATTTCCACAAGCTGCTGCTTGCCCACGCCAATGCTTGAGACCAGGGCATGGGGATCTTCCCGAAGCCCTACTTTGTCCAAAAGCTCTTTCGTCTTTTGATGGGTGACGTGCCAGTTGATTACGCCTTTTTTGGCCTGTTCGTTTCCTAAGAAAATGTTTTCAGAGATGGAGAGATAGGGGATTAGAGCCAACTCCTGGTGGATGATGACAATGCCCTGCTTTTCGCTTTCTCTGATGTTCTTAAAGTGGCATTGTTCGCCCTTGAAAAATATGTCCCCTTCGTAGTCGCCATAGGCGTACACGCCGCTTAAAATTTTCATCAGCGTGGATTTTCCTGCGCCGTTTTCCCCGACGATGGCGTGGATTTCGCCTTCCGTTGCGGTCATGCTGACGTCGTCTAGGGCCAACACATTATCAAATCGTTTTGTGATTGATTTCATTTCTAGCAGAGCATTCAACAGCGCCACATCCTTTAAATCAGAATCCGCCCAACTGCAACGGGGAAACGTGTGCTCCCCGCTGCGGCTGGGCATCTCTTTTTGCTAATCAGTTCGGTCAGAGTTAAAAATCAAAGTCTTCTGCAGAGTGGAAGCCGGAGCCCACCACTTCCTCATACCAGTTGCTCTGGTCTACGTGGACGATATACAGCAGATAGGACGGTACGATAAAGACGTTGTTGTCATAGGTATCCCTATTGTTTACTGGAGGCTCGTTCCCGTTGCGGATGGCTTCAATAATTCTCACTGTGGCCGCCGCCAGGTCTCTCGTGTCTTTGAGTACAGTTGCAAATTGTTCGCCGTTGATGATGGACTGTACGCCGGCGATAGTCGCATCTTGACCGGAGACGATGGGCCAAGGCTGTGCCGAACCGTATCCGGCGCCGCGCAGAGCGGAGATGATGCCGATGCTCAACCCGTCATAGGGGGAGAGGACAGCGTCTACACGGGCGTCTGCGTAGTGTGCGGTCAACAGGTCTTCCATGCGGCTCTGAGCTCTCTCTGCGGCCCAGCCCAATGTGCCGACGTGCTCCATGCCGATCTGGCCGCTTCTGACGACCAGAGTGCCGTCGTCAATGAGGGGCTGGAGCACGGTCATTGCGCCGTCATAGAAGAAGAAGGCGTTGTTGTCGTCGGGGGAACCGCCGAACAGCTCAATGTTAAAGGGGCCAGTTGCGCCGTCATTGATGCCTAGGCCCAGGAGCAGGGAGTTTGCCTGCATGACGCCTACGGCAAAGTTGTCGAACGTCGTGTAATAGCTCACGTGGGGGGTGTCCATGATCAGACGATCATAGGCGATGACGGTGATGTCTTCGGCATCCGCTTGGGCCAGAACACCGCTCAGAGCGGAGCCGTCAATGGCGCCGATGACCAGGAAGTCTACCCCTTGGGCGATCATGCCCTCAATTTGGGCGATTTGGTCGGCAACTACGTCTTCGCCGAATTGGAGGATTGTTCTGTAGCCCAGTGCTTCCAGTTGTTCCACCAAGCTGTTTCCGTCACCTACCCAGCGGGGGGAGGATTGGGTGGGCATGGCAATACCGACAAAGCCGACATAATCGTCATCTCCGCCGCCCTGACCAGCGCCGCAAGCGGCTAAACCGAGAACCAGAACCAGTGCCAGGATCAAAGCTAAAACCTTTTTCATCTAAAATATAACTCCTCTCAAAATCTTTTTTCAAGTTGTAAGTACAACTCACGAATAGCCTACAATATTTCCAGTAATTTTGCAATAGGGTAGCAGAAAATCTCTCATGGTATTTTCACTAAATCTTTTGCCTGTTTTTTTTGCACATTGCTTAATTTTGGGGAATTTAGAGAAAAATAATCATCTGACGTTCAAAAAACGCTCCAATAGTTGTGCGCGTATACTGGCGTGATAGCTGGAAAAAACGCCTCTCTAAAGTTGTTTGGACAACTTTAGAGAGGCGGCGACAAGATGGAGGGGGGAGAGCAGGGCTAATCTAGTATATAAGTCCAAGTTCCAACAAGCGCTGGGTTTTGCGCATTGGTTTCCGCCTACGGCATCGCTTCTATCAGAAAATCCAGAAAATCAACCATCCAGTCTATCGCCCCTTCTGTGTGCCTTTCCAGTTCATCCTCCGTCAAAAACAGCGCTGGCGCTGTAATCACTGCGCTCTCTCCAACAACAACCGTAAATTCATCTCTAATCAATATCTGACCGGGCACGTATAGTTCGATATTCTGATGATAGGTGTAATCACCGGACTTCCAGCGTTCAATGACAAGGGCGGCCTCTGTCAAATCGCTGCTGCGAATCCAATGGCTGAAGTTGTGTTCCAGTTCGGACCGCAGTGCATCGTCAATTTCGGCAATCATCACCAACTCTCTGAGCATCGGGCCATCGTCAAGATCAATCTCTTTCAGCACAGCTTCTATGTATGTCGCCATCGCTTTACCTATGATTTCAATACGAAAAACGCCTTCGTCATTGCGGCTTAAATAGTTGCCCAAGGCTTTTTCCGTGAAAAGATCGTAAATCCCGGTATGCATCTTACGCCACGCGTAGAGTTTTTCCATCCATTCCGCCGTTTCATCGTTTGAAAGCTGCAAATGCGTATAGGCGGCGCCGAGGACATCTGCAGTGGATATGTCCTCAAACACAACACCAGCAACGCCAAACATTTCCGCATACCTCGTAACCATATCAAACATCTCCGAAATCAAATGTGACAAGTAGAACTCTATATCTTCATAGCCGGAACCGCCTGTGAAGATGAACTCCTCTTCTGCAATCACTGCTCCGCCTCCATCCCTTACACGCCAGGTTGCTATGGATTCATTGATACCGTCTGCAAGAATTTGTGTAATACTTGTGTGCAAAACAGCGCCATTTACAGCTTGCAAATCAAAGATTTCTTCCACTGTCACAGTGCGCTCCGGCTCATCTCTCAATGCGCGAAACTCGGCGTCCAGCGTCAGGAAATCTGCTAC
>Ga0123355_10000768_pt1 | contig 43811 bp, 46 predicted proteins | sample TergutEmb28metaG_3_FD_89872 | JGI IMG/M metagenome (GOLD analysis project Ga0123355, IMG submission 89872) | Embiratermes neotenicus P1 segment gut microbial communities from Petit-Saut dam, French Guiana - Emb289 P1 | ecosystem: Host-associated > Arthropoda: Insects > Digestive system > Gut ...
AATTTTTCGCACACTAAGTACCTCGAAAAAATGGCATTGCCATTTTTTCGCACAGAGTGAAGACTTTGTCTTCACTCTGTATATATCTTTATCTGTATATCATATCGAAAAATCACATAAATTACAAGATAGGCTTTTGTAATATGTAAATATGTGATATATTATTTTTAGCAAAGATGATTTTTTAAAAACCGACACTCAAAAAAGGAGACCAATCGCAAATGAAACTAGCAATAGTAGGCCTGCCAAACGTAGGCAAAAGTACAATATTTAACGCACTTACAAAATCAGCGGCAGACGCTGCGAACTATATGTATTCGACAATACAGCCGAACACAGGCATTGTTGAAGTGCCTGATGAGCGGCTTTATGAGCTTAATAAAATTTATGACGCGAAGAAGATAACACATGCCTCGATTGAATTTGTAGACATCGCGGGACTTGCGCGAGGTGCGAGTAAGGGTGAGGGTCTTGGCAATCAGTTCCTCTCACATATTCGAGAGGTTGATGCGCTGGTTCATGTAATCAGATGCTTTGATGATGAAAATATTATGCATGTTGACGGTGACATTGACCCTGAGCGTGATATTGAGACGCTTAACTTGGAGCTTATTTTTGCGGACATGGAAACAATTGAGAAACGACTCGCAAAGACTGAGAAAGTGGTTAAGGCGGATAAGAACTTGCTGCCTGAACTCGAGCTTTTGAAAAAGCTAAAGTCAGTTGTTGATGAAGGGCTTCCTGTTAAGAGCGCAGAGCTTGACGACACTGAAAAGAAGATGCTAAGAGGCTTTAATCTTCTTACGGACAAGCCTGTTATCTATGCGATGAACATAAGTGAGGATGATTTACTTGATCCATCAGGCAACAATTATGTAGAGTCTGTTATCAAAGTAGCCAAAGCAAGCAGCGAAGAGGCCTTTGCAATCTGTGCAAAGGTTGAGCAAGACATTTGCCAAATGGAAGAAGATGAAAAGCGTGAGTTCCTGCAAGAGCTAGGCGTAGAGGGAACTGGTCTTGAAAAGTTAATAAAGGCGGGCTATAGTCTTTTGGGACTAATCTCTTTCCTAACGGCAGGACCTAAAGAAGTACGTGCATGGACTATAGTAGATGGTACAAAAGCGCACCACGCCGCAGGTAAAATTCATTCGGATATAGAGCGCGGCTTTATCAGGGCAGAGGTCGTAGGTTATGATGACTTGATCAATTCAAAAACATATAATGCCGCAAAAGATGCAGGGCTTGTACGCCTTGAGGGCAAAGAGTATATTGTCAAAAACGGCGATGTCATACTCTTTAGATTTAATGTGTAGGTGGGGTGCGTATGGAGAAGTTTAAGCTCTTTACGTTTAATTCAGTCCATCAAGCAATGCTCATGGAAAAAGTGATTAAGGGAAATGGGTATGGGGTAAGACTCATACCCGTCCCAAGGAATCTTAGTGTTTCATGTGGGCTTGCGGCCAGAGTGGCTGTGGAGGACTTTGAGGCTGTGAGGAAAGTTGCAGAAGATAGCGGAGTAGAGGTTGTTGGAGTTTATGATTTTTAAAAGCGCGGATTAGATACACATACCATAAAACAACGAGGTCTTAGATGAGCCCAATCCCAACCCAAAGACAACAAAAAATCATATCCGATTCCAACTTCCCAAAGTACCTAACAGCAGGCCCAGGTACTGGGAAAACGGAAGTTCTTATCAATAAAATCATGTATTTGCTCGAGAATGCGCCAAGTAGCGACATTCCCAAATTCGCCATAATAACATATACCAACAAAGCGACAGATGAACTCAAAAATAGGCTAAAGGAGCGAATTTATAGCGCTCACTCAAACATACACTCCGAGTCAATCAATATGTTAGAGATTTCGACGATACATAGCTTTTGTTACACCTTACTCAAAAAATATGCCTCTGAAATAGGCTTTAGCCCAGAGCTTCAAATAAAATCGTATACAAGAGAGTTAAGTGCTGTGGTTGACTCTCTTGTATCTTGCACAAAAGAGCCTTTGTTTAGCAGGATTGCGGATTATCGTCTTCGCCATATCATAAAAGATACATTAAAGGAATGCTACACCCACGGAGTAATCCCGAATGAAGAATATATAAAACACAATAAATCCGATGATAAACTCTGGAGCGAGATTGAAGCAGCACTCATGTGCATTTGTATAAAAGCACATGACGAACTTGAACGTATAAAGCAGCAAGAGAACTCACTGACTCTAAACGACCTTATATCCATGACACTAAAACTGCTTGGGAACACTCAAATAGCCAAGCGAGTAGCCTCGGAATATACTTATTTGTTCATCGACGAGTTTCAAGATACGAACCAAAGCCAGCTAGAAATTGTGCGTATACTAATTAACGCAGGGGTCAAAGTTTTTTTAATAGGTGATGAAAAGCAGTCAATATACGCATTTAGAGGTGCAGATATTGAGTGTTCGAGACAGGCAAAAGAGCTTATAGAGACGTATCATAGTCTAGCCGATTTTGAGATTAACGAAAACTTTAGAACAGACCAAGCATTGCTTATGAAAATTAACGAGGTTTTTGACCGACCGTTTATGTATAAGGGGAGGAGACTCTCTTTCTTGCAAGCGCCACTTGTGAAAACGGCGGAACTGCAAGTAGCGGAAGCTGCAAACGACAATCCGTTTAGGGTAACATATGGTGAAGAGATTACCGATATCGTTGATGGCTTAATTAAAGAATCTTTACACGGAGAAAAGATAAATTACGATGATATCTTCATACTTTGCCGAACAAATTATGAGGTTAGACAGATATCAAGCAAGCTAAAACGAAACGCTATACCCTGCGCATCTGCAATGGGTGTTGAATCTAGCGACTTTTTTGATGGGTTTGAAGATAGCGCTGACAATGATAAGAAGCACCCTAAAGAACCCTGCGAAACGCAGGCGCACCGCGGTGTAAACATACTGACCATCCATAAAGCCAAGGGGTTATCTCTCCCGATTGTTGTAATTCCCAATATGGATAGGAACTTGCTTAGCAAAGGTTCTCTGCCAGATTATATAATCGACAAGAGCGAAAAGGTTTTTGCGCTAGGCAATGTAACAAGGCGATTAATCGCAAGTCAAAAATATCTGCACCTACTGAACAAAAAAACGATGAGTAGGCTTGAAGAAGAGCTTCGGATATTGTATGTTGCCATGACACGTGTGGAGCACATCTTGATTATGACAACTAAAGACAACAAGGAAGAATTGAAAAAATTAGCTCGTGACAAGGAGCGAATTTCGTGGAGCGATTGGATTAACCCACTTGACAATATGTCTCAGACAGGAGGAAACTCGAATGATTCAAAATTACAACGACTTTATCGAAACATTACTGAAAGCTGGATTTTCAATGGGCGGCGGAAATGATGATGGGATATACGCAGTAGTTCCGTGGGGATGGCGTGAGTCACCGCCCTACGATACTCCCGTCGCATGGCATACAGAAAATATGGACACAGACCCGTGGGAGTGGCGGATCAGGGTCTTAAATGAGCGTGACGACATTGCATATGCCAAGCTGTTTTTCAAAAAAAGCGGCTTTATCACCAAGGATTGGTATTCTTACTTTTTAGCGGCAAGGCGTGGTGGACGCAGCTTTTTGGAGCTTTATGAAGATGGTAAAATTAGCCACTTTTCCAAGCGTATTTATGACGTTATCATGACCTATGAAGACCTTGCCTCACACGAGATAAAAGAAATTGCGGGATTTTCTAAAGAGGATAAGTCAGGTTTTGAACGCGCAATGGTCGAGCTTCAAATGGGAATGTTTATAACAACATGTGGAACAAGACAAAAGGTGTCTCGGACAGGTGAAGAGTATGGCTGGTCATCCGCTGTATTTTGTAGAGTTGAGCAGTTTTTTGGAAATAAGATGATTGACAAGGCGACAGGGATTGATGTGAATGAGGCTTATGAAACGATTCGGGAGCAAGTGCTTAAGCTGAACCCTGATGCTGAGGAGAAGAGGATTCGGAAGTTTGTGTTTGGGTAGGATATTGTATAGTCAAAAGGAGGAGGCATTGTGAAAACGTGGTTATCTTTGCTCTGTGTTGCTATTATGTTTAACTTTTCAGGATGCGGCTTGCAAAATGTAAACGCACTTGACGATATCATAGAAACTTATGAGTATACAAGTGATGATATAGTCAACGACGATGATTATGATGAGAGCAATATGGATGAAATCGAAGACTTCCCACCCCCAAGAGAATGGATAAGTCACCACCCTTGGCGAGATGATTATAATATCGAATTCATGCCCGTCTTTCGCAATCATTTTCATATGATCCCTGCTCATGTTTACCCACAACACCCTGGGCTATACGAGAACAGATTGTCAGTTGAAGAAATGACGGAGCTTGCAGTGAGCACTCTTGAATCTTTGGGATATGAGGCAGAAATTGTCACACGAGACTATAATGCAATATGGTCTGAAGGTTTCATGGCAATATCGGATGAAGTTCGTGTAGGTGTAGAGACGAATGGTTCTATGCAAGTAGCCTTCAGAGATGGCCTACCATTGCCTAATGATATGGTTCTCCCACCATGGTCATATCCTCACGACCCAACCAATGCCGCGATAAAGTACTTGATCGACCGCTTCGCACATGCTTTGGGATTAGAGCAAACCGACTTTGGGAATAGCACAGATGATATAATTTTGCGTATACTTGATTATCATTTTAATACTATTTCGTTTTTCCCAGTATTTACTTCAGAGGGTACTAGGCTTGACAAACTTGAAAGAATAAGAAGACCTCTGCCGATGGATATCGTGCTATCTGACAAAATCGGCTACTTCCCAATAATAACGCCTGATGAAGCCATCCAGCGTATGCTAGATGGACAAGGCTCATTTGGAGTTGACATGGGGCAGGCTAGACCGACGGAAGATGATATCATCGATATCCACTTAGTATATTTCGGGCATATGTTAGGGCGCAATCTAGTAGAGTTCTTTACGCCGTGGTATCGTTTCACTATCTTGACTGAGGATACGAATCATTTTCGACACTATTTCGTCCCAGCGATACAGACTAGCTATTTAGAGGCTAATCCTGCCTGGGCAGTGTATCCTCATCAGTAGTCAAGTGGAACGACAATGGGTATTGTGTTGGTAATGTGCGGCAGTAATTGTAGAGACGACGCTTTGCCGCCCTACAAAACATGCCTCATATTATCTACTTATAGTTGATTAACTTAAAAACTATAGTCAACTTTACATCCCCTTCAAATACTCACCAAACCCAACCTCGCTCAATTTTTCAGCCTTGCCCAAAACCATATCCTCGAGCGACTTCATATATCCTTCGACCTTCTCATAAACTACAGGCTCAGACACGCCCAAAATTTTTGCCGCCAATATCCCCGCATTTTTTGCTCCATTTATCGCCATAGTCGCTACTGGAATCCCTGGTGGCATAGACACTATCGACAAGAGCGAGTCAAGCCCAGACAAATGAGCAGACTTAATAGGCACACCGATGACAGGAAGCGGCGTCAAGGACGCTACCATGCCTGGAAGGTGAGCTGCTCCTCCTGCTCCTGCGACGATTGCCGCGATGCCATTTTCTTTCGCCTCACGCGCGAATTTATACATTTTATCAGGCGTTCTGTGGGCGGATACTATGTCTATTACATACTCAATACCAAGCTCGTCCAAGAACTCGGCGCAGTCTTTCATAATCGGCAAATCTGAATCACTTCCCATTATTATTGCAATTTTTTTCATGATATTCACCTCTTCTAATAACTTCTCTCGACGGAGAAAAAGTGCGTTTTGCAGCTGGGCAAATTGATGAAAGAGTAAAAATGCAAAGCAGCCTCACTTGGAGTAGATGACACTTTTTTGAAGTTTTCAAGGTCATCCATCGTTTCAAAAGTACAAAAGTCTGCCCACGTATCACCGTCGTTTAGCTGCTTCCATGAGATATAACCTTTTTGCTTTGAGATAAATTCGTTATTTAATTTTTCAGCGGCTAGTAAAAAATCGGGTATTGACGCGCTTTTTTTGAGTTTAAACGAGACATAATAAACTGCATTTTGCATATAAAATGCTCCCTTCGGTAACTTTTACAACAGTATACCACAATAATGCGAACGCCGCATGACATATTTAAAAATAAATGTTGAACTCTGACAAAACCTATGATACACTCGTAATGATATGTCTGAAAAAGGCATGTTTATGGATAAAACACAGAGTGGTGGTTTTAAAAAATGTCAGTAAAAAAGATTGCAAAACATTATTCTAATTGAGCCAACTTAGGCAGAAGCCGTGCGCTTCTACGTAAGCACATTTTACGCATTTAATCTACTTTCCGCCAGTCTTATTACTTTAAATGTCTAAGATGCTTGGAGCGAGGTTTGATTATTTGCATTAGCTTTGATGTGCGTGAATAATTTAAACCTAGCCTAGGGCATCTTTTTTGATGCAAAAAATACAATAAAAATAAAAGGAGAACGCAAAAATGAATAAAGAAATAAGTATAGAAAAAATCAAGCAAGACGCGGAGGAAGCATATAGAAGCGGCGGCTTTCTATGTTCGGAGGCTATAGTTCATTCTATTAGGGAAAATATTGACCCCAATATGCCAAAAGCCTTGATAGCTGCGGCATCTGGTTTTCCTGCGGGTGTGGGTGGAGCTAGGTGTATGTGCGGCACGATTTCAGGCAGTGTTTTGTGTTTAGGATACTTTTTTGGCAGAACTTTTCCGACGACCATTACAGACCCTGATAGCCAAAAGGCGATAGTGCTGTCCTATGAGCTGCAAGAGAGCTTTAAGAAAAATCATAAAGTACTGTGTTGCCACGTTCATCTCAGAGGACTAGATACTTCAAAAGGTGAGCATATACCACAGTGCATAGCATTTACAGGAGAGATGGCGGAAAAGACGGCAGAAATTATAGCAAGAGAGCTTAATCTGAAAGTCATTGACTAGGAGGGGCATAAAAGATGAAAAAAGAAATCAGTATAAGACAAGTTCAATATGACGCAGAAGAAGTCTTTAGAATAGGTGGGTTCTACTGCTCTGAGGCTATTGTGTCATCTATTAGAAAAAATATTGACCCGAATATGCCAGAAGCGCTTATAGCGTCTGCGTCAGGTTTCCCAATAGGCGTTGGTCGTTCACAGTGTATGTGCGGAGCCATATCGGGGGCGGTTATTGCGCTTGGGTATTTCTTTGGCAGAAATGAGAAGGGCAGCGACAACGAAAAGTGTATGAGTCTAGCTCATGAGCTTCAAGAGAGCTTTAGAGACAATCATAGAGGCACTTTATGCTGTCATATCCATGTAAAAGGTATGGACCTTTCAAGCGGCGAGCATAAAAAACAATGTGTAGCCTTCACAGGAGAGATGGCACGTAAAACAGCTGAATTAATTGCAAGAGAATTTAAGCTAAAGCTTATACACGATGATGTGGAGGTGCGGTAGATGAAGTTTATAAAGACGATACCTATGGCGATTTGCAGCCTTGCGCTTGCGTTTGCGGCACTTGGAAATTTACTGCTGCCCTTGCCAAATGGCACAGCCATACGATACATATGCGGCATCATATCACTTGGGTTATTAATTATCTTTTCGCTAAAAGTGCTTTTGGACAGCCCTCACGCAAAAGAGGAGCTTAAGACCCCTGTACCATTTAGCGTGCTGCCGACGGCGACTATGTCGATAATGTTGCTATCTACATATATCAGACCCCACCTCCCTGGAGTCGCTTTGATAATATGGTATGCGGCACTTATAACGCAGATTTGTATAATGGGTCTTTTCTTCAAGAAGTTCTTGCCTGACTTTAAGCTTGCTACGGTATTTCCTAGTTGGTTTATTGTTGGTGTTGGCATAGTGGCGGCGAGTGTTACTGCTCCTGCTATGGGCGCGGTTTTTATTGGGCAGATTGCTTTTGGGGTTGGTTTTATTCTTTATTTTGCAGTGCTTCCGCTTGTTGTGCTTAGGATGAACAAGGTTAGAGTTTTTCCTGAGCCTGCGCGTAAGACGGTTGCTATATTTACTGCACCTATGAGTCTCTTAACTGTGGGGTATTTTAGCTCTTTTGTGTCACAGGGCATGGTTAATCCTGCGTTTGTGTATATCATGCTTGTGATAGCGTCGATAAGTTATATATATGTGTCATACATGATGCTTTCGTTACTTAAAATTAAATTCTATCCTACGTATTCGGGTTTTACTTTCCCATATGTAATTAGTGCGACTGCGGCAAGACTTGGTGCGAACTTCCTTGCGAGCCGCTACGGACTTTACTTTCTTATCACTATCGCGGATATAATGATGTGGATAGCTCTTGCTGTTGTTATATTTGTTTCGGTGCATTATATCAAGTATTTTAGATTTTGGCTTAGGTTTTAGGAGAAGTTTGATGAACGGAATAGAACAGCTTAAAGTTATGAGCAGGCTAAAATTTGTATTTGACCAAGAGGCGAAGAGCGTGGACTTGCACCAAGTAATCGATACTTAGTTAAAGGTAAGGTTTGGTATGTTTATTGAGATGTTGTAGTTATGAAATATCATGTAGGGATAGGTTCAAACTCGATAATGTGCAAGGCTTTTATTTGACAGTGAAGCGAGTGAGATTGTTGACTTCCAACTGCACTTGGCGAGATTCTTGTTCTTGGTCTTGACACATAAATAGAAAATGTGCTATGTTCCTTATAGATGATGCTATCCCTATTCAAAGCGGAAGACTCGCTGTGAATAGGGATTTTTTATGTAGCGGCGTAGGAGGAACTTATATGGAGCTATGGCTACTATACGCAATAGGAGCTGCTGTATTTGCGGCACTGACAACGGTTTTAGCAAAGGTTGGGATTAAGAATGTGGATTCGCATCTGGCTACGGCTATACGGACTATAGTTGTCCTTATATTTGCGTGGATGATGGTTTTTGTGGTTGGTTCGCATGATGGGATTAGATATATTCAAGGCAGGACGTGGGTGTTTCTCATTCTATCAGGGCTTGCGACAGGCGGGTCTTGGCTCTGCTTTTTCCGAGCACTGCAACTAGGAGATGTCAATAAAGTTGTGCCGATTGATAAGAGTAGTACTATTGTCACGATGATTCTGGCTTTTATCTTTTTGAGTGAGCCAGTCGGATGGGTTACGGCTGTGGGCATGGTGCTTATGGGTATAGGTACATGGATGATGCTTGAGCTTAAGAAAAAAGATAACAACGAAGAGAGTAAAGAAGAGACAGCGGATAATAGAAGTTGGCTCATATATGCTTTGTTGGCGGCGGTTTTTGCGAGCCTTATTGCTATTTTTGGTAGAATAGGCGTTGCGGATATAGATGCGAATTTATGGACGGCCATTAGGACGATGGTAGTTGTGCCTTTAAGCTGGCTGATGGTGTTTATTGTGGGTAGCCATAAGAGCATAAAGAGTGTCTCGCGAAAGAGTTGGATATTCTTGGTTTTGTCAGGCGTCGCGACGGGGGTTAGCTGGTTGTTTTTCTATCACGCGTTACAGGTTGGAAATGCGAGCCACGTTGTGCCGATTGATAAGCTTAGCATTGTTTTGACAATGGGGTTTGCAAGGCTGTTTTTGAGTGAGAGCTTTAGTCGCAGAAGTGTTGTTGGGCTTGGGCTTTTGGTTGTGGGGACTTTGTTACCTATTTTTGTTGATTAATCAGCAATACTTACAAACTAAAACCTAAAATGATCCGCTCCGACGCCCCTTTGCCCGCCTACTAAAACCTTAACCTCTGACACATTAGGCAAAGTAGCTAAGCTATCTATAAAAGAACTACTAAGTACAGCACCCCCGAAACTCCCCCAATTGAACGGTATTGCTCCCGCGGGCGTTAGGTCTACTACCAAGTGGCTTCCCTCATACCACAAATCGGCAATCTGTATACCAAGGTGCGCCCTCATATGGTATATAACTTGTCTCTGCCACTCATCAGGTGATATTTCTACCTCAACATACTCGCCTACAGGCTCTGGCCAAAGGTCCTCATAGAGATAAACGCGCATAATAAAGGCTTCATCAAACACTTTTTCATTAAATTCCTGCCACCACCCTCGACCGCTGTCCAAATACCCAGGGCCGCTAATCGGACCTATGATATATTCCAAAAGAGTCCACTTGATTCCTTCGCTGATAATCGAATATCTAAAAGTTAGCTCTATCCCGCTGCCAAAAACTGCACTACGTGCCATAACAAAGTTGCTGTAAATGTTTATGTCCTCTCTAGATATGTTAAGCTCGTCTAAACCCAAAAACTTAGCCACTTCGTCCAAGTTATCCATAAAGCTGTCTAGGATTTTTTCGTCCATACTAGCTTGAGCCAGTTGGCGGGCTTCAAACTCAGCAATTAAAATTTCCAACTCATGGTTTCTTTGGATCAGCTCGTCTTTTCGTTTAATCAACTCATCTTGTTCTTGCTGTGCTTGCATCAACTGATAAATACCGTTATCGTCCGAGCACGCACCACAAGATGTCAGAAAAATAAGAATCAGTAAAGATATTATGACACAAGATGCTTTTCTCATCACTCTACTCCTCATTTAAAAACTCTTCCACAATAAACCGCGGTCTCCCTTTAACCTCCAAATAAGCCTTGCCCAAATACTCGCCAATAAGCCCAACAGCCATCAGCTGAATCCCACCAATAAGCCATATAGACGCAAGTATAAACCCGCTCATATCAGCACCCTGGACTAGCGTCACAATAAGCGCAATAGCTCCAATTGCTTTCATAATCAGCCCCAAAATCGATATAAAGCGAATAGGCACAGCACTAAGGCTCGTTATGCCTTCAAAAGCAAATGCTAACATCTTCTTAAGTGGGTACTTGCTCTCCCCCGCGAAACGCTCCCCGCGTTCGTACTCTACAGTATCGCTTTTATAGCCAATCATCGGAATCATGCCTCGCAAAAACAGATTCACTTCCTTAAACTCGCTTAGCCCTTCCATAGCGCGCTTACTCATAAGTCTATAGTCAGCATGGTTAAAAATTACCTTTGCGCCGAGTTTTCCCATTAGCTTATAAAATCCTTCAGCAGTAGCTTTTTTGAAAAAAGTATCTGTGTCCCTGCGACTCCTAACACCATAAACTATGTCGCAGCCTTCGTGATACTTGTCTATCATCTTGTCAATGGCACTTATATCATCTTGCAAGTCAGCATCCATAGAAATACTGAAATCCGCATGAGGTATAACCGTCATAAGTCCCGCCAAAAGTGCATTCTGGTGACCACGGTTGCGGCTTAAATTTATACCTGAAAAAAGCTTGTCACTTTCATGCAGTGCTTTTATAATCTCCCAAGTCCTATCCGTCGAGCCATCATTTACTAGAACCACACGGCTCTTATCAGATATCTTGCCGCAGCTTATAAGCTCGCTCATTTTTTCTTTCAAGCGTCTTGCAGTTTCTGGCAAGACTTCCTCTTCTGTATAGCACGGAACAACCATGTATAATATATTTTTCATTATTGCACCATCCTTAGTTAGCTACTATAGTTGTTCAACTTGAAAAGTGTACCGATAAAGTGCAGAGATTTTTTCGTCAGATTAGAAGCCGATTTGCCGCAGTACCCATTGTGGTACAGTAACCGAAAGATATCGGCGGGGCTTCAGCCACGTTTTTGCCGCAGGTAAAAATTATGAGAGCGGCGAAGCGGTGACGACATCTGACGGAAAAATATCAAGCTTTATGGAACAGTCTTTAAGTTGAACAACTATATATAGCAGCATCATAGCATACTCACCGTTTTTATTCAACAACCTCTTGTATATCACTTCAAACTTTGTTATATTTGTCGAGAGGGGGTGCTAGAATTGCATATAGGAAGCTGCTCATTTTACCTTTCAATACCATGGGCAAAGTCCCTAAAAGACAAACGTCAATGCGTAAAAAGCATTACAGAGCGCATGAAAAATAAATTTAACATAAGCGTAGCCGAAATTGGTGAAAACGATAGCCATAACACAGCCTATCTTGGTTTTGTGTGCATCTCATCAGGTAAAGCACATGCTCAGACTATGCTCTCGCGAGTGATAGACTTTGTGGAAAGCAATACAGAAGCAGAAGTTTATGGGATAGAAATAGAGATGCTTTAATAAAAGGTTATTGAACTATTGACAAAACGCCTTACATTGAATTATACTATATTGGCTGTAAGTTATTTGGGGAAGTACTCAAGTGGCCGAAGAGGTGCCCCTGCTAAGGGCATAGGTCGGGAAACCGGCGCGGGGGTTCAAATCCCCCCTTCCCCGGGATACTAAAACACCGTATAAAACACATGTTTTATACGGTGTTTCAGGCTAAAGGTGCTGTCTTGCTAAGAAAAGTTAGCAAGACAGCACCTTTCACAATACGCGTTTCCTCAGACTCTCTTTCGAGTTTAGTGACTATAACGACTATAATATAACCTCAATGCATCAATAATTTATGACATTAAAGTTGGTATGTTTATATCCCGCTATCTTATCAGCCATCTCTTGCCCATACGCCTCAGCAAAATCTTTGAGCACTTTAACGTTCACCTCTTCGCCTTTGCCTTCAAAAATAGCACCTGTTACTTCATTGTATGCCCAATAAGAGTGGGCACAGTGGTATTCAAAGTCTTTAACGTATTCCATTTTTTTGGAGCTATATGGTGCTTCTTTAAAGCTTACATCCAATATTTTGTGTATGCAGCAATCACTTTTATGAATCGTTTGAGGCACTTCAAATATTATGTATGGATTAAAACCTCTGCATATAGCATTGTCGAGATGGTTACAGTATTCATGTCCTGCTTCAATAAGCCCCATTTCTTCAAATTTAATATGCCAAGGGCAACGGTGGATATGTACTATATAATCAGGGCTTACTTGTTTGGTTTCTATTATATGTGCCTCGTCTGAGCCTGATATTTCTGGAGTTGATACCCATTCTCCATATTGAAGATATGTCTCAAAGCATAAATCTTGTCCATCACGTATCGCTTTTTGAGCCATTCTTCTACCCCTTTGACCTGCATAGTATTGGGTTGCATGGATAAAAGCCTTTCTCCCTCTTTCGCCAAACGCTTCTGTCAAGTACACATAAAACTTGGCTGCTATAAAAGCATGCGATTTTTCATTGAATCCCATAGTTTGCCTCCTGAATTTTAGTATTTTGGTAGGTCTGCAATATACTCTGCTATAAACTCCGCTATCAAAGCTTTAAGCTCAACAGGGTACTTTTGTGTGTTTTTAAATACACTATATTGATTTTGTGTCTCATGATATTCCCTGTGCCCTTCAAATAACTTTAAGCCTATATCCGTAAGACGAACCGTTACCTCCTTTTTGTATCTTAGCTTCACTATAAATTTTTTGTTATATAGCTTCGTTATAATTTGTGATACCGCACTTTTAGTCATGCCAATTTCTGCAGATAACTCAGAAATATTCAAGTCTGGATGACGCCCTATAAAGTCTATCATATGTATTTCACTCTGATAAACTAGGTATCCCGTGCCATAATCATTTGGTTTGCGACTCATTTTTGTTACTTCATTGTGATATTTGAGAAGTATGTCTATAATGTCTTCGTTTACTTCAGTTACAGTGTCTGAATGACTTTCCATTGATGCCTCCTGATAGTGCATATTTAAGTTGTTTAACCATATTTTAATTTGCGTTTTATACATTTGTCAACATTTTATTTGATTTGGTATTGACAAGGCAGTAGTTTTTAATGTAATTTAATGGTGTAACAGTTAAGCAGCTTAAACTATTGGCGAACAATATAAAGGAGGGGTATGTGGCATATGAAAGTCGTCTTAAAAAACGCTGGTATTTTAACAATGGAGAAGCCTGAAATACTGCAAGGTTTTGATCTATTATTTGACCAGGGAAAGATTTTGCAAATCGCAAAAAATGTTGACACAGATGGAACAAAAGTAATCGACTGCAGTGGGAAATTTTTAATGCCTGGACTTTTTGATATGCATGTCCATCTTAATTCCAGTGAGATGATGCAATTATTTATCGCAAATGGGGTTACATCAGTCCGTAATATGTGGGGGTTTCCTATCCAGCTTGAGTGGAAGGCGCAAGCTGAGCAAGGCGAGCTTCTCTCACCCTATATATATTCAACGGGACCGTTGACTGATGGGGTTTCGTACTGGGCAGGTTCCACAATAGTGACAACACCGGAAGAAGCCGAAGAGGCAGTACTTAGAGACATTAAAGATGGCTATATGTATTTCAAGGCTTATCCAAGCATACCCAAAGATGCATTCCTTCATTTGCTCGCGGTTGCTAAAAAACATAACTTCAAAGTCGTAGGGCATGGAAATAGTGAACTTAGTTGGAAAACTTTGGCAGATTTTGGCTACTATTGCTGTGAGCATACTAACTGTCTTCCTGAAGACCCAAGCGACATAACTTACATAGCAAACTCTGGCATGTGGCTTTGTCCGACACATGTTGTTGTTAAAACGATCGCCGATTATGTTTTTGGGGATGCTTCATATGATGATCATCCGCATAAAGAGTATGTCACTGAGCGAAACATGCAAGAGTGGGAGCAGATAACCGTCTGGCGTAAGACCAACGGACGCTACGATGTGTCTGGAGAGTACCCCATGGAAGAGAGGCTATCACGTGCGCTTAAATTCATAGAGGTCGCAGGACCTGATAAGATAATACTAGGTACTGATACGCCAAATCCCGGTGTTGTAGCTGGTCATTCTATACATGATGAGCTGGTTCACATGGTTAATGAGTACAAACTTAGTATTTTTGATACTCTTAAGTCAGGAACTGTAAATGGTGCGCTGCATCTGGGCATTGAGAATCAAAAAGGTATGCTTAAGGAAGGTTTTGATGCTGATATTCTTATCCTTGAAGCCAATCCGCTTTTGGATGTTCGGAATGTTTCAAAAATCAATACAGTAATCCAAGGCGGAAGGATGCATGAGCGTAAAGAGCTTGACAGTATCTTAGAAAATGCACGTAATATTAAAGACGAAGACATTACTTTCGTCTATGAATCACAAAAAATTAGCGGAGGTCATGATGGACCATATTAAACAAGTAATTTCTGATGTACTTGTAATTGGCGGCGGTGGAGCTGGTGCTACTGCGGCAATTGCGGCCGCGGAACTTGGAGCGAAGGTAGCCGTGGTTTCTAAAGGTCGAATAGGCAACAGCGGCAACACAATAATGATTGGTGGAAGCTATGCAATGGACGGCGACAGTGCCTATCATAAATATGGCATGAAAGAAGCCGACCCAACCCTTACAAAGGAGAAGCTATTTGACAGTATTGTTAAAGACGGTTTTTTCTTAGGTGATCAAAATATGGTTCACCAATTTGTAGAAGAAAGCCCTGAGATTGTCTGGGATGTAAAATGCTGGGCAGAAAAAGCGGGAAGACCTTTTATGTTCTCACCGCCTGCTACTTGGTGGATGTCAGGGCATGATATGGGTGCAGCACTTAAGTACGGCGTGAGTACTTGCGAAGGTATTGAAAGATATGAAGACTTTGCGGCATTAGAGCTTATAAAGGCTGAAGACGGCTCTATCTGCGGGGCTGTTGTGCTTGATATCTATAACGGAGAACTTTATGAGTTTAAGGCAAAGGCTGTAGTTTTAGCTACGGGAGGATTCCAACCTCATAAGCTAAAAAATACTAATCACGATATGACCGGAGACGGTGTAGCAATGGCGTACCGCGCTGGTGCGGCTGTTTCCGACATGGAGTTTTTATTGTTTTTAGTAACCTCTCTAGAACCTGAGCATGTTAAGGGTTCTATTTTCCCAATCATGTACATGTCTGATCCTAGGCTAAACTACATTACTGTAGACGCTGAGGGGGTTGAATATCCGCTTGACCCAAAATTAAAAGAAATAGAGGGACGAAGCGAACTTTGCAAACTCATACATATGGCATGTTACGGAAGTATAGTGGATGGCGAAAAAGCAGGACCCAGCGGTGGTTTTTTTGTAAAATTCCTAAACACCGACGAGGAGCTTGATGAAATTTTTGGCGACTTGATTGATATGTTCTCTAGCTTCTATAAAAAAGGCTTCTATCATACTGTTAATATTACCCAGCATCTCGAGCTCATTAAAAAGAATCGTATGGTCGAAGTAGGACTGGGCAATGAGTACACCGTAGGCGGTCTCTACGTTAATGAAAAAATGGAGACGACTCTTAAGGGGCTGTTCGCTGGAGGAGAGTGCGCGAGCGGCGTTTTTGGTGCTAATCGTGTGGCTGACGCTGTTACTGAGATGTTGGTACAGGGTAAGCGCGCCGGTATCTCTGCTGCGGAATATGCTAAGGATAAAGAAATTCCTGAATGCAGCGGCACTGATGATATCAACAAGCTTCTTGCAATCTTTGAAAACAAAGACGGCATAAGCCCTGCCGAGGCGATAAAACAGCTTGAAGATATAAGCTTTGCAGGTATCAACTGTATAAGAAACGAAGCGAATCTTGACAAAGCTATAAAAGACTACAAAAAGCTACTTGCAGATATTGAAAATATTACGCTCACCGATAAAAGCCGTAAATATAACTTTGAATGGCTGCAAGCAAGCCAAGTTAAAAATAGGCTTATATGTTCTTTGCTCTCAGCTTATATGGCAAAAGAGCGTAAAGAAAGCCGAGGTTTACATATCCGTGATGATTATCCACTTATTGACAATGAGAACTTCCTTGTGCGTCAAATTGCTGTGGATAAAGACGGCACGCCTTGTATACAAAAGCGCGCTCCTATTGTAACTGATGTACCTCTTCCGCCACCTGATAAGCTTGAGTATTTATCGTTTATTACTGACTTTGGCTTAGGGCTTGAAAATATGGTCAAGAAGGAGGAGATTAAGTAGATGAAAGTGAAAATATTCAGATTTAACTCCGAAACTGGGAAAAATGGTTTTTCTGATTATGAACTGCCTTTTGGCACTGAGCGCGGACTTACTCTGCTATCAATAATACAATATATTCATGAAAATATGGACTCGACCTTGAGTTATTTCAGCCATTGCGTTTGTGCGAGAGGTATCTGCGGACGATGCGTTATGAATGTAAACGGTAAGGCACGCTTGGCTTGTGACTATGTTCCTAACGAGGATGAGCTTGTAATAAATCCTTTGAACAATAAACACTTCAAAGACCTCGTTTGTAAATAATAGCTTAGGAGGTGTGATGTGAAAACGCTCTTTAAAGGTGCCTCGGTATTTTCTATGGAGGCCCCTGATACAAAAGGTATAGTTGCCGATATTTTGGTAGAGAACGGCATCATTTGCGCCATAGAAAATGATATCTCGGCAGACGGGGCTATCGTAGTAGAGTGTGACGGCAAATTTATAATGCCAGGTCTATTTGATGGTCATGTGCATATAAATAGCGATGAAATGCACGGGCTTTTTATCGCTAATGGTGTAACGTCTGTGCGTAATATGTGGGGCTTCGACCTACAAAAGCAATGGGATAAGGAAGTAAGAGAAGGTAAGCGTATCGGTCCGTATCTTTATTCAACAGGACCGTTAATTGACGGTATCCCTTCTTGGAAAGGGTGTCATCTCGTAAACACAGTTGAAGAAGCGATAAATGCAGTAGATATTACTGTCGATGGGGGTTGGGGTTATGTTAAGTCTTACCCTTCTCTGCCTAAAGACGCTATGCTTGCCTTAATGATAAGGGCAAAGGAGCGCGGCATTGGAGTTGTCGGACACTTAGCCTATAATGTTGACCCACGCACTTTGGCAGACTTGGGCTATTATTGTGTGGAGCATACAGGATGCTTGCCGGAAAATATTGATGATATAAAATATTTGGCTAAAAGCGGTATGTGGTTTTGCCCTACTCAAATGGTTGAAAATACTTTGGTCATAAATGTTGTTGGCGGCGAGAGCCTTGATAATATCCCACATATTGAATACGTTTCTCCACTCTATAAAAAACGGTGGGAAGAAGTAATCGGTAGATGGCGCGAGAATTTTGAAAAAGGAAGTCCGTTCTATGACAGCTTCAAAGACCCAGAAGAAATACCAAATAGAGGCAGAGTATTTATGCTCTATTCTGACAATATAATTTTGGGTACAGATACTCCAAACCCTGGAGTAGTCCCTGGATTTTCAATCCACAATGAGCTTTGGGAGATGGTTAATCGCTTTGGTATGACGCCTTACAAGGCTATCCACTCCGGTACAGCTAACGCGGCTAGGCACTTAGGCATTGAAGATAAAAAGGGCAAACTTTTAAAAAGGATGGATGCCGATCTTTTGGTGCTGTCAAAAAATCCTTTTGAAGATATTTCCAACAGTAACAGTATTGAATACGTTGTTCAGGGCGGCAGAGTGTTTGATAGAGAAGCTCTAGAAGCTATAAAACTTGACTCAAAAAATCGCCGTGAAGAAGATATTAAGTCTGTATTTTAACATATTGCATATTGACACTTGAGATATTGAGCTATATAATGTATTAATAAATTTTCAGAACTTAGTTAAGCTGCTTAAACATTCAAATGGGTGTGATAAATTTATGTCTATTATTCTAAAAAATGCAAATGTAATAACAATGACAGATGATAAAATAATCTTCGGCACAGATATCTTGGTCGAAGGGAACAAAATTGTCAATATTTCACCTAATCTTACACAAGACACACCTTGCGTTGAGGTTATAGATTGCTCCGATAAGTTCATTATCCCAGGTCTTGCTGATATGCATGTACATATTAACTTAGCTTCTCATGAAGATATGAAGTTGTTTATAGCAAACGGTATTACAAGTGTGCGAAATATGAACGGCAGCGAATCTGTACTCGAGATGAAAGAAAAAACTAAAGATAGCGACTTTATTTGTCCATTGATTTATACTGCAACCACTATTCTAGATGGACACCCTCCGGTATTTCCGTTTAACGCGGTAGCAGAGACAACCGAGGAGGCTAGACAATTCATTTTAGATGCAAAGGAGGATGGGTACGACTTTGTAAAAGTTTACAACAACTTAAAAGTTCCTGTGTACCTAGAGGTCTTAAAAACAGCAAAAGAAGTGGAACTTGATGTAATCGGGCATATCCCTATAGCTGTTAGTGCCGAGATGGCTATGGAAAACGGTCAGTACGGCTTTGAGCATATAAAGGCTCTTAAGCGAAGCCAACTTGAAAGTGCTGCTAAGAACGGGATATATTTCACTCCGACACTTGTTATTCAAAAACTGATTAAAATGATTAAAGAAGATCAAATCACTGAAGAGATGTATTGCGAAAACATAATGCAATATGTTGCTCCTGATATTGCCAAAAGATGGAAAGAAACTGTAGCGTTCTATAAGGTTCATGACTTTAGGCTTGATAGGACTTTTGAGGAATATGTGGCGGATGCCAAGACGTTTCTCGATTACGGTGGAAAGCTTTTGGCAGGGACTGATACCCAAAATCCGTTTATAGTATTTGGCTTTTCCCTCCATGATGAGCTTGAATTGCTTTCTTGCAGCGGCATACCTAACTATGAAATACTAAAGGCTGCTACAATAAATGGAGCAAAGTCCAACCACCAAGAGGAACTCTGGGGTAGTATTGAGTGCGGTAAGATTGCCAATTTGGTGATTTTAGGCTCAAATCCTTTAGATAAGATATCTAATACCAGAGATATTCATTCTGTTGTGCTTAAAGGGCGTTATTATGACAGACGCGCTCTTGATATTTTTTTAGCTCAGGTAGCAGAGGCGTACACTACACTCTAAACTACCCACGCATAATGTATTTATTTTTAGGAGGTAAATTTAATGAAAAAGATTATTGCTATAAGTTTGGTATTAATTGTGACCTTTGCTACTTTGGCTGCGTGTACACCTAATCAGCAGGATACAGCAACAACAACTACTACTACAACTGCTACCGGTACTACTCCTGCCGCTCAAACAACGACTGGCGAGACGGGTGAGTCTGATAGACTCATTGTTGGTATGACAGGAGATGTAGGTACATTTAATCCGCATATTACAACACTAATGCTTGAATTTAGAATGCTTCAAAATGTTTTTGACGCTTTGGTACGTACTAATCCTCTAACGGGTGAAACTGAACCGCAATTAGCAGAGAGTTGGACTATTTCAGATGATGGTCTGGTCTATACATTTAATCTTCGCCAAGATGTTACTTTCCACAACGGTGATCCTTTTAATGCTTATAATATACTCGGCAACTTTGAAATCTGGCAAACATCCGTTAATGCTGTCAGGCTTAGAAACGCATTATCCGATGTGAGAGTTATTGATGAATTCACTGTTGAGATGACGCTTGTTGAACCAAGTGCGCTATTTTTAATCTTCCTAGGAGATCAAGCGATAGTTCATGACCAAGTTCTTTTAGCAAATCCTGAGCTTTTCAGCGAACAACCTGTAGGAACAGGAGCTTATAAACTTACCGGAAGACATATTGGCTCAAGCATAGAGTTTACAAGATTTGAAGAGCATTTTAGAGGTCCTGCTGATATTGAGGTTATCGAGATTAGAATACTTCCGGATGCAAACACCTTGGCTATAGCGATGGAAATGGGTGAAATTGATTATTCGGAAGCCATTCCTCCAGCAAGTGTGCCACTTCTTGAGGCAATTGATCATTTAGACGTAAATGTAATAGAAGGTGTTATGGTAACTTTCCTTTCTTTGAATGTAGAGAGAGCGCCATTTAACGACATTCGGGTTCGTCAGGCTATAGCTCATGCTATCGACAGACAAATGGTAATTGACATGGCGGTTGAAGGTTTTGGCACGCCGACTCATATTACTCATATAACTCCTATGCCTTTCCGCCCTACTGGTTATCCTGTTTTTGAGTTTAATCCAGATCGTTCAAGAGAGCTTTTAGCTGAAGCGGGATTCCCCAATGGTCTTGTGCTTGATGATGCGATTCTTACCGCGCCTTGGTCTGTGGCACCTTCACAAGTTGTGCAGAACATGTTGGCAGCAGTAGGCATAACTGTGGATGTTGCACCGATGGAGCATGCCGCAATGTCACCTTTGACTCAAGACGGTGATTATCTCCTCGCGTTTTCAGGATGGAACTCGACTTCTTTGCATCCTGAGTTTTTCGTTCAACTTTACAGGTCGGACGCTATAGGCTCTATCAACTTCCCGAGACATTCTAACCCTCGTGTTGACGAACTCGCCGATTTAGCTATAGTAACAATGGATCCGAGTGCAGTACAAGAAATTTATAACGAACTTTTCTACATCATTACTTACGAAGCACCAAGGGTTCCCATATATATTAACGCATCTATCATCGTGCATGATAGCAATTTGGTAGTTAATCAAATGAACTCTATATCAAATACTTACTTTAACATGTCCTGGAGATAATGTTAGACACAAAAGTAACACGGGGTTAAAAACATAACCCTTTTCCCGTGAAGTCGATATTGTTATCGGCTTCATGGGCATCCCTAAAAGTCTTGGAGATGGTATCATGCTCAAATATTGCATAAAAAGAATACTTATGATGATTCCTGTTCTACTAGGGGTTATCCTTATCGTGTTCGCAATTATGTCTTTAACTCCGGGAGACCCTGCAAGATTAATTTTGGGACCCGAGGCTGAACAAGAAGCAGTAGACCTCTTGAGGCAAGAACTCAGGCTGGATGAACCTATGCTTGTGCAGTTTTTTTATTATATTTCAGGTATAGTGCTTCGCTTTGATTTTGGCAATTCATATAGAACTGGGTTGCCTGTTTTTAATGAAATACTTGTACGCTATCCATATACTCTTATGTTAGCCTTTTTATCTGTAATTATGGCATCATTAATCGGTATCCCGATTGGAATACTTTCTGCAGTGAAACAGTATTCTATAGCTGACATAATACCTAGAGTAGTTGCTATGTTTCTAGCAGCTGTCCCTTTATTTTGGCTTGGTATGATGTTTATATTGCTTTTTGCGTTGACTTTGGACTGGTTGCCTTCAAGCGGCATAGGAACGTGGCAGCATTATATACTTCCTGTAATGGCCACATCTCTTCCGAGTGCTGCTGTCCTTCTGCGTATGTCTCGTGCGACAATGCTTGAAACAATACGTCAAGACTATATAAGAACTGCAAGGGCAAAAGGTGCATCAGAGCTGCGTGTAATCTTTAAGCACGCGCTTAAAAACGCACTTTTGCCGGTTATAAACTCTTTGGGCGCAACTCTTGGGATACTGCTTGGTGGCAGTATTGTCTCAGAAACAGTATTTGCCGTCCCTGGTCTTGGGATAATGATGATAAGTGCTATTCGTGTGCAGGATATACCTATGGTTATGGCTGCGACAGTGTTTTTGTCCATCATTTTCTGTATGGTTATTCTAATAACCGACCTAGCCTTTGGGTTTATTGATCCGAGGGTTCGCGCACGGATTGCTAGGAGTTAGGGGGAGCGTCAATGACAGATCAAACAAATACAAAAAAACAAAGCCAGCTTAAAGAAGTTTGGCGTATGTATAAAAAAAATCAAACAGCAGTCGCAGGGTTAGTATTTATTTTAATCTTTGCGCTTTTGATACTATTTGCTGATTTTATAGTCTCATACGATATAGTTACTGAGATGAATGCCGCTAACCGCTTGAACCCACCATCTGCGGGGAATATTTTTGGTACGGACCAATTTGGTCGTGATATTTTTGCGAGAATACTTCATGGAGGGCGTATATCGCTTACTATTGGGTTTGCAACTGCTGTTGTAGGAGTAGGGGTAGGCGGGCTTTTAGGCGTCGCTGCTGGTTATTACGGCAAATGGGCTGATGAGCTGATTATGCGTATCATGGACGTGTTTATATGTATCCCCAGTATCCTTCTGACCCTGGCTATAATTGCCGCTTTAGGTCCCGGGATTGAAAACTTGTTACTAGCCCTTATTATAGGCAGTATACCAGGCTATACGCGAATTGTACGCGCCTCCATCTTGACTATAGTTGAGCAAGATTATATTGAAGCCGCAAGGGCTGGAGGCATGTCAGATTTTCGTATTATGATAAAGCACGTTTTACCGAACGCCATAGGGCCTGTAATTATATTTATGACGGGCTCACTTTCTGGTATGATTCTCTTAGCCGCCGCCCTCAGCTTTTTAGGGCTGGGTGTAAGACCGCCTCGCCCTGAATGGGGAGCCATGCTTTCAGAGGCGCGTGACTTTATGAGAACTGCACCGCATATGATGACCTTCCCGGGACTTGCGATTGTTTTTTCCGCACTGTCTTTTAATATGATTGGTGATGGTCTTCGTGATGCGCTTGACCCACGCCTTAAAAATTAATGGCAACGGTGCATAGTCTGCTTTCGATAAATTTACGCACAAAGATGACGAAATGAGGCTATGCACCGTTGCCAAATATTCGTCTACTAAGTAGGAAGGGACATTTGCGTATGAGCGAAAAATTATTGGAAATAAATGATTTGGAAATAGTATATAAAACCGATTTGGAAACAGTCCGCGCTGTAAACGGTATAAGTTTAAGCATTAATCGCGGCGAAACAATAGGTATCGTTGGTGAAACCGGTGCTGGAAAAACAACAGCAGCATTATCAATAATGCGCCTTTTGCCCAGCGTTACAGGGAAAATAACCAAAGGTTCTATAATGTTTGACGGACAAGATGTTCTTGCTCTCAAAGATGGTGATATGCGCGCTATCCGCGGGGAACGTATATCTATGATTTTTCAAGACCCTATGACATCGCTTAATCCCGTTTTGACAGTAGGTGAGCAGATTGAGGAGGCTCTCATACTGCATAACAATGAAAAACGTAACCCTTATCAAATTCAAGAACGTGTTGAAGAAACATTGGAGCTGGTTGGTATCCCTAGCTTCCGTAAAAATGATTATCCTCATCAGTTCTCAGGTGGGATGAAACAGCGTGTTGTAATCGCTATAGCTCTTGCGTGTGAGCCTGAGCTGTTAATAGCGGATGAGCCAACTACAGCACTTGATGTTACTATACAAGCTCAAGTGCTTGCCATGATGAGAGACTTAAAAGATAAGCTTAACACTTCGATGATTATGATAACTCACGACTTAGGAATTGTAGCAATGACTTGCGATAAAGTCGCTGTTATGTATTCCGGCGAGATAATTGAATACGGAACTATAGATGATATTTTTTGCTCGGATAAGCATCATCCATATACCGTTGGGTTATTCGGCTCTATCCCTAATTTGGAGATGGAAACTGACAGGTTGAGTCCTATAAGCGGCTTGATGCCTGACCCTACGGAATTACCGTCGGGCTGTAAATTCCATCCGCGCTGTCCATCGCCTATGGATACTTGCGCAGAAATTCCACCAGCGGATGCGCTAATTAAGGGTGAGCATCGTATAAAGTGCCATAAGTATAGTTAATGATACGGCAACGGTGCATATCCCGCTTTCGTTAGATTTGTGTACAAAGATGATGAAATGAGACTATGCACCTTTGCCATACCTTTTGAGGAGACGAGAATATGTCACAAGTATTGCTTGAAACAAAAAATCTCAAAAAATATTTCAAGGTAAAAGGCGGCAATCTTCACGCCGTTGATGATGTAAATATAAAGATAAACACAGGAGCGACTTTGGGTGTAGTTGGTGAGTCCGGCTGCGGAAAGTCAACCTTGGGTCGTGCGATCTTAAGGCTTCACGAGCCAACTGATGGCGAAGTTTTTTTTGACGGCAAAGATGTGACAAAGTTTAACAAACAAGAACTGAGAACATTTAGAACTCAGGGGCAAATAATATTTCAAGACCCATATGCATCCTTAAACCCAAGGATGTCGGTAGAAGAAATTATATCGGAATTCATGATAGTTAATAAAACTTATGAAACCAAAACGCAAATCAAAAAACGCACAGCTGAGCTGATGGACATTGTAGGGCTTACCAAGCGTCTGGCAACTGTTTACCCTCATGAGCTTGATGGCGGTAGGCGTCAGCGTATAGGTATTGCGCGCGCGCTTTCAGTGAATCCAAAGTTTATCGTTTGTGATGAGCCAGTTTCTGCGCTTGACGTTTCGATTCAGGCTCAGGTGCTTAATTTGATGATGGATTTGCAGCAGGATTTGGGGCTTACTTACCTATTCATTACTCATGACTTATCCGTTGTTAAGCATATCTCAAACGAAATTGCCGTAATGTATTTGGGTCAGTGCGTTGAGATTGCGCCATCAAATGAATTGTTTAAAAATCCTAAGCATCCATATACAAAGGCGCTACTTGCCGCTATCCCTGTCCCTGATATCTCCATGCGATATAGAGAAATCGAGATCATAAAGGGTGAGATAACAAGTCCGGTAAATCCTAAGCCCGGATGCAGGTTTGCAATGCGCTGTCCATACGTAGGTGAAATTTGCAGCGAGCCTCAAGAGCTTGTCGAAATGTCGCCAGGGCATTTTGTTGCTTGTGTTCAGCCTTTGTAGTAATGTATATAGTTATTTATGCCTTCTACGAGCTATAATTCTAACCCCATCAATATTATATACAAACAAATCGTCGGGGATAACATACCCTTCTACTTCCTCACCGCTATTAGGTAAAGAAGCAATGGAAAGGTCGCCAAAAAGATGTTCCCCATCACTAATATCACAGTTTGCAAGCTGCCTCATTGCTTTGGCAGCTTTTTTTAGTATATGAGGACTTATAACAGGTTCGTTATGTCCGGGGTGTACTGATATGAGCTCATCTGCCATTCCAGCAATCTTTTCTAGCGAATTAGCGTAAATATCAATCTGACTATTCCCATAAAATTCGCCTTCATAATGAGCATAGAGATGCCCCGGATAATATGTATCTCCAGTAAAAAGTGCCTTGCTATTAATGTCCAGAAGCACAATAGAGTCAGGCGAATGCCCCGGTGTATAGATTACTTTGATTTCACGCTCGCCAAGATCAATAATATGCCCATCGTCTACAGGCAGTGGATTGCATGGCTTTATATGATAATTTTTTTTAGCAAACTTTTCGAAATATCCCGCTTCAAATAAATCAGACTTATTGTGGGGTGCAAGTTCTGCTTGACTATATCCTTTTTTTAACCTATCAATCGCTTCAGGGCAATCATACACCAAAACCTCTTTGAAAAGATGATTATCCCCTACATGGTCAAAATGCACATGGGAATTAACAACAATAATCTCCCCATCCCATAACTCTTTAATCACTTCTTGAATATTTCCGATACCTGCCCCCGTATCAAATAAAAGTGCAGTTTTTTTACCGATAATCAAATATGATATAACCTCTTGAAAATGAAATGGCTCCATAATAGCAAAAATATCGTTAGGAAGTTTGGAGATGCTAAACCATTTATCGCCCATCAAAATCCCTCCTTGGAATTGTACTTATAATCGATTATACCATATCACCAGCAGTTATAGAAAGAGTTTTGTTTTGTCTGCATATATTCATAGTCGTTAAACTTGCACGTGAGTATATGCAATGGTATAATATGTGTGTGTAATACAACGCTGTGCAAGAGGAGGTTTTCTATGGAAATGAGCATGTGGGATTTTGTTACGAGTGTGTTTTTGGCACTTGGTGGACTTGGCTTATTTTTGCTTGGGCTAAAAACTATGTCAGATGGTTTGAAAGATATTGCGGGTAGCCGTATGCGTGCAATTATTGGAAACGCTACCTCAAATAGATTCCGTGGATTCCTTTTTGGAACGGCTGTAACTGCCATTACACAAAGCTCTACCGCAACTTCAGTTATGGCAATAGGCTTTGTTAATGCAGGGCTTATGAATCTTGTACAATTTGCTAGTATCATTATTGGAGCTAGTGTGGGCACTACATTTACAACACTCTTCTTTAGTTTTGGAGTCGACCCCGTAGCACCGCTTCTAATTTTTATAGGCATTGCACTGCATATATTCTTTAGCAAAAAAAATATTAAAAGTCTCGGACTAATTATACTAGGCATTGGCATTTTGTTCTTTGGTCTTGCGACTATGAGTATCCCACTCAGAGAATTTTCGCAGATGGACGGTTTCACTCAGATACTACGCGCCTTTGAGAATCCCATTCTTGCACTTATCACAGGCGTTTTGTTCACCGCTATAATACAAAGCTCTACCGCTACCATAGGCATTATAGTTGTCATGTATCTAGGTGGTATTGATATGTCTTTTTCTACGGCGGCATTTTTGGTTTTGGGCGCTAATATTGGTACTTGCAGTACAGCACTTCTTTCCTCGCTCGCTGCCGGCCGCGAATCGAAGCGCGCCGCACTAATACACGTCTCTTACAAGCTTATAACGGGTGGTGTGTGTGCCTTACTCTTACTTGTTTTTCCTGCTATTTTAGTATGGTTCCAAAACACTTGGCAAGAAGGAGCTATGCAAATTACCATGTTCCACGTAATTTATAATATTGGCGCAGCAGGAATTATGATATTCTTTACCAAACAGTTAGTGAGATTGGTTTATTTCATTATTCCTAAGCAATCCTCAGATGATAACGAGCGAAAGCTTATATATCTTGAGGAAAATAAAGATCGCACCCCGAAAGTTGTTTTTATACAAGCCCACAGTGAAACGCTGCGTATGGGAAGGATGGTTCAAAAAAGTCTAAGGCTATCACTTGAGGCTTTTTTTGAAAGGGATCTTGATAAAGCAAATAAAGTAATAGAGATCGAGGACACCATTGACTTTTTAAGAAATGAAATTACCAACTATTTAACGAGTGTACAAAGCACAGAGCTCACATCTGAAAACCTTGAACAATTAAGCTCTATGCTACATATTGTGACAAACATCGAACGCATCGGCGACCATGCCGAGAACATTGCAGAATACATTATCGGTGAGCGAACATGCCGAACTTACTTGTCAAACACCGCCTTAGATGAACTCTATGAAATAAGCCTGGCAATGCGTGAGACTCTTGATATATCCTTAGATGCTTTTGAAGCCAAAGATACTGATCTACTTCCAAAAGTAGAGCTGCTTGAGCAAAAAGTTGATGACTTATGCAATAAGTATCTGACAAACCATATAGACCGTCTCGCAGAAGAAACGTGCGATCCACGTAGCAGCGTAGTTTATACAAACATGATAAGTGATTTGGAGCGTTGCTCTGATCATGCGCTTAATATAGTCGAGAAGACTTTCGGGAACAAGCCTAAAGCCCCTAAAAATAAATAGTCGCGTACAAATTAATCTTTAGCGCAACAAAAAATAACTTTATATAGAAGCATAAGAGGTGTTACTATGAAAAACTGCGACCCATCAAAATATTTAATCAGAGACATGACCGCCTCGGACTGGAAGAGCGTTAGCCGTATTTATCAAAAAGCCATGGATACAAATAACGCGACCTTTCAAGTTACTTCCCCTACTTGGGAAGAGTTCGACATCGCTCATACGCAAAACTGCCGCTATGTCATCTTACACGAAGACATTATAATCGGCTGGGTGGCACTGACCCCTGTTTCAAAGCGCCCAGTGTATGCGGGAGTGGCAGAGGTCAGTATATACATTGACGATGCATTTAAGGGCATGGGTGTAGGCTATACACTCTTAACTTATCTGATTGAAAAATCAGAACAAGAGGGTTATTGGACATTACAATCAGGAATCTTCCCTGAAAATTTAGCAAGCATACGACTTCATGAAAAATGCGGCTTCCGTCTAGTTGGATGTCGAGAAAAGGTTGGAAAAGACCAATTTGGAGTATGGCGGGATAGCTTTTTTATGGAGAAACGCAGTAGGGTTGTTTGATTATAGAATACGACACAAATGTGTTAATCCTACGCACATTTGTGGAGTGTTGTCAAGGGTGTAGTCTGATTATTTACATAAAGGATATAAAAAGCCTACAATTAGCCGCGCAGTAGTGCAGACGGTTTTTGTCGTATTAATGAAGCAGACGGAAGGCGGGAAGAAGGTGTTTTATCCTGTTCCCCGTTTTCGGCGGCGAAATGGTGCGACAAAAATCCAGATTGCCAAAGGTTTAAGGGTGGAGATTTTTTCGCGCCCTTTGCGAAAAATACTACCCGCCCCTTGACGGTCTGGAAGTTGGAACGTAGGTAAAAATCGTGTTAGTTTCCATACAAGACAGCCATACCCTGTATTCGCTGTTTCATTTCTGAGCGGATATGCAACGGTTCTAAACACTCGCATTTACTTCCAAAACTGAAAAGAATATTATAATAAAAATCGTTCTCTATAAAAGGAAAACTTACGATATAATGCTCATTACCATCAGGCGTAAAGTGTTCATAAGTGCAAAAATCAAGCACCCTGTCCATGACAGATTTATGAATACGAATTTTGATTTTTGATTGCATCGTTTCCAAAATGTCAGTAAAATCCAACTGTGGTTTTTGATAATCTCGTGTAGTAAATAATTCATTTTGCATTTGTAGGTTTGATGTGCGGGATAGTCTGAATAAGCGATAATCATTTTTTCTATGGCAATACCCTTGCCAATACCAATGACTACTTTTTAATACAAGTTGATACGGCTCGGCTGTTCGTGCGGTTTTATTTCCGTAGCGGTCTGCATATTCAAACGAAAGTAACTTGCTTTCTTGTAAAGCTGTTTTGATAATTTCTAAGTATGGTTGTATGTTCCTGTTACCTATCCACGGACTTAAATCTATATATATTTGATTTGCTTTTACGTCAATGTCTTTCGCTCTCTCGGCGGGGATAAAGCTCTTGACTTTCGCAAGAGCGTTTACCACGTCATCACCTCGTATCACGTTGGAAAGATTGGAAAGACCCATCAAGATAGCGGAAAGGTCGGCAGTCGAGAAAACCTTTCTATCAATTTTGTATTTTTGCATGATTTCAAAGCCGCCGCCCACTCCCGATGTTGAACGAACAGGAATGCCCGCCATGTTAATAGTGTCTATGTCGCGGTAGATTGTGCGGGGCGAAACTTCAAACATATTTGCTAACTCCTGTGAGCCTATCCGCTCTTTATCAAGGAGTATCATAATAATGCTAATAAGCCTGTCAATTTTCATTTGACAGCCGCCTTTCAAAATTCTTTTTATCATTATAGATTGTTGCCATACCGTTGTCAACAATAGCATAGTATAATGAAAAGCAAAAGAATCAATTTGAGGAGAATACCTATGCAGAAAAAGGCTTTAATAGTAATTGATATTCAAAATGACACACCAAAGAATTACAAAGAAATTATTGCCAATATCAACGGTGCAATAGATTGGGCAGTTGATAATGATGTTCATGTCATATATATTAGGAATGAAAATTTGTCAGACGGTGCGAAAGTTTTCAAACCAAATACACACGGGGCTGAATTAGCTTCGGATTTGAAAGTAGTTTCAGAAAATGTTTTTACAAAATACAAAAGCAACGCATTAACTTGCGAGGAGTTCACAGACTTTATTAGCAAGAATGAAATCTCCGATTTTTACTTGACAGGGGCAGACGCAACTATTTGTGTCAAATCTACCTGTTATAATATGTGCAAAGCAAACTATAATGTAAGTGTTTTATCAGATTGCATTTCCAGTTGGGATAAAAAGAAAATTGGCGAAATGTTGAATTATTACGAAAGTAAAGGTAGTAAAGTAATTAGTTTAAGTGACTTGTTGTAACCAAGTATCGACTTCGGGTCAACGTGACCCGCGAGGTAGGCTTGTGGATTTTCCCACAAGCCTACTGTCATTTTACAAATCAATATCATGCTTTTCTCGTGCGCTGTGTTTCCCTCGATTCTGACCGCAAGATATCATAAACATTACTGCGGATTTTTCCTACTTTGGCGGTATCGTCTTTGAGTTTCTTGTAATCAAGATTCAGCCGCTTCAAATCGGCGTTCAACGATTCGCGCTCCACTTACCACTTTACAATCGGCGGCAGTTTCTTCGGCTCATAATGTTTTTGCAGAACGTTACGCAAATAACTCTCGGCGTTATCGTACATTATGATTTCGTTAGGTAATCTCTGCCAAGCGTATCTTCAACCCTATTCCTCTTCACCACTTTCCTCCAAGAACTTCCATATCACAAGCTTCGGACAAAGATAATTCACAATTTGCACAGGATTATACCCACGAATTGCTAGCGCATTCGCGCTGACTTGCCATGCATTGTTACAAATTGGAGCTGTTCCCGATTCATCACTTGTCACAAAACAATAGCCCCAAATTTCATCAACCATTTTAGAAACATTGCCAGGGATACTTCTACCCCAAGCAAATGGGAAGTTGCTCTCTGCAAGCACTCTGTCACTATCATGATGCCCCGAAACTTTTTCAATTACCCTAGATGCTAGGAGCAATATGTTTGCTCCCAGAGCTGCGCTCTCTAGAGAGTGGACATTCTCAGTAGATGCTACGTTTTTTATATAGTCTTTTAGCGGTATTTTGATATTTTCCTCGCTTGTATGGACTCTTACATGAGACGGCACAATTAGCTCCTTATTGTCTCTTGAGTGAGCATTTATTGCAAGAACGGATATAAGCTTGCTCTCATTTGGACAGCCGCATGGACTCTCATCTCTGCGCGTGGGGATAAATATTTCATGCGGTTCAGAATCACCCATTGGGTCTGGCAGCATGCGAATCGGTAAAATCGAATCTATACCAAGGAATATTTCAACACCATGTACAATTATTTTTCTAAAGCCTCGTTTATGAGTTACTGTTACGGTGTACCTTTGTGAGGGCACATGCCAAGGGTCGTCACTTGCTTTTTTGGGATAAGCATTTAGAGGTATCATTTCACTGTGACCATTTTCATTGGTGAATACTTCGTGCAAAATATTGCCCTTTTGGCATTCTACAACTACTTTTGTGCCTATCACAGGTGCCAGGCGCTCGCCTATGAAGGTCTCAACTTTTAGGTAGCCTTTTTCCACATTACTCACCACCTTTTAATAATGATCGTGTTCATCTTCCATAGCCGCTTCTTTTGTTCTGTGTACTGTTCCGGGTGCGTGGTTCGGCGGAGCATAGACAGATATCAGTCTTAGAGGGCGGTTTCCTGTGTTTATCACATTGTGATATGCGCCCGCTGGAACGAATAAAACATGCTCGCAAAACATAGGATACTTCACAAGATTATCTTTGCTATCGCCCACTAGAGCTGTAGCTGAACCCTCTGCCACAAATAAAAACTGGTCAGTGTTTGGGTGCGATTCCAGCCCTATATCATCTCCTGTGCGAATAGTCATTAGTGTAAGCTGTAAATGCTTCCCTGTCCAAAGTGTACTACGAAAGTTATTGTTGTTAAGTGCGGCTTTCACTACGTCCATTGTAAGTGCTCTTGGTCCATAATCAATTAAATTCATGATGCCACTCTCCTTGATATAATTTGAAACTTGTGTAGTATATGATAAATTTGTCATCTTTGTCATCAATTCTTAAAAACTATTCTTTGCATATTTACTGGAAAAAAATGAAAAAATATGATATGCTGAATAAATCAGGATAAATAATACGGTTTTGGAGTTTAAACATGACAAGCGAAGAAAAAATTATAATAATGACTCAACTTGCCATATATGATAAAAAATACGGCGAAGCTGATAAAGAAGCAACTTCGTTTTTCCGCCACGATTATGTGTATTGGAAGAATTTTTGGAATAGGTTTTATGCCCTTATTGGGTGCTTTATTATCATCGGGTTCTACGCATTTAACAGGATATTTGTGAATGGAGAGGACATATTTGAAGTAGATTTTAGGTTAGAGGGGTTTAGAGCCCTCACTTTTATTGTAATAGTAATGTTTATTTGCTCAACAATAAGCTCGCTAAAATCCACAAGAGAATACAGCATAATACAAAAAAGATTGGACAAAAATTTAAAACTTACTGAAAAATTGGAAGGTAAAGGAGATAGTTCAGAGGATCATGGAGCAGATACTAATAGCAAGAAGCGTCGTCGTTAGTTTTTATAAAAGATATGAAATTTTTATACTTCCCATTTTAAGATTCTTTCTAGGCTTTTATGTTTTTACGCTCATTGGGCAAATTGGATATAGTTCGCCCGCTGTGGAGTTCTTGACAGATTCGTTGGTGAGTACTCATTATGCAATGCTAATGGGGCTTCTTTTCTGTATACTTCCGATAAGTATGGGGTACCTTTTAATGGCATTTAATATTGTATTGCAGTTTAGTGCCAGCCCTGAGGTTGCTGTTATGGTTGCGGCGGTGCTATTTTTGATACTGCTTTTTTATGGACGCTTGGGGGGTATGGAGCGTTGGCTTTTATTGTTTATGATTCTTGGCTTTTATCTAGGTGTCCCTTACATAGTGCCGCTTATTGCGGGGCTGTATTTTGGTATACAAAGTATAGTCCCTATCACCTTGGGCGTATTTTTATGGGAGTTTTACCCGCTTACGTTTGAGCTTATGGGCGTGGAGCGACCCCAGGCTGAAACGATTATAGAGATTCCTGACAGTTTTGGGCAGGTTTTTGCCTATGGTGCAGAGATAGTTACAGCAAATGATCAGTGGATAACAAGTGCGTTTGTATTTGCGCTTGTCACTTTGATTGTGTTTCTCACTTCAAAACTTGATGTTGACTTTTCAAAAGAAATTGCTATAGCGATGGGCGTTGTTATAAACATTGTCAGCTTTATATTCTTAAGTCTATCCATGGACATTGATGTGAATATATTTTCAGTTGTTCTGCATAGCATATTTAGCGGTTTTATAGTGCTGTGTATAAAAATGTTTGACGTTATACTGAATTACCAACGTGCCGAGCGGGTAGAATTTGAAGATGATGAAAATTATTATTTCGTTAAGGTCGTGCCTAAAATGACTATCGCACGAAGAGAAAGGAAAATCAGACAAATCAAAGAAGCGCAGCCTGCACAGCAAAAGATTGATGAATCCCGCTACGAACTCTATAGCAGATCCACTCATGATGGAAATGATGAGTATGACGAACCTGAATATAATAGTGAGCATGCTATAAGTAATGATGATTATGATGACAGTGACTATGACGATAGTGATTATGATGATCATAATGAGTATGACGATAGCGATGAGTACGACGAGTATAGCGATGAGTATGATGAGTATAGCGATGAGTACGATGACGATGGGACTCATAAAGGCTAAAAGCAATATAAATAAATGCGAAGGGAGGCGGATGCTTTTTGATAAACACAATGCTAAATAATTTTGGTAATTTTTTTGGCGGTGGGTTTTTGGACTCTAATTTAGCAGACCTCTCGATAAACCGCATAAACCTAGTGAATATTATTGATATACTTATTGTTGCGTTTTTTCTTTATAAAATAATGTTGTGGATAAAAGAGACAAGGGCATGGTCTTTATTTAGAGGCATCGTTTTGGTGCTTTCAATAAGCAGCCTTTCTTTTTTGTTTGGACTTACAACTATTCAATGGATAGTCAGCAATGCAGTGAGTACAGGGATACTTGCAATGATTATTATTTTCCAACCGGAGCTTAGAAAAGCACTTGAGGAGCTTGGAAAAGGTAAGATATACATGCCCTTTGGAGGCACTTCAGGCTCTATAGAGAGAATCTCGGAAAAAACTATAGACGAGGTCATAAAAGCAGTCTATGCAATGGCTAAGGTAAGAACTGGAACTTTAATCGTAATGGAACGCGACGTTAAGCTAGGGGATTTGGAGCAGACTGGCACTATCGTCGATGCTAGTGTGTCTGCATCTCTTCTTCTAAACATATTTGAAGACAAAACTCCGCTGCATGACGGTGCTGTTATTGTGAGAAGTAATAGAATCGCTGCAGCTTCTTGTATTTTGCCTCTGACTTCAAGTGAGATAGGTAAAGAATTTGGCACAAGGCATAGAGCTGCTGTTGGTGTTAGTGAAGTATCCGATGCTTGCGCTATAATCGTTTCTGAAGAGACAGGTCGGGTAAGTATTGCCATCGGCGGCAAGCTTTTAAAAGATATCTCACCTGAAGACCTTAGAGGTCGCTTAATTGGCGACTCTTCGTATGCCGCACCAAAAAGCAAATCAACCCTCAGTCGCATGTTTAAGAGGAGGGCAAAAGATGATAAATAAAATAATTGCGCTCATTACGACAAACTTTATTTGGAAAATTACAGCCCTTATTTTTGCTTGTATACTTTGGGTAATCGCTGTAAATATAGAAGATCCGCTAGAAACCAGAATGTTCACTGCTGTACAAGTCGGCTTTGAAAATATGGATACATTAGAGAGGCTTGGTCTCGTGCTTTTAAATCAAGAAGAGATAGAAAGCCGCACTGTATCAGTTAGGCTCTTTGCCAATCGCAGATTGCTTAGTCAGCTTGAAAGCTCTGATATGAGGGCTTATGTCAATCTGAGCTCTGCCATTTTTGGTCAAGTAGACTGGGTTGGTGAATCTATTTTTGCGCCGTTTAGTCTCCAATTGCCTCCCGCAGCTGCTGCGAATATCATAAATGATACCATCTCTCCTGAAACTGTAAGGCTTGTAATCGACAGATTAGACTCACGCGAGTTCCCTATATCCGTAGTAAAAATGGGAGACCCGCTCGCTGGATACATTTCAATGGAACCTAGGATAGAGCCGCTCACTGTGCAAATTACAGGGGCAAGTACCGTTCTTGATTCCATAATTCATGTGCGAACACAAGTTGAGCTGACAGACGCAAGCGAGGACTATACAACCACAGTCAAAATTGTAGTGTATGACGAAAACAATGTTGACATCACGGATAAAGTCACGCTAGATCCCGTTGAAATAACAGTCTTTGTCCCAATCAACAGACGCGGCCAAGTTCCTGTTATGATGCCTAGTTTTGTTGGTGATTTGCCTACAAACCATGTAATTACAAATGTGCAAATTGAGCCTGCCCACATTGATGTTGTAGGCAGACAAGAAGATATTATGGCTTTTGATGGAATAACTTTAGAACCAATCGACATAAGTGGGTTCACTTCAACTGCGATATTCTGGCAAGATGCAAGAGAGCCGCTTTTAGCAACTCCGCTTAGTATACAAAACTCAAGACCCCATGAGGTTTCTATCACCGTCGTGATTGAAAGAGAAGAAGTGCGCGAGTTTATCGTGCCTATGGAAAATATTGAGATATTAGGAGAGATTTCTGAAAGTTATGAGATCGTGTTCCCTGAATACCTTGAGCTTGGTCTAATAGGCGTTATACGCATAATGGATGAGGTCGATATAGATGCAATCAGTTTGGCCATCCGCATTGGTTCTCTAGAGGAAGGGATTCACGATGTTCCTGTTATTCTTATACTGCCTTCGGGTGTTAGGCGTGCAGATGATGAGGTCAATTTGAGGGTTACAGTTTCTGCGCATGAGCATCTCACAGAAAATGACAGCGCATCCGATATCGATATGTAAGATAGGCTCTTATGCACAACAACTAAACTTGTGTCATATAATATTGCTATGCTATTAATTAGGAGGATTAAAAATGGGTAAGCTATTCGGAACAGACGGAGTACGAGGTTTGGCAAATAGCGAACTTACGCCAATTATGGCTTACAAAATAGGTAAAATAACCGCACACATGCTCTCAAAGGAAACAGTCTCGCGAGCTAAGATATTGGTTGGAATGGATACACGCATATCGGGTACTATGTTAGGGGCGGCATTTAGTGCGGGGGCGTGTTCTTCGGGTGCCGATGTTATAAACCTTGGCGTAATCCCAACCCCTGCTGTAGCTTTTTTAGTGCGCGAGCTTAAGTGTGACGCCGGCGTTGTTATAAGCGCATCTCACAACCCTATGCATGATAATGGTATAAAGATACTCGACTCAAAAGGCTTTAAGCTTAGCGAGGCGTTTGAGAATGCTATTGAGGAGTTTGTGCTTTCTGACATTGATAACCTCCCTGTGCTTACGGGAGCTGATGTGGGCAGGATTGTCGATAATTATGACGCTGTTGATTTGTATATCAACTATATGGCTCAGATATTTAAAGACATTAATCTGTCCGAGGTCAAGGTTGCTATAGATTGCGCTGAGGGCGCAACCTATCACGCTGCTCCCGAGATTCTTAAGAAGTTAAACGCGAATTTGCATGTAATACACAATAATCCAACTGGCACAAATATCAATGAAGGCTGTGGCTCTACCCATTTAGATGCGATCAAGAAGTTTGTTGTTGATAATAAGATGGACATCGGCATAGCCTTTGACGGCGATGGCGACCGTGTTCTTATGGTATGCGGTGATGGCAATGAAGTTGACGGTGACCAGATAATGTCCATCTGCGCGCACTACATGAAAGAACAAGGCAAACTTTCAAAAGATATGCTCGTAATCACTGTGATGAGTAATATGGGCTTAAACATAATGGCAGAGGAAAATGGTATAAAGCTTGAGAGAACAGCTGTAGGCGATAAATACGTACTTGAAAAAATGGTTCAAGAGGGTGCAGCTCTTGGCGGTGAGCAGTCGGGTCATATAATCTTCTTAGAGCATAACACGACGGGTGATGGTATATTGACCGCACTTAACGTGCTTAATATCATGCACCAAAAGAACTCTACACTAAAAGAAATAAATACAAAAATGAAAGTCATGCCGCAAGTTGTTGTAGGCGCAAGAGTCTCAAATGATAAAAAGCGCAACTTTGACAAAGAACCTACTATCAAAGCTGCTATTGACGCACTTGACAAAGTGTATGAAGGCAGAGGCAGAATACTTGTCCGCGCCTCAGGCACTGAGCCTTTGGTACGTATCATGATAGAAGGCGAGAACTTGGATAAAATGACAAAAGAGGCGAATGAACTTAAGTCGCTTATGGAGAAACATTTGGGGGCGCAATAATGAACGTAAAGTTTGGAATAATCGGAGCAATAAACGAGGAAATAGCAGGACTCAAGTCCAAGATGGAACTTTTAGAGACTGTAACTATTGCAGGCAATGAGTTTTTTAGAGGGAATTTATATGGATGCGAGATAGTCTTGGTAAAGTGCGGCATAGGTAAAGTAAACGCCGCACTTTGCACTCAGGCTCTTATAGACAAGTTCTCGCCTAAGTTTGTGATAAACACTGGAGTTGCAGGAAGTATGGATGCAAGTGCGGGAATCGGTGACATCGTTGTCTCTGATGACCTTGTGCAGCATGATTTTGATACATCTGCTTTTGGGGGCTGTGAAGTGGGCGAGATATCTCGCCTTGGCATCAGGTTTTTTAAGGCGGATGATAGACTTATAAAGGCAGCCCTAGGGGCAGACGTCACTACATACAAGATGCTCAAAGGGCGTATCGCAACAGGTGACCAATTTATAGCTGAAAAAGAGCGTAAAGATAGGATTAAGGAGCTGTTTGACCCGCTCTGCGTTGAGATGGAGGGGGCTTCTATTGCTCATGTATGTTATTTGAACGATGTGCCTTTTGTAGTGATTCGCGCGGTATCTGATAATGCGGATGGGGCTGCTGATATTTCTTTTGAGAAGTTTTTGGAACTGGCTGCTATGAACAGTAGCTTGATTGTTGAGGGGATTTTGAGAAATCTATAGGGGCACTTATAAGGAGGTAATCGTATGCAGCAATACAAAACGATAACATTCGAAGACGTTGAGAATAGCTTTGAGTTCCAGACGTACATCAAAAAAAGCAATGAGCTTTTGGGTGTGTTTGGTTTTACTGACCATTCGGCAGGACATACAAAGAAGGTTGCACATGTCGCTCATGAGATGCTCATCACTATGGGCTATCCCGCACGCGATGCGGAGCTTGCGAAGATTGCGGGATACCTTCATGATATGGGCAATATGGTGAACCGCGTAGACCATGCGCAAACTGGGGCTATGATGGCGTTTCAGTTGCTCACTAATATGGATATGCACCCTGAGGAAATTGCGACTGTAGTATCAGCTATAGGCAATCATGATGAAAAACACGGAAAAGCCATCAACCATATAAGTGCCGCGCTTATCATCGCTGATAAAACGGATGTGCGCCGCTCAAGAGTCCGGAATCAAAACAAAGACACATTTGACATACACGATAGGGTAAACTATGCCGTTGAAGAGGCCAATTTGAAAATAGATACAAGAAAAGACCGCAATATCATACGCCTAATTTTGAAAATAGATAAAAAAATCTGCCCTGTCATGGATTATTTTGAGATTTTCTTAGACCGTATGATTTTATGTAGGAATGCGGCGAAGTTTTTGAATGGGGAGTTTCAGCTTAATATTAACGAGGCTAAACTGTTATAAATTGGTGCATCTAAGGAGACAAAATGGACAGTGTATCAGTATATGCTAACGCAAAGATTAATCTGGCTTTAGATGTTGTAGGTAAGCGCACAGACGGTTATCACGACCTACGCACCATTATGCAAACGGTCACATTACGCGACCGCCTTGTGATACGAAAACTTTACACAAACCAGATTAAGCTAAACTCAAATATAAGATGGCTGCCGCAGGATTCGCGTAATTTGGCGTTTCGGGCAGCTAAAATATTGCTGGATAACTATAAGAGCGACTTTGGCGTTTTAATCGAGATAGATAAGCAGATTCCTATTAGTGCTGGACTTGGCGGGGGTAGTGCCAATGCCGCGGCTACACTCTTTGGTATCAAAAGGCTCTTTGATTTACCAGTCACGATGGACGAGCTTATGAAGATAGGCTTGTCTTTGGGTGCGGATGTGCCATTTTGCCTTTTGAAGGGAACAGCACTTGGTGAGGGTGTCGGTGAAGTTTTGACTCCCCTATCTCCTTGCCCTGATGTGCATATAGTCATCGCTAAGCCACCTATCTCTATATCCACCGCTGAGGTTTTCAGGCAGTATGATAATGAAAGTATTACTGTACGTCCTAATATTGACAAAATGATGAAGGATATTGAAGATGGCGATATTAAAGCTGTAGGCACTGGACTTGCAAACGTTTTAGAGAGCGTTACTGCCAAAGAGTTTGTAGTCATTGAGCGGCTTAAGCGTATTATGCGTCTCAACGATTCAATCGGTGCTATGATGAGCGGGTCTGGCCCTTCGGTTTTTGGACTGTTTGAAACTAAGATCAGCGCACAAAAAGCTATAACGCAGATACGTCAAGAGCTTAGCATTAGAGAGGTCTTCTTGACAAATATTTTTACGCCGAAAGTAGGGCTATAGCATGGCAGGACATTCTAAATTTGCAAACATCAAACACAAAAAAGCCAAAAACGACGCCACGCACGGCAAAGTTTTTACGAGGCTGGGTCGTGAGATTGCCGTGGCGGTAAAGGCTGGCGGGGCTGACCCCGCATCCAATGCACGCTTAAGAGACGTCATAGCCAAAGCCAAAGCAAGTAACATGGCAAATGATACAATAGAACGTTCTATCAAAAAAGCCTCAGGTGCAGAAAACGGAGATGACTACGAGAGCATCACCTATGAAGGCTATGGTCCAAGCGGCGTAGCTATTATTGTTACAACCCTAACAGACAATAGAAACCGCGCCGCTGCAAATGTCCGCTCGGCCTTCACAAAAGGCGGCGGTAATATGGGTACAACTGGCTGCGTGTCGTTCATGTTTGAGGAAAAAGGACTTATAATGGTCGAGCGCAGTGTGGGCATTGACGAAGATGAGCTTATGATGATAGCATTGGATGCGGGCGCGATGGACTTTGAAGCTTCCGATGAAGGATTTGAGATATTTACGAGCCCTGAGAGTTTTTCCGCTGTTCGAGAGGCGCTTGAACAGACTGGAGTTGAGATGATTTCTGCTGAGGTTACAAGGATTGCGCAGGCCTCTGCAAGGATTGACTCAGAAGATGATATTAAGAAGATGAAAAAACTGCTGGCTCTCTTGGATGAAGAAGACGATGTGCAGGATGTGTATCATAATTGGGAAAACGAGGAGTAGCTTTACTATAAGTGTGTACTATAATCCCAAACCCCACTATATACTGTTATATAACGCTATATAGTGGGGTTTAAAAAAATGAAAAATCAAATAATTAAAAAAATAAATCAACTTTTCTACCGCTCTCCTAAACAAGTGGATGGCAAAAGGGTCTCCACAAGCCTAGGCACTTTTGAAAAAGAGATAGGCACTGCTATGGATAGTGTCTTTAGAGCAGAGAAGAAGAGGAGCAAAGGCAAGAAGGCTGAGAAGGTTAATGAGTAAGACATCAACAAACATCCTCTGCAAAGGTATAGTAAAATCCATCTCAAGCTATCTGCCTACGGCAAAGAAATAAAATTCCCCTCAAACACAACTCCCGTCACAGCATCCATATCAATAGGCGTGCGCGGCGAGAAAAAGATATCGAAGCAATCAGGACCTATTCCCGCCCCAGAACTTATGAAACGTTGGTTGAAAATCCTATTCTCAAGCTCCACAGTCGCTGAATTTAGTGAAAGCGCGTTAGGGTTATTCTCATGCCAAAAATATCCATTATGACTACCCATAACCCTAAGCCCCATAACACCAAGAGCCATGTACTCGATATAAAAGTTGCCCATGTCAATATCTGTCCAGATGATAGTACGATCTTCTTCGTAGTCATCTATTACTACCGTTATATTCCATTCGCCTGAGAATGGATTCTGTAGCTGCCCAGAATGTTCAAAGCAGCTAATGTGCCTTGCCCTGAGCTCTATAATATTATTATCTGCCCAAGCAGCATTTGCATCCACCATGATTGATGTTTCAAAATAGCTTCTATTATTGCTTTCATCAAAATGGATATGCCTACCGCTAGCACCTCCGTCACTAAGCTGCACGCTGTCGGAAAAAACATCAAGGCTAGGTCGCATGTGGCGCGTCAAGCGATTCTCACCTGTAACATCTTCCATAGTATAGTATACTAATACTACATTCTCAAAAACTCTCGCCCCAACTACTTCAATCCGTATCCCATCATCTTCCGTATAAGCAGGTTCTAAAGGTGGCAAGGCAAACGCACCAAACTCAGGGCTAAACCTTGCGATGAACCCATCTAGCCCACCTACAGAGGCGTAAGCTGTGGCAGATATCATCACAAAAGCAAGTACAGCAGCCACAATAAGTGACAGTCGCCTCTTTATTCTTTTTGGTCTGTTCATATTTGCTATATTCCTTTCCAGTCTTTTGGTGTCAACTATTATCTCAGAGAATGCGCTGCGAATACGACTCTCTTCGCGGTCTAAATTTTGCATGTTTCTCCTCCTTCCAAACTCTCTATTTTTACGATATCATAGCTCAAAAGCTGTGCGAGCTTCTTTTTTGCGCGTTCATATTTTTTGCGAAGGGAGGCGGCTGATTTGCCCATCACTTTGGACAGCTCATCATAGCTCATCTCTTCCATTATCCTAGCGTATAAAATCGCGCGTTCATCAGGTTTTAAGAGGCTCATGGCTTTAAGTGTTTCATCACTTAAGCCCTCACAAGTAGGCGGTGCAACAGTATCTTCAGGAATATCGCTAAAAAGCTGGAATCTGCGCCTGCGTATCTTGTTAATGCTCTTGTTGTAGGTAATCTTGTATAAATATGCGGACAAATTGCCGCCTTTAAAAGCGTCGGGCTTTTGATATACGCCTAAGAAAACATCTTGAACTACATCTTGTGCGTCATGATGGTTGTATAAAATTGACGTGGCGTAACGCAAGAGCCTCTCGCCATACTCAGTGACTAAGTTGTCAAAGTCGATTGTCCTCACCTCCTGGGAGAGCTTGTGGTGTTGTTTACATTGTTTTTGTGTACGTACACCCTTATAACAATTTGGGAAGAGGTTTTGTGACAGGATGGAGAGAATTTTTTAATAAAGACGATTATAGACGAGGTCTGCAATGACAGAAAGAAGGATTGCGAGGGACTTTGTGGATATTATTGTAATGTTGTATTGCCTACATCACCCCTAAAACCTAAGCCCTACCCCATCTTCTAGCAGCATCCTCAACCTTAAACAAAGTGCCGCCATATACTCTACATCAAGGATTTCTTTCAACTCTTCTAAGGTATTGTACACCATTAACAATGCTTTTCTAAAGAAAGCATTGATGCTTCAATGCGTGCATGGTAAAATTACCACATTCGATATGAAATGGTTTTATTTTTAATCCCCCATATCTAACAGGGGGTAGAACGTACAAACACAAAACAACAATACCACAATTCAATCCAAAAAAACAAGTTAAACATGTCACTTATAGTGAACCCCGTCCAAAACAGTAACAATAAGTTTGCCTTTTTCCCACATAGCTTCTCAAGATTTTTGTCTACGGCAAAAACGGCGTAAGCGCACCACTGCGTGCAACGGATATCCGTCGATTGTAGGTTTTCGGTCGCTGTGCCTTAGGGCACGACGAGAACCTGACTCCTTGCTCTTCTAGAAAAATTCTATGCCTGCCGTTACTGTTTTGAGCGGGTTTCACTATATTAGCAATATTCCCAACGTTCTCGGTACTGTAGTTTATGCAACAGACTTGCATGTTACTGTCGGGATAGGAATAGGTGGTGAAAAAGATGTTGTTGGAGTTGCAACAGCAAGTGCTACAGCTACTGTTGCAATTATTACGTTTAGTACCGACATGAGCAATGGCATTACGCCTAGTGGGTCTAGTGCCTCGGCAGGAATTGAAGCCTTCGGAGTAGGCGGAGAGGCTACTGTCTTCACTATTACATTAAGTACTGATTCAAATAATCGTATTTCGGTTAGAGGTCCCGCTGCTGAAGGGGGATTTGGAACTCCTGTCGGTGGTGCGAATATTACACTTGACTTAAATAGCGGATTTGATGGGAACGTAATCACACCGAGCGGTGCTACTATATAATCAAGCTCATGAGCGTACTATAAGGCGAAATAAAGTACACCCCCACAATCATGACCACCGGCTCAGCCGGTGGTTTGCTCTGCCCCTATAAGGGGCTAATGCTAACTTGCGTCTAAAGACGCATTGAACAGTTTGCCAACCGTTCTTTATTCACAGGCTGCTGCTAAAGCAGCTTTACTTCTTGCCT
>Ga0123355_10000769_pt1 | contig 43805 bp, 48 predicted proteins | sample TergutEmb28metaG_3_FD_89872 | JGI IMG/M metagenome (GOLD analysis project Ga0123355, IMG submission 89872) | Embiratermes neotenicus P1 segment gut microbial communities from Petit-Saut dam, French Guiana - Emb289 P1 | ecosystem: Host-associated > Arthropoda: Insects > Digestive system > Gut ...
CATCTGCAGGAGCGGAGGCGCTGGAGTCGGTGATACGATCGAAGACGAATTGAGTTATAGCGAAAGCAGAGAGAGAGACGATGAGACCGATGACTGCATAGAGGATGGTGTTTTTGGCGGTGGCGATTTTACCAGGATCACCAGAGGACATGATATATTTAACACCTCCAAAGACAATGAAGAATACTGCGAGGAAGCCGATGACAAAATAGAACATGTTTAATATCGGCTGGATGTAGTTCTGGACGGTAGGGCTGTCGGGGTTAGTGTATTCGTCGCCAGAGCCGGGTAGGGGGTTGGTTTCACGGCAAAGGGTGTACATTGGGTCGGCGGCGTCGATATTGAGACAAGGATCAAAAGCAGAGGCAGTAGTGGCGAAAATTGTTGAAAAGAGAAGAATAGCGACGATACAAGTTAGGGGCTTAGTGAGATATTTGATCATGTAACTCCTTCTAGTACGAAACTTGTGATTGCCCATGCGGCAATAGCGACAATGAGACCAACAATAGCGTAGATGATAGATTGTTTAGCTTTTGTGATTTTGGCAGGGTCGCCAGAAGAGGTGATATAGACGAATCCTGAATAGGCGATAACAACAACAGCTGAAAGTCCTATAGCGAAATAGACAGTATTTAGGATGTTCGTGAGCGGGTCACCACCTCCAGTGGCGTCAAGCCTGACGGTACCGACAATGCCCTGAACTGTATTGACAATAGCTGAAGCGAGGATAGCGATAACAAGTCCTATGACTGAGTTGAGGATGGTTTTTTTACCCTTTGCGATGCCGTCGGGGTTGCCGCGGGACATGATATACATGAAGCCACCATAGATGATGAAGGCAACGGCGACATAGGCGACGACCTGGATGAGGTTGAAGAGGATGTTGAAGGCGATGAGAAATACACTATTCGCTAGATCAGCATCATCCGCACATGGTTGCTGTTCACATATTCGAACCTCCCCACCTTCACAAAGACCGCTATACCATGGTCGAAATGTAAGGAATCGTGCGTCGTTATCACAGGCTGCGACTGAGGTAGGGAAGAGAACGGCGAGAAGACTAGCGCCAACTGCAACTGAAGCGATTATGTATGCGATTTTTTTAATCACCAACGTCTATACCTCCGGGCATTATCAAGACACTGGCAGCAACGAGAATTCCAGCAACTATAAGACCGATGACTGCGCCTTTTATGAGAGTCTTGGCTTTTCGGACTTGCTCCTCGTTATCTCCTGCAGTGGTATATAGTATGCCTGCAAAAACGAAAGCTCCTACTGCTCCGACACTAATGAGAGCGATAAGTATGTTGCGGATAAATATAAGCATACTGATAATCCCCTGACCACTGGTGCCTTCGCACCAAGTTTCAGGAAGTATAGCAGTGCGGCATTCGGCGTAGGCGGTGGAAACTGGAATGAGCGCAAGTGTGACAGCTAAAGTAATGACAATAGTTAGGCCAGCTAGCCGCGGGAGTAGTTTCTTCATGGGGCAATTATACCATATTTAGGTCGGTGTCAAAGAGGGAAAAATGAGGAGTGATTTTCTCGGGGTCGTGTATTGACATTCGGCAGTGTTGATGCTACAATTTGGTTATGCGGTCCTTGACTGATAATTTTTTTGGTGTATGGAAGAGGCAGTGGCGGAAAATCGTCCTCGCTTTGACTAGCTTTTTGGTGCTAGTAGCGGGGTTATTTGTAATTATCCCTGACGCACATGCAATCGAAGCGGTGATGATGGATGGGAATTTGACTTTTAACGGACGAAGCTTCTCTGGGCCAAATGTGACGAATAGCGACTCGATCATACCAGCAGGGTCAAACTACTTTTTAGAGGACGTGAGCGATACTGCAGTACTCAGAATGATAATATGGTCGCCGGATGAGATTCGGGCAGGAGGTGAGGCGACGCTGTCGACGTGGGAATTTGCGGCGCCGAATACCTATGTGCGTGAAGTATCTTCGGTAACGATCCGAGTAGTGGACGGAACAGCGAGAATGAATGAAGATGCGCGCTGTACAGCGCAAGTGGGAGCGATTGGATGGATTGTGTGTCCGACACTGAGTTTTTTGGCGCGGGCGACGGACTATATGTTCGGCGTACTGGAGCAGTTTCTGTACGTGGAGCCGCTACTAGCTGATGATAATTCGCCAATATTTTTGACCTGGCAACACATGCGCAATTTTGCGAACATCGTGTTCGTGATATTTATACTAGTGGTGATATTGTCGCAGGTGACAAGTGTCGGGATTAGTAACTACGGAATTAAGAAAGTATTACCGCGAGTAATCACAGCAGCGGTGTTAGTGAATTTATCTTTTGTGATCTCAGCAGTTGCGGTGGACCTGTCGAACGTCTTAGGTATGCAGATACGGGGGTTGTTTGTGGGGATTCAGGAATCGGTAGCAGCGAGTGCGGGCGGAACGAATCTAGCTGTGATGCCAAGTATGGTGGAAGTTTTGACTTTTGTGACTGGTGGTATGGTGGCGACGATGGCAGGACTAGTGATGGCGGGTGGAGTAGCAGGTGCAGTGTTCTTGCTGATACCTGTGCTATTTGGGGCGATGGTGGCAGTTGTGGCGGCGTTTGTGACGCTGGCAGCCCGACAAGCTTTGATTATCTTGCTAGTGATAGTCTCGCCGCTGGCTTTTGTGGCGTATCTACTACCGAATACTGAGAAGTGGTTTACAAAATGGAAAGACCTGTTTATGAAGATGCTGATACTTTTCCCTGCGTTTGCACTGGTTTTTGGGGCAGCAAGTCTGGCGGGGTGGGCGATCGTGACAAGTGCGACGAATATCACGATGTTGATTCTCGGGATAGCAGTGCAAATGATCCCGTTGATATTTGTACCGATATTAGGCAAGCTGAGCGGATCTATGCTGGGAAGTCTCAACTCTATGGTCAGAAGGCCTTTTGCTCCAGCAACAAAAGCAGTTACGAATTGGAGTGGCGAGAAGAGAGATATTCAACGGCGAAGACTTGCGGCGGGACAAGGAATGTTTGGGAGAGAATCAAGATGGAACAGAGCAATGCCTCACGCATGGGCAGCAGGGATGGCTGAGAGGGGTAAAGCGAGACGAGCGAACAAACTAGAACAGGCGGACGCTAGCGCGAAAGCAATTGCTGAAAGAAGAATGAATGAGTCTATGAGAACTAAAAAGGGTGGAGTGAGTAGGCTAGGTGAACTGAATCTCAATGCGGGCGAGAAGAAGTACGCAGCAGAAGTGGCTGGAGCGAGGTGGAAAAACGATATGGGATCTATGGGAAGCTTGCTGGATGATTCTGGTAATGAATTTAGTTCACGTCAGCGCTCTAGGTTGACTAAGAGAGGGGAGCGGATGGGGAATACATTCACGCTTGAACAACTAGAGAAAGCTCGAAGAGTTAACATCGATACAGCCGACACGACTGATGCAAACAAAACTATTTCTGGCATTGTAGCTGCTGGTGCTGGCGGCCACGATATGTATCGTGATGTCGTACGGGCGGCGGCGCCACTTGGGGCGGAGCGTGGACTGAAAAGCCTACAGGCGCAATTGGCTACAGCTCAAGACAGAGAAGATAAGCGTATGATTGAAGAAGCGACCACTAGGATCGGGAAGAGCACGCAGAGTACTCCTGAGGCGCTCGAAAAAGTACTTGGTGAAGCTCTGAAGAAAGGCGATACACACGAAGCGCGTGCTGCAATGAGCTTGTATGTAACAAAGAACGGATCATATGGCGTAAGCGAGTTAGAAAAGTTTATGCGTAAAAAAGTATTTAACCCAACTGAGGGTGAGTTCCAAGAAGTACGAGACAATAATACAACAATGGGGATCCTATCAAACTACATCTCCACTGGTGATATATCTAACGACCTAAGAAAGAAGGCTGGTCTACTCTGGTACTGGGGTGCACAGAACCGTGGGAAAAATGAGGATGGTACTTACAAAGACCTCAAGAACGTCTACGCTGATATAGGATCAGTACCAGCCGGAATGGAATCGTTCTTTGCTGCAGAGGGGCCTTCTGGAGCGCAGGGATACGTTAATAACGTATTGACTGGTGCAGGTGACATAATCGCTCAGAGTGGAGGAACACTTAAGCAACTTACGAACACGGGCGGTTTAACGGGTAGGAGCTTTATTACGCAAACTCAAGCAAGACAGGCTCTCGTCGAAGGTGGTGTTGACCCAACGCTGGTTGACAATGCACCAGACAAATTGTTTTACCTCGGAAAAGTTGCTGGATTGTTTAGCGGTACGCAATTCGAGAATAGGGCGTGGGATGGCGATCTAGAACTCACAGCGAATAAATCCGATAAAGATGCAATGCTCAAAATTGTTAACGACTTTATGAACCGATTTAAGCCCGGAAGCGGAATGGGAATATAAGAGAGTGGGATGGGTGGAATTTAGTGTGAGTGGATAGATGGTAGACGGAAGCGTTTATGTTATAATTAACCCATGTCTGTCTACAAAGTACCGCAAGATGTTGAGGCGGAAGATAAGTTGCTTGGGCCGTTTACTTTTCGGCAGTTTATTTATTTATTGATTGTGGCGGGGGCGATTGCGCTGGGATGGGTATTGGCGTCACAGGTTTTTGTAGGGCTAGCTCTAATAGTGTTACCGATTGTAGTGTTTTTTGGCGCGCTAGCATTACCTCTGAAAAAAGATCAACCGATGGAGGCGTATTTATCGGCACTTGTGAGTTTTCATTTGAAACCCAGGAAGCGACTATGGCGATCTGAGGGTGTAGAGTCGACAATTGAGATTACTGTGCCAAAGAAAGTAGAAGAGCGACTAACAAAAGACTTATCAGAACATGAGGCAAGTAGGCGATTATCATATCTAGCAAATATTATGGACACAGAAGGATGGGCAGTAAAAGGCGTGATGAGCGGACCTCTCAGAGAGGATGTATACGCAGAGACTATGGGAATGAGCGATATGCTGGACACAGCTGCGCCAGAGGTGGCCAATCTAGAGCAACTGATGATGAATGCGAATAAATCGCGACATGACGAACTGCTAAAAAACACTCAATTAATTGCGAGTGGAGCAGTAGTACCAGCACCTGTGAAGCCAGTTGTACCGCCGAAAACGTTTGAGGTGACTATTCCAGATATGGCACCAATCGCTCGTACACCTGTAGCTGCAGGCGTGGCCGGACCGGAGGTGGTAGTATCTCCCGCAGAAAATATTGCTGCGCAAAGTTTAGTCAGTGAACCACCTACGACAGAAAAGCAACCTGCATCAGAAGTTATCGCCACCGAGTCGAAAATAGAAAACTCCACCCAGACTGGGACAGCACCAGAAGTAAAAGAAGAGGTTGAACCAGAAGTATCTGATGATATACTAAGATTGTTGAATAATAAAGACCTGTCGGTCGAAACGATAGCAAAAGAAGCTAATAGACTAAAAGAGCAGAAAGCAGCGGCCGACGGCGAAGTCTATGTGTCATTAAGATAAGGGGTGGAAATGGATCCGAATACTCAGAACAATTTAGCACAACCGCAACCGCAAGTCCCTCCTGTTGGGGGCGGGCAATTGGTAGCTACACCACAAGTAGGCGCAACAGTACCAGAGGAGACAGGGGCTTTTGGATCAAGTGCAGGAGGAGTGTCAGCGCCAGAGCCACACTCGCCTACAGCAAATGCCCTGCCAACGAAAGAGCCTTCACCAACTTCGACACAAGCTAGTTTACTCCTATCAGAGATTCGAGACGATATGATCATCATGAAGGACGGGAGTTTTCGTGCAGTAGTTGCGTGTAAATCAATTAACTTTGACCTGATGAGTACGACAGAGAGGGAGGGAATTGAATATAGCTACCAGAATTTCCTGAACTCGCTGTATTTCACGACACAGATTTTGATCCGATCACAAAGAGTGGATATTGGTCCGTACTTGGATCGGCTAGCGGAAATTCGTAATTCGCAGGATAATATGCTCCTCAATATTTTAATGGATGATTATATCGACTTCATCGATGCACTAAGCCAGAAGACGAATATTATGGATAAGAGTTTCTTTATTGTCGTGCCGCATTATCCGACAGAAGATATGGAAAAGACCCTAAACAAGAGTAAGAGCTTTTTCAAGAGCTTCTTTGGTGCGGCGTCTACAGAGGTGACGAAAATCGATAAAGTGACTTACTCGAAGGCGATTGAAGAGGTGGATAATAGAGTGTCGAGTGTGGTGGATGGACTGTACCAGATAGGAGTGAGCAGTGTGAGGCTGAGAACTAAGGAACTAGGAGAGTTGTTCTATAACTTCAACAACCCAGATACAGCGGTGCGTGAACCACTAGGAGATTTCTCGAGTACAACGGCTCTATATGTAGCAAAGGGTGATGGCGAAGCGCCGAGACCACATTTGAATAGAGGAGAAATGTAATGGCAAAGAAAGATGCGGTAGATTTAGCAGCGGAACAGCGAGCGAGAGAGCAGGCAGAGATTGAGGCGGCGTTTCAAACAGGTGTGACGACTTTACGGGATTTGATTAGCCCGAGTAGCTTAGAAATTCATGGGAGCTACTTTCGACTAGGCACGAAGTACGGACGAACGATGTATGTCTATGGATATCCGAGGACTTTATATACTGGATGGTTGTCGCCACTGATTAATATCGATGAAGTACTAGATATCTCGATGTTTATTTACCCTGTGGAATCGGCAGTGATTCTCAAGAATCTTCAGAAGAAAGTGACACAACTGGAGGCGAGTATCGCACTAAATAGCGAAAAGGGAAGAATCCGTGATCCTGAAACAGAGGCGGCGATCAACGATGCTGAAGAACTACGCGATCAGCTGCAGCTAGGAGCGGAGAAGTTTTTCAGGTTTGGGTTGTATGTGACGATTTATGCGGACAGTCTGGAGGAATTATCGTATGTGCAACACACAATCGAAACTCTTTTTGGGCAGCAGATGGTGTTCTCGAAAGTAGCATCGTCACAGCAAGAACAGGGGATGAACTGTACGATGCCACAATGTACGGATCAGTTGCAGATCAGGCGAAACATGAATACGGGTGCTATTTCGACTTCGTTTCCGTTTACGAGTGCGGATTTGACGCAGGAAAAAGGGGTTTTGTACGGGATTAATATGCATAATAATGGGTTGGTGATTTTTGATCGGTTCAGCCTAGAGAATGCGAATATGGTGGTGTTTGCGAAGTCGGGTGCTGGTAAATCGTTTACGGTGAAGCTGGAAGCTCTACGGAGTATGATGGTAGGAGCGGAGGTGGTAATTATTGACCCTGAGAATGAATATCAGAAATTGAGTGATGCAGTGGGTGGAAGTTATGTGCGACTGAGTTTGAGTTCGGATACGAGGATTAATCCTTTTGATCTGCCGATCGTGATAGATACTGATGAGGCAGATGATGCGCTGCGAGCGAACCTAGTGACTCTGCATGGGCTATTTAGGTTGATGCTGGGCGGTACGGCGAGTGGACCGAATATGGTGGTAGGGCTAACGCCAGCAGAAGAAGCAGATTTAGATCAGGCGCTGATTGATACGTATGCGCGGGCGGGGATTACGAGTGATCCACTGACGCATAGGTCGCCACCACCGACGATCATGAACCTGTACGATACCTTACTACACATGGAAGGAACAGGTCCGCAGCTAGCACAACGATTACGGAAATATACAACGGGAACTTTTGCGGGGATCTTTAGTCAGCAGAGTAATGTACGAATTAATAACCAGATGGTAGTGTTTAATATTCGCGACCTAGAAGATGAACTGAGGCCAGTCGCTATGTATATCGTGCTAAGTCATATCTGGAATGTAGTGAGGACGCAGCAGAAAAAGAGAATGCTAATAGTGGATGAGGCGTGGCAGTTGATGAAGTATGATGATTCGGCGAACTTCCTGTTCTCGCTGGCGAAAAGGGCGAGGAAATACCACTTGGGCTTAACGACAATTACACAGGATGTGGAAGATTTCATGGGGTCGAAGTTGGGGCGGGCAATTGTAGCAAACTCGTCGATGCAGTTACTACTGAAGCAGTCGCCAAGTGCAGTGGATGTTCTGGCTGATGTGTTTAAGTTGACAGATGAGGAAAAGAAGAGGTTGGCGAACTTCCCAGTGGGACAGGGGCTTTTCTTTGCGGGGCCGAATCACGTGCATGTTCAGATTATTGCGAGCGAGACAGAAACACAGCTGGTAACGACAAATCCTGCGGATAAAGTGAAAGAGAAGAAGTAACAATTTAGAGCGGCGAGTAGTTGGAGTTATGTAGTGTATTCACGGGGTTTTTGTATTGCTGACCGAGGTTAGATATGTTATATTATAGCTATAATGGCGAGGTCGCTAATCAGAGGTGCGGGGAAGTGGGATTTGAGCTGGGAGAATTCCGAGCTTGCTGGTGATGCGGCGGATAAGTTGCAGGGGATGGAGTCGCGAGTTGCGAAACCACTACGAAGACTCTCTGAGGCGGTTGAGACGGCGAAGGCAGGAGAAGAGATTTCGTACAGGGGGCGGAGAGACTCATCGAACCGCAAGAAGAGTACGACAGGCAGAGCGATGAAATGGATGACGCTGGCGCCGATCGGTGGAGTGATGGCATTGGTGATTTTGGGTATTGTAGTGTTTTTGGGGCTGATTACACCCGCGGCGCAGATTAATCACATCGTGGAGATGGTGACGGGGAAAAATAATTTCGGGGATATGGTGTGGGATGCACGATTTGTGCGGAATTTAGAACTGAAACTGAGCAATACGACAAGTGGAACGCCGACCGGTGTAGAAGCGAGGTTCCGAGTGATGACGGCGGACATAGCAGAGAGATTTGAGGTAAATGGATTTATTTTGCGCGATGCGGCAGGAGAAGAGATTCCGGCAAGGAGTGGTGATGCGCACTTGGTGGCGTCGATCGTAGATACGCGGGCGAGGAATGCTGTGTATACGGCGGAAAATATCGCGGCGGCGATGGAGACGAATATGGACCTACGGACGAGGATTGAGCGAGTTTATAACCCGAGGTGGGCAGTTTGGTATGATCAGGGAAGTGTGACTTTTCGGCAGAGGCATGATCTATGGCGAAACAGCAGTGGAGTGGAGAGGCCTGAGGGCGATGTGACTGATCTGATGGTGTGGGAACAGATGTCATCCCAGACAGGACAGAATACAAACCCACGAGCAAGTGCTGATTTGATAGCGGTGGACGGCGAAGATAGTGCTGCAGAAGCAGAAGGTATGCGGAGACAAAATGCGGTGACGCAGCAAAGAACGCAGGAAATGCAGGGTGTAGTGGAAGGGTTTAATGGAGCGAATGCTAAAGTGATGGCTGAACAGATTATCCGCGGACTGAGTGCGTTAAATATTGTGCAGGGAATTTGTGACGTATTTGGAATTATTGATTTTGTGGGACGAAATCTAAAAGGAATGTGGGCGGGACAGCTCGGGCAAAATTTTATGCAGCTAGGTGCAGTGGCGGGACAAATTCAGGCAGCAGACGGAAGTGCGGATCCTGATGTGATTTCGGCGATCGGGAATCGAATCAATGCGGAGAGTAGTTTCGAGATGGAAGATGGAAGTATGAGTGCGCCAAGGTCCGGTACTATGGGACAGGCTTTTATGTATGTGTCGGGGGAAGCGCCGATTACAGAACTAAATGGCAGTACGAGGCGATGGGTAACGGGCGGGCTGGAAGGACAGCCGCAAGTCGGGGGGGTATTGGCGCAGATGTGGAGTGGTGGAATCGCAGGAATATGTAGTGCAGCAACAAATCCGTCCGTAAGAGTGGCGACGACGATCGCGGGAGTGTTGGTTTTGCCGACACTTGGTGCGGGTGTAGCGATAGGAGGGTTATTATTAGGAATAATCGGATCTCGGCAAATGGATTATGTGGCAGGAATGGTGGCGCCGATGGCGGTGAGGATTATGGGCGGGCAGATCGTGGGAGAAGATTCAGTTGGAGAGGAATATCTGGATGCAACAATAATTGGTGGATTGAATTTGCGCGGACGAGCGAATATGGCGAGTGGGATTCCAGGAATCGGAGTAGGAGGAGCGCAGGAAGTTTTTGCGGCGCATCAGGCGTATCGAGCGCGGATCGCGAAACAGGAGCGGAGTGAGCGAAGTCCGTTTGACGTGACGAGTCGCCATACTTTTCTGGGTAGTTTAACTGTGCGGATGATGCCTCATGTGGGTGTGATGAATTCGGCGAGTGGAGTTTTAGGGATGATGGGATCGATGGTGAATCGATCAGCGCGAATAGTGACACCAGCAGCTAGCGCACTGGATACGGCAGGATTTCAACAAGAGCTGGAAGTATGTAGAGATGCGGATTATCAGGAAATTGGAATTGCGACGGATCCGTTTTGTAACCCTATTTTCGGAATTCCACAGCGGTATCTGGCGATAAGTCCTGAAGACGTTCTCAGAGAGCTGGAAGCGCGGGGCGAGATCGAGATAGCGGAAGACGGGCGATCGAGAATTTTGAATAATTATTTCGGTAATCCTGAAAATGATATGACGGGACTGAGGCGATTCGAGAGACACTGCGCAGGACGACGAGACCCATTAACCGTGGGTAGCTCGGCAGATGCTAGAGGCGAACACTGTGTGGCAAGGGATGGCGAAGATAATCGTGTATTGATGCTTTATGCGCTGTTTTTGATCGATGACAGGATCGAGGATAACCTGAGCGGGGACGGGATGAGGATCGTGAATAGTACGCCAGAAACAGGCGCGGGAGTGGATGGCGATGCGGGATGCGACGATGAGCAAAGTTGTGCTGAGAGAATTGTGGAGCTCGTGGAGGAAGGGCGAATTTCGGATGTGGGGGAGAGTGGGTGGCTGGAGGCGATGAGGCGAGTGGCGGCAGGTGAAGGTATGCAGCCGAGTGTTTGCGAAGGGGAAGCGATCGGGCGGGGAAGTATGATGGTGGACGTGACACTAGCGAGCGCACTAGTCCGACTAGCAGGAAGATATGAGATTGAGATCGAAGGGTTTGGTTTTGTGGGGGACGAAGCGGTGCGATGTGATGGTGGCTATTTTACGCGAGGGATGGCGGTGAGAATTTCGGGATTAGGAGACTTTGAAGAGATTGATTTCGAAGTGGGGCAAGTGGAAGAGATTAGTAGGTTTGTACGAGATTTTGTCGGAGCGGTGCGGAATATGAATCCGAATGCAACAGTACATATCGGGCAGACTGAATGTAGCGCGATGTTTGCGAGCAGTTTGAGAGGGCTACCGAGAATTTTCCGTGACGAGGGGCGAGGGTGTGATCATATTTATCTGGCGGTAGTACTATGAGACAGCGGGTTTTAATTATACTGTGTGCAGTGGTGGTTGCGGTGGTAAATTCTGGAGTTGTAGCGGCGGTGCCAGACTGGGACTGGTTTTCGGATAATAATATTTTGTTTTATATACCCGAAGGAGAGATGGGGAGGTTTGCGGGGGCGTGTGATGTGAGCGATGGGCGAGGACTGAGAATTACGGTTTCGGGAGCGACAGCAGCGGAGAAGATTTGGAGTGGACTGATCCGCGGAGGTCTGAACGCGGCACAGGCGGCGGGCGTGATGGGTAATTTGTGGGAGGAGTCGAATTTTTCACCGACGATTCAAGAAATTCAATTCCGCGGACAAAGTATTTGGAATCCGAGTACGTCGCATGGAATTGGGCTGGCGCAGTGGAGTTTTGGGCGGAGGATTGCACTGCTGCATGTATTAGAGGAGCGCGGTCTAGTTCATTATATCGAAAATTGGCAGACATATAGTGTGGGTGGAGATGAGCTGATTGAGCGCGGACTGATCCCGGCGGATGATTTGAATTTATTGTTTGCGATACAAATTCAGTTTATTTTTGACGAGATGGCGGTGAGGACGCTGAGGAATGGTGGACCAATAACTGAAATAGAAGGACTGCGAGCGACGACGACACCCGAAGAAGCGGCTGAGTTCTTTAATTGGAATTTCGAACGACCAGCGAATCCAGATCCAAGGGCGAGGCAGGCGAAAGCACGTGAGATTTATGAGGAGTTTCGTGGGACTGAGGCGAATATCATGCCTGAGTGTGATTATGGCGGGCTGATTGAAACTGTGCTGGCGTATGCGTGGCCGACTTATCACGCGCCACCGTTTTTGGAGATGATGCCAGCGTATCGGGCGGCAGTGGATCGAGCGCGGAGTGAGGGGCGATATGTAGGTGGCGGGATACATCCAGGAATTGATTGTGGTGGATTTACAACAACGCTTATCTATGACAGTGGATGGGATCGAGGGTTTAATCATAATGCGAGAGGCGGTCCGACAGGAACACAAGAAGCATGGGTGATGAATCCCGCGAATGGTTGGGATCGAGTGAACCCACACGGAGTAGTGAATACGGCGGATTTGATACCTGGAGATGTAGCATTTACGACAGGACATACGTTTATTTGGGTAGGAGAGATTCCAGGGTTTGGAGAGATGGGGAATATGAGACTAATGATCGCGTCGGCGTCTTTTAGTACTACGGGGCGAAGTTGGCGAACGCCGATGGCGGGAATGGAAAGCCCATTTACGGCAGGAAATGAAATAGTGCGCTGGTACCGAAGGATAGGGCAATAATGAAACAAGTACAACACGAACAATTAACAGATATTCAGCGAAAGTGGTTGAGGATTGCTTTTGTTCTTGTGATTGGGTTTTTAGTGGTGTGGGTGATTGGCGTGCAGATTTCGAGGATCGGACGCGTGGCGGTGGAAGTGAAATTTGCGCCGTTTGACGCGGTAGTGGAGTTGGATGGAGTGAGAGTGAGAAATGGATCCGTAAATTGGATGAGAGAAGGTAAATACATAGTGACTGTAGAGAGAGAAGGTTTTGAGCGAGTGGAGAGAGAGATAGAAGTCGCGGAGGAGCAGCAAATCCTGGGAATGATGGTAGCTGTGGATGATATAGGGCGCAATATAACTTTGAGGCGGTCGAGAGATTTTATGATGGTGGAAAGTTTAGCTGGGGGGTTAGCGCGCGAGACAGGAAGACGAGAACGAGAGGACTGGCCGATTCTCAGACACTTACCTGTGCGAAATATGTTGTTTTCGATTGGTAGCGAGATTGATGAAGATGGTGAGTTGGTGGTTGTGGTGAGATTGGGAAGTGGGGCATTTCAGGAGGCAGCGGTGCGGGAACTCTTAAGGATCGAACGAGAGGATGAGGATGTGGATTTGATCGATTATAATATTAGGTTTGAGGGTGGAGAGAATCCATTTCGAAGAAATGGAAGTAGTATTGGAGGGACTGAGTAATGAATCGATGGCTGGCTATATTTTTGGTAGTAGGGGTACTTACAGGGGGGTGTTGGTGGTTTTTCGCAAATTATAAGCGAGTAGAATTTGAATTTACTAAAGATGCGCGGGAAGTAGTGATTCTGCGGAACGAAGTGGAAGTAGGGAGGTTTACGGAAAATGCAAGTTTCTGGCTAAGGCGAGGAGAGTTTGAGATGCGGGCAGAGCTGGAAAATTATACAATATTAGCACCGATATTTATAGTGGAAGAGTGGACGACGATCGATGTGGATGTGATATTTTCGGATACGAGACTGGCGGAATTATTGACGGATGAAACATCTGAGAGGCTAGAGGCAGTTTTTTGGCGGAATTACTCTGAACTAGTCAGAGATTTTGAAGTGGTGGAGCGGAGATTGTTTTTACGCGGTGATTGGTATGGAATAGTATTGGAAGAAAGTGGTGTAGAGCGAGGAAATGAACCTGTACGGGTGAGAGGAATAATGCAAAGAGTGAGTGGAGAGTGGAGCATAGTAGGCGAACCAGAAGTACTTTTGACAGCAGCAACACATCCTGAAGTGCCTAGAGATATTCTCAGAAAAATTAATCGTCTCTGATTATCCTAAGTGAAATCCTAGTTTATGAGTGGTGGAATTCTTGGGATTTGAAGGCGATAAGTGGTAAAATTAGAAGAGTAAATTAGGAGTGTTATGAAGAGTCTGACGAGAGAAAATGCTGAGGAATACGCAAAAAAGTTGATGTTTAATATCCAAGAGAACGAAGTAGATCAACTTGTGAAAGATTTTCAGGTGATGGCTCAACAATTAAGATGTTTAGAAAAATTACCTGGAATTGAAAGTGTAGAACCGATGACTTTTCCTTTTGAGAATGAAGATGTGAGGATGAGGGAGGATGAAGTGACTGTAGAATTGAGTCGAGAAGAGGCTTTTAGCAACTGTAAGGACGTGAAAGACGGTGAAGTAAGAGTGCCGAGAGTAGTAGGAGAATAAGATGGGTGATTATGATTTCGGAAAAGGACTAAAGAAGATTAGTGAGGAGTTAATAAGTGGGGAGGTGACGAGTGAAGAGTTGGTGGAGGTGTCTTTGAGGCGGGCGAAAGAGTTTGAGAAATATGGAGCGTTTGTGACATTGTTGGACGATGAGTCTGACAAGAAAGGACTGACTGCTTCCGCCGAAGAAACTTCTTCGACTCCGCCTGAAGCAGGCAAGTCTGTTTTGACAGGAATTCCGTATGCGATGAAAGATAACGTTTCGACTACTGGAGTTTTGACGACAGGGTCGTGTAATATCTTAAGAGATTATGTGCCGATATTTGATGCAACTTGTTATAGGAAGCTGAGTGAGGCTGGAGCGGTTATGGTGGGGAAAACTGTACTAGATGAATTAGCAATGGGAGGAAGTGGATTAACTGGGTATACTGGACCAGTTGTAAACCCATGGGATGAAACAAGGCAGACTGGAGGATCTAGTGCGGGAAGTGCAGTGGCGGTAGCGCTTGGAGTTGTGCCGTACGCAATAGGTACAGATACAGGAGATTCAATCCGAAATCCGGCAGGTAATTTAGGGGTTGTAGGATATAAACCAACGTACGGGATGATTTCACGATGGGGAGTGTTTGCTTTTGCTTCTAGCATGGATACTGTCGGAGTTTTGGCGCGAAGTGTGCGCGATGCGGCGATTGTGGCTGATACAATGCGCGGGCGGGATGAGTTAGATATGACTTCGTACGATAGCGGGGAGTTGGTTGATGGGTTGGATGGAGACGTAAAAGGTAAGAAGTTGTTTGTAGTAAAGGAGTTAGCGGAAGAGTTGAAAGAGCATTCACTGGATATTTATGAGAATTATCTAGAGACGATCGAGGTCGCACGAAAAGCTGGGATGGAGGTGCTGGAGGAGTCGGTAGACCGAGAACTACTAAAGTGTGTGTGTGGAGTATATTTTGCGATAAGTTGTGCAGAGGCAACAAGTAATAATTCAAATTTGACAGGAGTTATTTTCGGGGTGCGAGAGGACGGAGCGACACCGGATGAAGTGATGATCAATACCCGTACAAAAGGTTTTTCTGAATTTGTGAAGAAGCGATTTGTGCTAGGGAGTTATATTTTACAGGCTGAGAATCAGGAAAAATTATTTAAAAATGCCCAGCGAGTGCGACGATTGGTTGTAGATAGATTTAATGAATTATTTGAGAAATATGATGGGTGGTTGGCGCCGAATGCGATGGGTATTGCGCCAAAAATTGACGAAGAAGTGGATAGACTAAGTAATAGTTATTTGATTTTGAGTCAGTATTTAGCGATTGCTAATTTTGGAGGATTTCCAAGTGTGACGATCCCGAGTGGAGTGGTGCGTAATAATCCAGTCGGTGTGAATATAACTGCAAAAGCGAAGGATGATGCGGGAGCTTTAAATATCGCGGTGGTAATGGAGAAAGTGATTGGGTTTAAGGCGCTAGACGAAAAGCTTGAGGAGATGAGCCGATGAAAAATGCAATAAAAGATATAACGAAAGAGTTTGATATCGTGATCGGACTAGAAGTTCATTGTGTACTGACGACGAAGTCAAAGAATTTTTCTGGGGCGCGGAATGAGTTCACGAGTGAGGCGAATGCCAATATTTCGGAGGTTTGTTTAGGGTTTCCTGGAACACTACCTGTAGTGAATAAGGAAGCGGTGCGGAAAGCGCTGATGGCGGCGCTAGCGATGAATTGTAAGACACCCAATGAAATTGTGTTTGATCGGAAAAATTATTATTATCCCGACGTACCAAAAAATTATCAATTAACTCAAGCAACGAAGCCTGTAGGAGTGGATGGGTATGTGATGGTGGTAATGAAGGATGGCGATAAAAGAATTGGGATTCATGACACACACCTAGAGGAAGACGCGGCGGCGATGGATCATTTTAAGGATTATTCGCTAATTGATTATAATCGGGCGGGCGGGCCGCTATTAGAGACTGTGACGACGCCATGTATTTATAGTGCGGATGAAGCGGTGGCGTTTTTAGAAACTCTGCGCTCTATATTTTTGTACTGCGGGATCGCGGAAGCGGATCCGAAGAAAGGACAGATCCGTTGTGATGTTAACATCAGTTTGAAACCTAAAGGCAGTGAAATATTAGGGACGCGCGTGGAAATGAAGAACATAAACTCGTTCACAAACGTGAGGATGGCGATTGAGAGCGAAGCTGTGAGACAGGCGGATATTCTAAGGAAAGGTGGGGAGTTAACACAAGAAACCCGGCGGTTTGATGATGTGAAAGGGAAGACTTTTTCGATGAGAAGTAAGGCGGACGCAGTGGATTATAAGTACTATTTAGAACCAAATTTAGTACCTGTGAAAGTTTCTGATGAGTGGATTAGTGAGATCCGAGATGAAATTCCGATGTTGCAATTTGAGAGGATCGAGAAATATATAGAGTGGGGTTTAAGTCGAGGAGATGCGATAGTATTAGCGCGGGAGAAGGGTGTAGCGGATTATTTTGAAGATATAGTAAGTGGGGGTGTGACTGTGAGTGTGGCAGCGAACTGGATAGTGGAAGTGATGCTCGGATACCTCGCGAAGCTTGGTTTAGAAATTGGTGATATATCGGTAAAATCGGGAATGTTAGTGGAGTTGATTAGTATGGTGGAAAGTGGGAAAGTGTCGAGAAACCAAGCAAAAGACGTATTGGAAATAGCAATTGAAAAGAGTGAAGACCCAGTGAAACTAATAGATAAAATGGGAATGAGTCAGATTTCGGATGACGAGGAAATCCGGAATATAGTGAGGGAAGTTTTAAAGGAGCAGGTAGCAAGTGTAGAACAATATCGTGGCGGAGATGAAAAAGTATTAAACTTCCTAGTAGGACAAGTAATGCGTAAAACTGGGGGTAAGGCAAATCCAGGAATGACACGAGGAATCGTGGTTGAGGAGATTACGAAGGGGTGATTAGTGAGTTTTAATTTTGTATACAAATATTGTTCAAAATCGTTCGTCGAACTGAGGTCACAATGAAGAGTGTTGTGATTTTTATCGCGAAGTTTTTGAGTTTTTTTATGAATATACTAGGACGAACTGGAGGGAGTTTGCCTGGTGTGGTGGCTCTAAAGTTTGACTCGCGGATTTTAGAGAAATTGGTGTGGCCAAAAGATGTAGTGGTAGTGACGGCGACTAACGGGAAGTCGACTATGACAAATATGATTGCGGATGTTTTTGAGAAAGATGGGCGACGTGTGGTGGTGAATCGACAAGGGGATAATCTACGGCGAGGGGTGGTGAGTTTGATGATGAAGAATGTGAATTTACTTGGGCGGGTGCGGGGAGATGTGGTGGTGCTGGAAGTGGATGAGATGAGCGTTAGAGATTTAATGAGAGAAGTACCAGTGAGTGTTTTACTGGTGGGTAATATTTTCCGGGATCAATTAGACCGAGTGGGGTCGATAGAAAATGTGATCTCGCGGCTCGAGGAATGTGTGGTGGAATATTCTGGGAAGTTGGTTTTATGTGGAGATGATGTGGGGGTAGCGCGGTTGAGTTTGAAAACTAAGGCTGAGGTAGTTTATTTTGGGATAGGGAGAGTAGAGGGGAGTTTAGATAAGTGTGACGAGTCGCCGGATGGAAAGATATGTCCGCGCTGTGGGGAGTTGCTGAGATATGAGTTTTATCAGTATTCGCACCTAGGAAGGTTTTTATGTGTGGAGTGTAGGTTTGGGGATTTTAAAGTGGAGTATCTAATAGATAAAATAAACTTAGATATAGGTAGTTTCATAGTGAGAGGGGTGGAGTTTAAGATTTTAAATAAGACTACTTACGGGGTTTATAATGCGTTAGGAGTTGTGGCGGTTTGCTCGGAGATGGGGGTGGATGTGAGGGTAGTGAAGGATGTTTTAGTTGAGTTTGAGATAGGAAATGGGCGAATGGAGGTGTTTGAATTAAAAAATGGAAAGAAGTTAGTAGTGAATGTAGTGAAAAATGTGGCGGGGGCGAATGAGATTATAAAGTGGATTATGAGTCAGAGTGGAAAGAAAGAGGTTTTTATCGTGTTGAATAATGCAATAGCAGACGGGGAGGATATTGGTTGGATTGAGGATGTGAAGTTTGAAATATTAGCAGATGAAAATATAGAAAGAGTGATTTGTGGAGGGATGAAGGTAGAAGACATAAGTATAAGAATAAGGAAGGCGGGCGTGGAAGATAGTAAGATTTTAGTAGTGAGAAATATTAAGGAGGGGGTGGAGAAACTGTGTGATAAAAATAGTGATAAGTTTATAATGGTTTCTTACACAGGCGTGAAGAGTGTAAGGGATGAGTTAAGAAAGTTATAACCTAATCGTAGGCTTCATATTTTTTGGGGTTGAAGTGGAAGTTATTAAAGTTTGGTGAGAAGTGAAGTTTTTTACTAGGTGACACTGATGATTATCGTCTAATTCAGAGAAAATATCATCTAAAAGTATAATTGGGAGTTGATTTAGTTGGTTTTTGATTAGTTCAGATTCGATGAACTTCAAAGCGATTAAAGTACTTCTTAGTTCGCCGCGAGAGGCGGTGTCGATGGCGAGGCGGGAGTTAAAATGGAAAATAATATCGTCACGGTGAGGGCCAAAGGAGGTGGAGCCGGTGGCTAGGTCGTGGATTAGTTTCTTAGTTAGTTCAATTAAGAATCGAGATTCATCGATAGAGGTATTAGTGTAGGTTAGGTGAATTTGGTCGGATTTGTCGGCGATAGAATTATAAGTTTGAGTGATTGTTTGGTTGATTTGGTCGATGAAAAATTTTCTTTTCAGGATGATTTCACTGCCGTATTTAGCTAAAATAATATCCCATGGGAATAGTTTATCACGGGATGGAGAGTCGGATTTTAAGAGGGTATTTCTTTGTTTTAGGGCTTTTTCGTATTTATTAGTGGCTTGGTGGTAGAGAGGGTCAATTTGGGATATGAGAGTATCGAGGAAATCGCGGCGACGGGAAGGGGAGCCGCTGATGAGATTTAAGTGGGTTGGTTCGAAGAGAACGATAGGGTAACGGTTTTTAGGGGTGAGGCGGGAGGATTTTCGATCATCGATTTGAAATTGTTTTTTATTTATTAATAGATCATAAGTGACGGTGCGAGGGTTTTGGTTTATGAGGTGGATTTCAATTTTATATGAATCTTTATCGGATTTTATAATATTAGGGTCGGTGGATTTAAAGGATTTTCCACGAAGGGCGATATGGAGAGCTTCTAGAATAGAGGTTTTTCCACTACCATTTGCGCCAATAATAAGTGTAGTAGGGTCGGTGAGAACTAACTCGAAGTGATCATGACAACGGAAGTTAGTGACAGAGATTTTTTTAATGATATTCATCGAGTTTTTAACTCTTTAAAGGCATAATGATGTGGGTGTAATTATCTATTTTTGAGTTTTTAACGACAACTGGAGCTAATTTACCACTAAATCCAAATTTAATTTCTGAATCAGAAACGTGATTTAGAGCGTCAATTAGAAATCGTGAACTAAGAGTGATTTTACTATCAGTATCAACATCAACTGATATAGTTGAGTTATTTTCTCCGACTTCTGAAGCTACGGAACTAATAATTAGATTATTATCTTTACTATTTGTTTCAATAATTATAGAACCTCCTGATTCGCGCGCAAATAGACTAGATAACTTAGTAACACGGAGAAATTCACTAGTGTTTAATATAATATTAACATCTGTAGTTTTTGGGATGAGCTGGCGATAATTAGGGAAGTTACTGTCGATAATTTTAGAAGTGATTTCAATAGAGTTAAGTTGAAATTTAACTTGGTTTTCGTCGAATAAGATTTTAATTTCGGTGATTTCTTCACTAAGGGAACGAAGAACTTCTTGGAGAGAAGAAATCGGAACAATTAGAGCGATGTCGTCGGCGACGTTCTCGATAAACTTACGTTCAGCGAGGCGATAACCATCAGTAGCGGCGATAAATAAGTCGTTTTCGAAAGTATTAAAATATACACCAATTAAGGCTGGACGAGTAGTATCATTACTACCTGTGACGATAGTTTGAGTGATAGCTTCTTTAAATTCGTCGGTTGGTATTATGAATGAAACCACTTTTTCTTCATCTAGAATTGGAAGTTCTGGGAAGTCGTCTGAGTCTATACCATTAATTGTAGATTTATATTGGTCTGAAGTGATTTTTAGGTTGCCTTTTATAACTTCTAGAGTAATTGGTTTATTTGGAAGGTTATTAATAAATTCTGCAAGAAGTTTAGCGGGGATTGTAATTGATCCTGGTTTTGAGATTTCCGCAGGAATAGATTCGATAATAGCTACTTCTAAGTTTGTTGATGAGATAGTGAGGCTAGATTTGTCGGTGCGAAGAAGAATATTATTAAGAATTGGGAGACCTGCTTTTGGGGTTGCAATACGGGATGCGATACTTAAAGCTTTTGATAATTTATTTTGAGTGATTTGTAGTTTCATTTTAGAAGCTCCTTATTACTTAAATTATATAGTAGTTGTCGTAGTAGATGGTTGTGTAATGTGTGGAAAAGTATAGAAATTATAGATATAAAGGTGGTTAGTGGAGTTGTGAGAAAATTGTGGTGTGGGTTGAGGAATAGTTGTGAGTAATTGTAGTTTTTTGTGGGAAAGTTTAGGTTCTTGTCGTTGCTGTTGTAGGGTTGTGGGAAAGTTTTCAAGGGATTTCCTAATAGTTTTACGTTGAGATTTCCAGAGAGTTTCCACAGTTGTTATAAACTTATACATAAAGTTTTTCTCGGATCTCATTAACTTGTTCGCGGATAAAGTGATCGAGTTTGATAGCTTTTTCAATTTTCTTAATCGAATGAAGGGCTGTAGTATGGTCTTTACGACCGAGTTCGATAGCGATTTTAGGGTAGCTGAGTTTAAGTTCATTACGGAGGAGGAACATGGCGATTTGGCGAGGTTCGGCGATATGTCGAGAACGCTCGGCACTACAAATATCCTTTGGGCTGATTTGGAAATATTGAGCTGTTTTATTAATAACTTGTTTAGGAGTGAGATAGCGTGGACGGGCTGTTGTAGATAAGTTACTTGTGAGGCCTTCAGCGATAGAGAGGTCTGGTGCTACACCACGCATCTCGCAGTAAGCGAGGAGTTGGTTGAGGGAGCCCTCAAGTTCACGAATATTAGTTTTAATATTAGTGGCGAGAAACTCAGTAACTTCAGATGGGAGTTCGAATCCAGCGGAAGAAGCTTTTGATTCGATAATAGCGGAGCGAGTCTCGAAGTCAGGCATTTGGATGTCGATAGCCATACCCCATTCGAAGCGGTTGCGGAGGCGGTCGGTTAGAGTAGGAATTTCGCGAGGTGGGCGATCAGAGCTAATAATAATTTGTTTATTCTTTTGATGAAGATCATTGAAGGTGTGAAAGAATTCTTCTTGAGATTTTTCTTTACCAGTGATGAACTGCATATCGTCAACAATAAGGACGTCTACATTTCGGTATTTATCCGAGAAGCCTTTTGTGAAGCGCATAGCTGCTACGAATTCTTTATAGAAACTCTCAATTGTTGTATAAAGAACAGTTGTTAACGGATTATTTTTAGTGATTTCATTACCAACAGCCTGCATAAGATGGGTTTTACCAAGACCGGATCCACCATAAAGAAAGAGAGGGTTGTATTTAGTACCAGGGTTTTTGACGACAGCTTGGCAGGCGGCTACAGCTAAGTCATTATTTGAACCGATAATAAAATTAGAGAATTGATAACGAGGATTGAGGCCATTATTTATTAATGGGGATTTAGATTTTAAAGATGATTTTATTGTCGCTGTGGCTGTTTCGTTTTGGCGAGAAGTAGGTTTTTTATTTTTTGAGATAATTATATATTCGATTTTTGTAGACTTGAGACTGTGGTTTTTGAGTGAGGTGGTGATGATTTCGTTGAATTTCTTTTCGAATTGAGATTTAGCGAAGATATTAGCTACACCGATAATTGTGAGATTTTTATCATGAGATATAAGTTCTATGTTTTTAAACCAGGCTTGAAAAGCGGCATGGGGGATAGTAGATTCCATCTCTTTTAAAGCATCAGACCATAGATCTTGCATGGGTTTCCTCCAGTGGTTTTAACTCTCTTAAACTCTATTTTAGACTATAGAAAAGTTTTCCACAACTAGGAAGTGGTTTTTAGGAGAGTTACTCGAAAAATAGATTAACAGATGGAAAAGTTTCCACAATTAGCGGAATTATCTAAAGGTCTTGTGGATAACCTCTTGAAATCTGTGGAAAAATCAGTATAATTCAGTGGAAATAGAAAGAGGATTAATTTAAGTATGCCAAAGAGAACACATCAACCACATAAACGACACCGTGCAAGAGCGCATGGTTTTATGGCGAAGAATGCAAGTAAAGCTGGTAAAAAAGTGCTGAAGAGACGAAGAATTAAAGGTCGGGCAAGGCTAGCGATTTAGGATTATATAAAAGTGCTTTCGGGAAAATATCGATTCCATAGTAGAGGTGGGGTGAGGTTTGTGTATAAAAATGGTAAATCTATACGTGGATCGAAGATTTCGATAGTTTATTTAAGTGAGAATCGAAGGCGGCAGAGTAGGTTTGCGGTGGTAGTGAGTAAGAAGGTGTTGAAGGGTGCAGTGGGGCGTAATCGGATCCGGAGAAGGGTTTATGAGGCGGTGCGAGCAGAGATGCCAGAGTTACAAGAAATGATTGATGTAGTAATCTCAATATATTCGAAAGATGTGGAAAATATGCCGCACAGTGAGTTAGTGGGGCTTCTCCAAGAAGTTTTTAAAGAAGCGAAATTATATAAGTAAGTGTGTAATGTCGGTGGGAGAATGTGGTAGAATAGGGGGAGTATGTTTGATACGTGGATAGTGCAGCCGATATTTAATTTACTGCTGACGATTTATAATTTCGTAGGTGATTTTGGTGTTGCGATAATTATATTTACGTTAATTGTGAAGTTTTTGATGTGGCCGCTAGCGAAGAGGCAGATGACACAGACGAAGTTGATGCGAAAAATCCAGCCAGAGTTAGCAGAAATTAAAAAGAGCTGTAAAGGAAATCGGCAGATGGAGAGTCTGCAAATGATGGATCTTTATAAGCGAAATAATGTGAAGCCGTTTAGGTCGATTTTAACGCTATTGGTGCAGTTACCGATATTTATTGCGCTGTTTCGTGTGATAAATATGATGTCGACGAGTGGTGAGGATATATCGAGGTATGCATATGGATGGGTGAGTGATTTAGGGCGAGTGAATGAGTTGATATATAATTTCGAACAGTTCCAACCTAGGTTGTTTGGGGTGATAGACTTAAATAGTCGGGCGCTTCCTGTGGAGAGTTGGCATTCGATTGCGATCTGGGTGGTGGTTTTGGCAGCGGTATTTATGCAATATAGGATGGCGAAGCAACAAATGCCTTCGAAGTCTGGCGGGAAGAAATTTAAAGATATCATGAAAGAAGCTGCGGGCGGAAAAGAAGCTGATCAGAGTGAAATAAATGGAATTATTTCTGGACAAATGACGAAGATTTTACCGATTATGATGTTCTTTATTATGATCGGAATGCCTGGAGCACTGGCGTTTTACTTCTTTATGTCAAATACGGTAACTGCGATCCAGCAAAATATCATCTTTAAACAAAAAGAAGAAGAGATGGAAGTAGCAGCCGACAAGAAAATTCTGAAAGAATTACGTGATGTCGATAAAATCAAAGAAGCGAAAGTTGTGAAAAATAAAAAGAGTAAAAGCTCGAGTAAGGTAAGTAGTAAAGAAAATGTGACGCGGATTTCGGCCTCGGATAAAAAAAGGAGGAAATGATGAGTGAAGATATAAAAGCAGAAATAGATAGAGAAGAGTCAATAATCTTTGCAACGAAGTTTTTAGAGGATATTTTGTCATTTTTTGGAGCGAATTTGGCGGTGCGGGCTACTACGGATGAGGATGTAATTGAGCTTTCGGTGCCTTCTACGGAATTGAATGCATGTCTCATCGGGCGGAATGCGGAGACTCTGAGGAGTTTGCAGTATCTAGTGAGTATGGCGCTTTGTTCTAAAGATGCAGAGCTTACTCGGGTGAATGTGGATGTAGCGGAGTATAAAAAACAGCGGGAAGATAGGATCGCGGAGAAAGCGGAGGTTTGGATAAAGAAGGTGCGTGACACAGGACAATCGTATGAGGTGGGGTTAAATGCGGCGGACCGACGAATTGTGCATAAAGTGGCGCAAGATTATGGTGATATTGAAACTCATTCGGAAGGTGAAGGACGTGAGCGGCGAATAGTTATTAGTCGGGTGAGTGTTTCTGAGTAGATAGTTAAAGCTTAAGAGAATAAAGAAAACCGCCACAATATCACGTGGCGGTTTTTGATTGACTTACACTGACGGTGCTACTAAGACGAACTGGTTTTCTGTGTCGATATAGAGGGAGTTAGCGAAATCTTGGAGGACGGGCTGTGCAGCCAGGGCGCAGATCTCGTCTTCTTCGCCTGTAGCTCCGCTGACAGATACGTAAACGCGAAGGTGGTTTTTCTGGACGACATTGTCGTAAGATCCTGTTGAGGACTGGATATCGAAAACCACGCAACCACGGCTATTTTCTCTGCCGTATGTGTTGTACGCGTTGGGTATATCAGAAGATCGACGACCATAGTTGTGTTTCAGTGCGTAAGCGGCTGCGCCGATTTTTAGATCAGCATAGCTGCGGCAGTTGACTTCTGGGTTGGAGTCGTCACCGCGCCATCCTGCGGGACGAGTGTAGCTGGTTACGCCTTGTTCGAATCCTATAACGGGTTTTATGTGATAGGAAAGTTCGATTTCGCAATCTGTGTCGAAACCGCCGAGAAAAAGACGTGCTGTTTCTGTGTAGGGTACGAAGCGTATAACTATAGCTCCGTGGTTAAAATCTGGGACATTAGCGGCTTTTGCTTGGATCGCGATTTGTAGCTTGTTTGCCAGTTCTGGGAAAGTAATAGTGATGCCCATTTTCATTCCTCTTTTCGTAAGTAGATTTTGGGCAAATAGTGTATTTTACCCTATCCACTTACTGCGCGAGTAGGCGGGTAGGGTAAAATACGTGATGTAAGTCTAATTATGAAGGTACGGTGTTAAACCCTGTCATTATAACATAATTTATGTTTATCGGCAAGGAATAGGATGAGATATGTGGTAAAATAAAGGGGATTGGAGGTTTTAAATGAGCGAATTTGCGGTTATAGAAGTGGGGTCTACTAATACGAAGGTTTATTTGAGTCGGGGGGATGAGCCACTGGATTTGGGGTCGAAATATATAGGGTTCAAGAGTGGGTATGGGCGAGAGGGAAAGTTGCGGGAAGAGGATGTAGCGGAGCTGGTGGAGGTGATACAGGGAGTAAAGGAGAAGGTGAAAGAAGTGTATGTTTTTGGGACGAGTTTATTCAGGAAGATTTCCGATGGGAAATTGGAGGGGTTTGTGAGTCGGCTGAAGGAGGAGTGCGGGGTGGAGTTTCGGGTGGTTTCGGCGGATGAGGAGAGTGAATATACGGTGAAGGGGGTGATTTCAGATATCGAGTATGAGGGGAGGATGGCAGTGGTGATTGGCGGGGGCGGGTCTACGGAGATTGCAGTAGTGGAAGGGGGTGAGGTGATTAGGCGAGTGAATTTAGAGTTTGGGGCGATGGATGTTACGGAGAGATTTCCGGAACTAGCAGAGGATATTGCGGGAGTGGAGTTTGAGGAGGTGATGGAGTGGGTGAGGGAGCTGGTGGGAGAACTAGGAGAAGGAGTGGATGTTTTGGTGTTGGCTGGTGGGGATTATATTTATTTTTATGAGACGGTGGGGTATGAGATGGAGAAAAATCACTTGTACGAGTGTGGGAGGCAGTCGTGGGTGTTGAGCCGGGAAAAGGCGGATTTTTATGATCGGGATGTGATGGAGAGGTCGTTGGACGAGATCAAGGCTAAGTGTGTGGGGAATGAAAGTTGGTGGGATGGGGCGCGTGGAATGAGGTTTTGTATGGGGGTGGTGGCGGAGAGGCTGGGAGTGAAGTGGATCGTGCCAACGAGAATTAATATGTTGGTGGGGTTGATTGATGAGATTAAAAAGCTATAGAGATGGTATAATGGCGGGATTAGTATGTCGGAAAGTTTGAAAAACGAGAGGAGAACGAGTGTGGCTAATAGTGTGATTGAGGTGAAAGATCTAGAGAAGTCGTACAAGGAGCTGAAAGCGCTTGATAAGGTTTCGTTTGAAGTGAAGAAGGGGGAGATCTTGGGGCTTCTCGGGCCAAATGGGAGTGGAAAGTCTACGACGATTGGATGTCTATTAGCTCTTTTAAAGTTCGATGGTGGAGAAGTGAAGGTTTTTGGGGAGGAGATGACACCAGAATCGTATGAGGCGAAGCGGAAAATCGGCGTAGTGTTTCAGGATGTGGCAGTTTATGATGAGTTGACTGTAGCTGAGAATATTGATTATTTCTGTGGGCTGTATGTGAAGAATAGGGCGGAGCGGAAAAAGTGTGTGGAAGATGTGATCGAATTTGTGGGGCTGGGGGATTTCAAGAAGTTTCGACCGAAGAAGTTATCAGGTGGGCTTCTGAGGCGATTGAATATTGCGTGTGGAATTGCGCATCGGCCAGAATTGATTTTTATGGATGAGCCGACGGTGGCGGTGGATCCACAGAGTCGGAATAATATCTTGGAAGGAATCAAGAAGCTGAACAAAGATGGTGCGACAGTTGTATATACTTCACACTATATGGAGGAGGTGGAAGAGATCTGTACACGAATTATTGTGATGGATAAGGGAAGAGTGATTGCGGAGGGAACGGCGGATGAGCTGAAGGCGGGGGTGAGTATAGGAGAGAAGGTGACGGTGGAGGGTGAGGTTTCAAGGAGAGTTGTGGAGGAGTTGAAGAAGCTGAAAGGAGTGGTGAACGTGGAGGTGGAAGATAGGAAGGTTGAGGTGGTTTATGAGAAAGGTGTTTCGGGGTTGAGTGGTCTGGTAGCGTTTTTGACAAAGAATGATGTGAAGTATGAGCGGATTTTCTCGGAGCTGCCGAGCTTGAACGATGTGTTTTTGGAACTCACTGGTAAAGAGCTCAGGGACGAATAGAGATGTTCAGACATTTGTTTAAGTATAACCTCAAGATAATGCTTCGGAGTAAGGAAATGATATTTTGGACATTATTATTTCCGATTGCGTTGGCGACGTTTTTCCAGTTGGCTTTTAGCGGAATGATGGATGCGACGAGATTTGATCCGATTAGTGTGGCGGTGGTGGAAGTAGGGGGGGCGGATGAGATGTTTGCGGAGACGATAAGAGCGTTGTCTGCTGGTGATAATAGGATCTTTGAGTTGATGGACGTGAAGGATGAAGCGGCAGCGGTGGAGTTGTTGCAGGAGGGGGAGATTGTTGGGTTCTTTTTGGTCGGCGAGGTGATTGAAGTGGTGGTGCGGCATAGTGGGATAAGTGCGACGATCATGCAGAATGTGGTTGATAGTTACTATCAGACTGGGTCAGTGGTTGCTGGTATTTTGGAATTTAATCCAGGGGCGCTTAATATGGAGTTAGTAGCGGGGATTCATACTGGTGAAAGTGTTTTTCAAGACGTGGGAGATAGTGAAGATGCGGATTTTACGCTGATAATGTTTTATGCGCTGATCGGTATGGTATGTTTGTTTGCGGCGTTTTTCGGGTTGAGTGTGGTGACGGAGACGGAAGCGAATTTGAGTAAAAAGGCGGCGAGGATGAGTGTGAGTGGGACACATAAAATGGTGGGATTAGTAGTGGGGCTGATTTCTAGTTTTGTCGTGGCGTATGCCGAGATGTTGATACTACTCGCATTTATGGTATTTGTGTTAGGAGTGAGTTTTGGTAGTCAAGTGGGTTGGATTTTGGTGTTGAGTGCTGTTGGGATTCTAGCCGGAATTGCGATGGGAATGGTGATCGGAGCTGCGACGAAGTGGAGCGATAATGCTAAGTATGCTTTAGTGAGCAATATGTCGGTGGTGAGTGCGTTTCTCGCTGGGATGATGTTGTGGCAGATGCGATATGTGATCGAGGCGCATGCGCCGATTGTAAATCGAATAAACCCAGCAACGCTGATTACAGATGCGCTTTACTCACTGTACTTTTTTGACTCGATGGATCGGTATTTTGCGAACCTGATGAACTTGATCTTGATCACAGGGGTATTTGTGTTGATCGCATATGTTTTCGTGAGGAGGAAGCGATATGATAGTGTTTAAGAATTACTTTAAGGTTGTACGGGCGTTGATTCCGACGATATTGGTCCTTATGGGTATATTTGTGGGAATTTCGGCACTGATGATTGGTGCGAGTGATGGCGATGGATTTACTCCAACTGTAATGAGGACGGGTGTAAGGAACTTGGATGAGAGTGAACTGTCTAGGGTCTTCGTGGAATATGTCGAGGCAACTTCTGAAGTAGTGGAAGTGGGAGAAGAAGATGAAGAGGTGATGGATATGTTGTTTGGGCGGATAGTGGATTTTGTAATGGTGATTCCTGAGGGGTTTGGTGAGGAATTTTTGGCAGGGGGAGATGTGGGGATTGAGACGATGTGGATTCCTGATTCGGCTAGGGGGAGCTTTGCGGAGATGAAGTATGCGAGATTCTGGAATGTAGCGAGGGTCTACGCGGAAGTAGGAATGAGTGAAGAAGAAATTGCTGTGAGGATTCTAGGAGACCTGGACGGGGCGGCGGAAGTGAGAATTCTGGATGCGAGGAAAGAGAGATTGATGGCTGCGCAGGCGTTTTTCGGATTTGCGAACTATCCGATTCTAGCGACGTTGATTTTGGCGGTAGGATTTATTATGCTGACATTTAATCGGAAGATGATTAAGTGGCGAAATACGGTGAGCGCAATGAGTCATCGGAGGTTTGCGGGGGAGATCTTCCTCGGGCATGTCGTATTGATGATTCTGGTGTGGGCGGCATATGCAGCTTTGGGTGTATGGTTCTTCGGAGATGTGATGTGGTCGCAGGAGGGAATTCTGTTGATGGCGAATATGTTTATAATGTGCCTAAGTGTGCTGGGACTTGCCTTTTTGATTGGGGTTCTGGTGACGAATAAGGATGCGTTGAATGGAATAGTGAATATCTTGGCGCTGGGGACGAGCTTTATTTCGGGGGCTTTTGTGCCGCAGGCGATGTTGGGCGGATTTGTCCTGGGGATCGCTAGGTTTTTCCCGTCGTATTGGTATATTCGGAATTCGATGGAGATTGTGGAAGGAGCGGAACTGGGGGCGATTTTGGGAAATTGGGCGGTGATTTTAGGGTTTGGGGTTTTGTTCTTGGTGGCGGCTAGTGTGGCGATGAAGAGGCGGGTGAAGAGTTAGTTGTGAGGAGGGAAATTCGTGGTTTTTGAGAGGATATTTGCGCTACTATTTAGCTCGATTCCGTTGACGATATATGCGTTTTTATGTGTGGTGGTTTTTTGTGCTTTATACCAGATTTTTGTGCTGAGGAAGGTGGCGAAGAGGGAGGGAGTGAAGTTGGGCAGGGGGCATTTTGGGTTGGTTTATCTGCTTCTATTTTATCTTTTGCTGGTGTATCTGGTGACGGGTATGGGGACGGTTTGGGATATTGGGCGGTATGAAACCCTGATTCGGATGAGTGAGGTGCACTTGGTGCCGTTTGGGACGTTTGCGGATATTACGCCTTATTTGCTGAATGTTTTGATGACGGTGCCGCTGGGGTTTTTGTTGGCGTTTATCTGGAAAGAATTTCGATGTTGGTGGCGGGTGGCTTTGGCGGGGTTTGGGTTGTCGGTTTTGATTGAGATGAGTCAGCTTTTGAATCGGCGGGGGACAACTACGGATGATTTGATTATGAATACTCTGGGTGCGGTTTTGGGGTATTTTCTGTGTTTGGCGGTGGTGAAAGGGTTGATGCGGAAGAAGTTTGTGCGGAAGGATCGGGCGAAGTCGCCTGTGATTCGGCATGAAGCGGTAGTGTATGTAGTGGGATCGTTTATGGGGATGTTCTTGCTGTTTGGAGCGGTTAGTCTGGAGGGGATACATTTTGGGGTTGAGGGGCGTGGGGATGTTGTCATGGTGGAGGCGGATCATATCATGGGTGTGGTTCTCGGCGTGGGTGAGAGGGAGATTCGGGTGGAGAAGGTGGAGACTTCTGTGCTTGCGGATGGGAGTATGATTGCGGTGGACGCAGATGTGGAGTTGGTGTTTGATATTGGTGAGGGCGTGGTGGTTGAGCTGAGGCGGACGAATGCGGCGGGGGACCTGGGAGTGGTGGAGACTAGTGTAATTTCGCTTGGTGATGTGAGAGTGGGAGATACTGTACATGTGTTTGGAGAGGAGGATGGAGATGGGTTTATGGTGGAGAGGGTGGAGGTTTGGCGATTTGATTTATAACTAGGGGTGTATTCGAATGGGTGGTGGGGCTGATAGTGGGGGAGATTAATTATTTTAGGGCTTTTTGGTAGACTTCGTAGGTTTCTTTTGCCATTTTTTCCCAGGAGTACTTGGCGTGTTGTTGTTTGCCTTTTTTGATTAGGCTGGTGCGGAGGGTTTTGTTGGTTAGGACTTGGTGGATTTTTTCGGTCATGTCATCGGTGTTGTGTGGATCGAAATAGAGGGCAGCGTCACCGTAGACTTCGGGGAGGCAGGTGGCGTTTGAGCTGATGACTGGGGCGCCGAGGGCCATGGCTTCGAGGCCGGGGAGGCCGAAGCCTTCCATGAATGATGGGAAAATGTAGGCGCGGCAGTTGGAGTAGAGCCAGGCGAGGTCTGCGTTGTCGGCGCGGCCGAAAAAGTGGATGTTTTTGTAATTTTTGGAGGCGAAGAATTTTTCGTTTTGGAGGACGGCTTTGTCTTTTGTGTTGGCGAGGACGAGGTGGAGGTCTGGGTGGTTTTTAAGGAGGTTTTGGTGGGCAGCGGCGAGGCGGCGGACGTTTTTGTAGGTGCTGTGTTTGCCGACGTAGAGGAGGAAGTTTTTGAATTTGAAATTGGGGTTTTTCGCTTCTGATTTGGTGATGTCGGCGGATTCGTAGGTGACGGTGATTTTTTCTGGGTCGATTTTGGCGAAATTTATTAGTTCGTTTTTAGTGAATTCGGTGGGGGTGATGATCTGGGTGGATTTTCTGGCAGCGCGTTTGAAGACGGTTTTGCCGACTTGTTGTTTGGACTTGAAGTAGAGGTAGTTTTTGTCTTCGTTGTAGGTTTTGATGAGGGTGAGGTCGTGGAAGGTGGTGACGGTTTTACCTTTGTAGAGGATGGGTTGTTGGGGCATGCAGAAGTGGACTAGGTCGGCTTGGTGGTTGTTGAGGAGTTTTAGGAATCTGGTTTGTTCGGCGAGGGAGTAGTTTTTGATTTCACAAGATTCTAGGTGGAAGTTTTTGGCGGTGGGGCGCCAGAAGTTTGACCTGATGTCTTCGGGGGGGATAAGGACGACGTAGCGGTTTTCACGGTCGATTTTTTGGAGGTAGTGGAGGAGGCGCTCGACGTAGCGGCCGGTGGTGGAGTTGATGATGCGGGCGTCGATGATGATTTTTGACATAGTTGAATTATAACATGTGGGTAAATTGCTTCTGCTTTCTATCTCGCGAGGTCGGTGGTAGTATTGCATTAGTTAATCGCAACTTAACAAGGTGTAATTCTTCTCGCACAAATTTGATAAAAGGAGTGATTTTTTGAACACGATTGAGAAAATTTTGCTGCATGCGCTTCGGGTGCATGCGCACCACAATGCAGATCAGGTGCTGGATTTTGGTATGTTTACTGAAGTGAATAAGATTGCTAATTTAGAACATCCTGGACTGATGGTGGTGGAGCCTCATCATAATGATGATGCGGGCGTGATACGGCTTCCGGGGACTGACATACTTTTAGCGCTGAAGTTGGAGAGTCATTGTTCGCCTTCGGTAATTGAGCCGTGGGGGTCTGTGGTGACTTGTGTGACTGGCACTGCTCGCGATATTGTCGCTATGGGGGGGCGGCCTCTTGCTGTTTTGGACTTTATCGGGACTTTGCCGTCTGATGCTGAAGTGCTTGTCGGGCCGTGTGGGCTGAAAGGTGATGGTAAAACCTGCGACTGTGGGAATTGTGAAACGATGACCGTGGGCGCGAGGAATAAGTTGATGCTCAAGGGGATCTGCGATGCATGTAAGGCGCTGAAAATTGGCGTTTCTGCGGGCGGTTTTTCGACTTCTATTCGTGGGGTTGTTCCGGCGGTTGTGGCTGGGATGGTCGGCGAACTGGTTGTTTCTGAGCCTTTAATGAAGCCTGCCAGGCAAGCTGATGATAGGCTGATTTTGATTGGTCTGACTGGTAATGATGGAAATGACACTGTTTATCGGGCAGGGTTTGCGGATGCGATGCGTCCGGCGAAGCCCCTACTCGAGGATGAGAAAGTGTCTATGGATGGGGCTTTGGCTGCTTTTGGGACTGGACGTGTTGTTCGGTGTTCTGATCTCGGGGCGGCGGGAATTGGTGCGGCCGTGCATGAATCGGCAAGGTTTGGCGGGCTGGGTGCTTGGGTCGATTTGAAAGCTGTGCTTTTGACGGAAGAAGGTGCTGGGAATACGCCGGAGGAGACACTAACCAACGAGACTCAGGGACGGTATATGCTTCATGTTGAGGCTGGGAATGTTGCGGAAGTACTGGAAGCGATTCGTGCTACTGGGGCTTTTGCGGTTGAATTTGGTAGGATCACCGATACTGGTGAGACGGTCTTTGTGTATGACGGTGACGTGGTGGCGGTTTTGCCGAATGAGCTGTCTGAAGAAGCTATGGATGAACTACGGAGTATGTAGCGAGAAAAGCGAGAGTTGCGATTAACTATCTCCCCACTGGGTTTTCTGGTGGGGATTTTCTTGTGTAAAAAAGAGACTCGTTTGAGCCTCTTTTTTGGTTGCGCTGCTTGTTAGAACTCTTTGCTGGCGGCGTTGATGCTGGAGGAGCGCATGGTGATTTTTTTGATTGGCATTTTGTCTTTTAGGAGCTCGTAGAAAAGTTCGCAGAGGTTTTCGCAGGTGGAGACTTTTTTGGTGACTACGATGCGGTATTCGGGGTAGGACCAGGCGAGTTCATGGTCGATTTTGTTAAGTGGGACGCAATGTTCGGGGTCGTTTTTGATACTTTCTTTTTCGTAGACGGTTAGGATAGCGTCTAGTAGTGGGTCGCCTTCCTGGAATAGTGAGGCGTGGTGGAAGTGGTCGAGGACTTCCCAGGCGATTTTTTGGCCGTCTTTGCACGAATGAGCGAAGCCGGTCTCTGGATCTACGGTGTCTTCGAGTTCGATAGTGAGGAGGCCGGAGTGGCCGTGGAGGTGTTTTGCCTCGCGTTTCCAGTTCATGAAGCGGTGGGCGTACTGAAAGTCTAAGGTTACAATTGATCGATATTTATCGTTTGGCATTTATTCTCCTTTTATTTGACTTACTGACAGTCGGGGCAGGTGCCGCGAAGAGTAAGATTTATTTTTTTTATCATCAAGTCGCTATGAGGAGCTAGATGTTTTTCTAGGTCGAAACTGGGAATGTCGATGAGACACTGGCAGGTGTCGCAGACGAAATGGAAATGGTCGTGGGTGTTATGGTCGAAGTGAGTAGCGCCGTTTATTACGCCTACCTCTGAGATCTCGCTACTAGCTTCTAGGCCGGCGAGATTGCGATAGACGGTGGCGCGGCTGATGGTGGGGTGGGATTTTATGACGTACTGGTAGATTTGCTCGGCCGTGGGATGGTCTGCGAGGGCGTTTATCGCGTCTAGGACTAGTTGTTTTTGGACGGTGTTTCGTTTCAAAATCTTTAGCTCCTGATTACTATTGATATTAGGTAGTTTATAGGAATGATTATCATTTGTCAATGATTTTTGATGGGGTTTTTGTGGAATATGGCGGGGGAAGGTGGTAAAATTGAAGGAAGAAAGAGAGGTTGAAATGGCGAAGAAGAAAGCTGAAGAAGTGACGGGTGCGGCAGAGAATAGCGGAAAGAATCAGGCGCTGGGACTAGCGATTGAACAGATTACGAAACAGTTTGGTGATGGATCGATTATGAAACTGGGAGACGCACATAAAGTGGACGTGGAGCTTTTGTCGTCGGGAGCTTTGTCGTTGGATTTGGCACTGGGTGGTGGATATCCGAAGGGGAGGATAATTGAGATTTATGGACCGGAATCGTCAGGTAAGACTACGCTGGCGCTACATGCGGTAGCGGAGATTCAGAAGAGCGGCGGGACAGCAGCGTTTATCGATGCGGAGCATGCGCTGGATCCTGCGTATGCGAAAAAAATTGGTGTAGATACAACGAATCTTTTGATCTCTCAGCCGGATAATGGAGAGCAGGCGTTGGAGATTTGTGAGACTCTCGTGCGGAGTGGGGCGGTGGATTTGATCGTGGTGGACTCGGTGGCGGCACTGGTGCCTCAGGCGGAAATCGATGGAGATATGGGTGATTCACAGATGGGTCTACAGGCGCGACTGATGAGTCAAGCGATGAGGAAGCTGACGGGGATTATTAATAAGAGCAAGGCGACGGTGATATTTATCAACCAGATCAGGATGAAGATCGGGGTGATGTTTGGGAATCCTGAGACGACGACGGGTGGAAATGCACTGAAGTTTTATGCAAGTGTGAGGATCGATATACGGCGAATTGGACAGATTAAGAAAGGCGAGGAAATCGCAGGAAATCGGACGAAGATAAAGGTGGTGAAGAATAAGATTGCGGCGCCGTTTAGGGTGGCGGAATTTGACATCATGTATAACGAAGGGATTTCGAAGACGGGGGATGTTCTGGATCTCGCGGCAGAGAAAGGAATCGTGGCGAAAAGTGGGGCGTTTTACAAGTACGAAGATGCGACGATTGGTCAGGGGCGCGAGGCGGCGAAGAAATACCTGAAAGAAAATGTGGAAGTGCTGGATGAGATCGAGGGGAAGGTGCGGGAGGCGGTGAAGACGGAGGAATAGGAGTTTGTAGAGAAGATGAAATGCCGCTCGGAATGGGCGGCGTTTTGGTTTGATGAGGGAGTTTTAGGGGAGGAAACCCAGGGATCCAGTGCAGGCTTCTTTGAAGATGGCAGTGATCCCTAGAAGATAGCTATATCTGTCTTATGAGGATTTGAGCTTTTTTAGGTGGCGATGAATGAGAAGTGTGGCGATGATGCCGACAGTGTAGATAGCGAGACTAAGGAGGAATATTCCAAAGGGCCTATTATCTATGGGGCAGGACCCGTATTCGGAGACTGGAGTGCAGTCTACGTGTCGATAAAACAAGAACTCACCAGCGATACGGTTGAGGAATAGGATTGTAATAAGAATGGGGTAGGAGTAGAGGATGGCGGGTGGAGTTTTGGTGTGTTTAATAAGGAAGGCGCTGTTGACTATTACGACTAATGCGAAGAGAAGAGGTACGAAGTAGTTGATGAATGCGAAAATTGCAAAATGTGTGTTGGTGTCGGGTCTCGACAGGCTGCTAAGAAACGGGATAGGACTACCCCAGGAGAAAACGAGCACTATGTAGGCTAGACTTAGTAGGAGTAATATTACACCTAGGAAGGATTTGCATTTTGGAGATGTGTTTGGTGTTGATTTGCGAGTTTTTGTTTTTGGTTTTTTCATGATTATGGGATTGTAGCATAAGCATGGAAAGAAAAAAAGAGTTGATTATCTCCGTTGGCTGCGTAAAATGGTTAGGTCGAGCGGAATTCGGACTCGCTGATGAACATTATATTAGGGAGGGTGCTTTAATGAAAAAAGCAACGAAAGTAAGGCGAGCTATGGCGGTTTTATTGGTTATAGCGATGGTGGTAGTGATGATGCCCAGTGTAGCTTTTGCTACGGAAAATCGTGGGGTTGCACAGGAAGAATCATTTGTGGAAGAGGTGATCTCAACTACTGCGCTGATGAATAGTGTAGTGATTACGGGGGAGTGGACAGATATACTGCCTCATATAACGAGCGGAAATGGTTTTAATAGGACTATTTCTGTTAGCGCAAATAATGGCGCAACTAACCATGTAAACTCCATAAGGATGATTGGTAGAGATGGGCGTACAGTGTTATGGGGGTTTGGCAATGCAGTTGGATTTAGTCATCAGAATGTGAGGTTTTGGCTTGGCGCTGATGTGTATAGAGTTCAGATGAGAGTAATATCGACTTCTGTCGTTAATACAGTCCCGTTTAGAGCTCAGATAATTGTGCGAGATGCGCAGTAAGACGCTTGCGGTGGGAAGATAAAAAAATAAACTGGCGAGTCCGAACGCCGACAAGTTGTTGCCCTCAGGTAGTCTGAGGGCTTTTTATTTTCCGAGATTATTTTTTGATGCCGTCGAGATGTTTGATGGCTTTTGGGGTGGGTTTGCGGCCTTTTGGGGTGCGTTCGATGAGGCCGAGTTGCATGAGGTAGGGCTCGTAGAAATCTTCGATTGTGGTGGCTTCGTCGCCGGTGAGGGCAGCAATAGTGGAGAGACCGACGGGGCGGTCGCCGTAGTTTTCGATCATGAGGCGGAGCATGTTTCGGTCGGCGGGATCTAGACCGAGGTGGTCGATTTCGAGCATTTCGAGGGATTTGGTGGCGGTCGGGTAGTCGATAATGCCGTCGCCGTTGACGTCGGCGTAGTCGCGGACACGTTTGAGGAGGCGGTTGGCGATGCGGGGCGTGAGACGGGCGCGGCCGCTGAGGAGTTCGGAGGCTTCGGGGCGGATTTCAGTGTTGAGGATTTTGGCGGCACGGTTGATGATTTGGGTGATTTCGGGTTCTTGGTAGAATTCGAGACGGTGGATGTGGCCGAAGCGATCGCGGAGAGGGGCGGCGAGAGAGCCGGTGCGAGTGGTAGCGCCGATGACGGTGAAGCGGGGGAGGTCGAGGCGGACGGAACGTGCGGCGGGACCTTTGCCGATAACGATGTCGAGTTTGTAATCTTCCATGGCGGAGTAGAGGACTTCTTCGACTTGGCGGTTGAGGCGGTGGATTTCGTCGATAAAGAGGATGTCGCCGTCGGTGAGGTTGGTGAGTATGGATGCTAGGTCGCCGGCGCGCTCGATGGCAGGGCCAGAAGTGATGCGGAAATTGCTAACCATTTCGTTGGCGATTACGCCTGCCATGGTGGTTTTGCCGAGGCCTGGCGGACCATAGAGTAAGACGTGCTCGATTGGTTCGGAGCGTTTTTTAGCGGCAGAGATTGCAAGTTTGAGATTATTTTTGAGGCGGTCTTGGCCGATGTATTCGTCGAAACTTTGCGGGCGAAGAGTAACCTCGATTTTTTGTTCCTCGGGGTCAGATTCGTTTAGGGTGGTATCTGTGATGCGTTCGATGGGCATTTGGTTATATTATACTACGTTAACTCTGCTCATTCTCGGAATGGTTCAAGCAAGCTTGGCTTTTCGCTCGAATGTTTGAATTATATCATCTGGCGGTGGACGTGGTATAATTTGGGGTATGAGAAAAGGTTTCACGATGATTGAATTAGTGTTTGTTGTGCTGATATTTGGGACGGCAGCGGTGTTCTTTTTTGTGCAAAACCTGCGGGTGCAGGCAGCAACAAGGGATGAGCAGCGGAAAGTTTCGATTAATGCGATTTTTCATAATTTGGAGCATTATCATGATTTACACGGATATTATCCGGAGGAGATCGGGGAGCATAACCTCAGAGCGATGGATCCACAGTTGTTTACTGATCCGACAGGGTTTAATCTAGGGGATGAGAGTGGTCTGAGTGACTTCCGGTATGAGCCAACAGGATGTGTGGAAGGACGATGTAGGAGCTACACACTGAGGAGTGAGATGGAGCGTGAAGGGGATTTTGTGAGAGGGTCGCGGCGGTAAGAGTTATTTGGACTTGGAGCGGGACTTGTTTTCGTTGACGAGTTTAATGATGTTTTTGACTTGTTCGCTAGGGTTGGAGACGAAGTTGAACTGATATGTGGTGTCTTTGCCGACGGTGGCGAGGCGGATGGTGCCGAAGTTGATGAGAACTTGGAAGATGTCGGACTGGCGGTAGCTGACGTCCTCAATAGAGCCGAGGTCGATGGTCTGAGTTTTGCGATCGAAGAGACTTGTCATGATGCGCTGAATGACACGCTTGTTTGTGACGATGAGTTTGTTGTATTTGAAAATAGTGACACCAACCCAGCCGAAAACGAGACAGAGAGCAATAAGGGCGATAGCGACAACAGTAATATAAATCCTGGCAGTGTCATGGTATGCAATGGTGTCGATGGGGTCATTTACGAGGAAGAATGCGTAGGCGATGAGAATGAGGATGATGGCGAGGGCTTCGCCGACCCAGATAGCAATTATACCAATTTTGTGGCGGATTACAGAAATTTCGACATACTCATCGCTGGCGAGTTCGAGTCCTGGGTAGTCATGGCGTGAGCGGTCGTGGCGGAGTTTTACGAGGGCTTTTTGTTCTTGGGATTGTTTACTTGGAGCTTTTTTTGTTACTGGTGTGGGCGGGTGATAATAGAGCGGGCGACCATCGGCATCATAAGCGTCAGGTATTGGTTCGTTAGGTTTTGTGGGTGTCATCGATTTGATTATACCATTTAATGAGGTAGAGAGCAATTAAAACTAGGAGAGGTTGAGGTTGAGGCGTTGCTCCTCGGTAATGAAGAGGCCAGTGTCGGGGTTGGCGCGTGCGAGGACTTCGTCGACGATTTTTTTGGAAACATTGCGGCCGTAGATGTTTTTGACAGCTTTCATCTGTGGGTTGTTGATGGCACCGCGGATGATTTCTACTATAAAGTCGGAATCGATGGGAGGGGCGGGGACGTTAGCACCTGCAAGGAAGGATTCGCCGCGGTCGGAGCCGAAACGGAGGGTGACACAGGGGACTTGGAGGACGTTTAACTCCTCTTGCATAGAGCCGGAGTCGACTACTACCACTGGTGATTTCATCATGAGGGCGACCATGTCGGCGTGAAAAGTGATAGCTTCGGTGTAGATGAAGGTATCGGGGTAATAGACGGCGAGTTGTTCGATGGTTTTTCGGAAGCCGTAGCGGTCTAAGGCGGATTCGAAAGCGAAGAGAGAAACTAGGAGGACGCTGTCGCCGGATTCTACTAATTTGACGATGGTCTGAATGATGATTTTGAAGCGATTTTCGTCTTCGCAGGTTTCGCGGCGGTGGATGAATATGGGGATAAATTTACCGCTTTTAAGTAGTGGGAATTGTTCGAGAAATTTGGAGTTTTTGGCTTCTCGCTTACTTCTAAGGACGGCATCTGCTACTGAGTTTCCGACCACGGCGATTTTGCTGTCGGAGTAACCTTCGTTTAGAAGAAACTCATGAGTGATGGAGTGAGGGGCAGCGTGGAAGCCAGTGGCGGCTTCGGCCATGCGAGTGTTGATTTGTTCGGGGTAGGGTTCTAGAGAGCCTAGTTCGAAATTCTCGCGGACTTGCATGGCGGCGTAATACTTGTCCCAGTTGAATTTGCCGGCTTTGAATTCGTTGTAGAATTTCTGGTAGACTTTTGCTTTTGGGGTGAGGGTGCGGATGCCAGCTTCGACGTGGACACAGGCGACGCGTTTGAGAATTGAGCCGAGACCGATGGACATGGCGGTGCTGGTGTCGCCGTGGATGTAGGGGATGGGGGTTTTGTCGTGTTCGATGAGGAAGTCGATGACTTCGCCGAAGCGGTCGATCATCTGGGAGGAGCGGTTGTTGAGGTTACCGTCAATACCGAGGTGGATGTCGACTTCTATGCCAAATTCCTCGGTGACGCCGCCAGAGTAGCGGTAGTCGTAATGCTGGTCAGTGTGACAAACTATGACCAGTTCACCTCTGGATTTAAGTTCTAAGTAAAGAGGGGCTTGTTTAACGATGTCAGGTTTAGTGGCGATAATGATGACGTGAGCGATTTTTTGAGTGGATTCTTTAATCCTTTCAATCGATTTAGGCTCGATATAATTAAGCATAGAATTAGTCCTCGATTAGCGTTGATGCATTTGCTGTCACCTCTTGTTGCGGCCAAAGTTTTATAGCCGCTTGAGATCTGATTATATCATGTTTTGGTTTTTGGGAAGTGGGAGGCGTGGGCGTCGGAGACGATTTTGCGGATTTTAGTGATGAAGAGAGACTGGGCGAAGCGGTTGGCGTTGTTTTTTAGAGCTATGGGGGAGAAGGTGGTTTTTTGGGACTTTTGAATTGCCTGGGCTAAAGAATCTGGGGTTTGTTCAGGGAAGAGGATGCCAGTTTGACTATCGATGACGGTTTCTAGAGCGCCGCCTTTTCCGTAGGCGATGACGGGGGCGCCGGCGGCTTGGGCTTCGATGGGGACGATGCCGAAATCCTCTAGAGGGGGGAAGATAAAGGCTTTGCAGGTGCTGTAGGCTTTTGTGACTTCATCGGTGTCATCTGGGTGGAAGGTGATGGTGGGACCGGCCATAGCGACTAGTTTTTCGTGTTCGCTGCCGCTTCCGAAGACTTTTAGAGGGAGACCTAGTTTGTTGCAGGCTAGGATGGCAAGGTCGACGCGCTTGTAAGGGATTTGGCGGGAGTAGGAGAGATAGAAGTCCTCGCGTTTTTTTGCGGGAGTGAAGCGTTTGGTGTCGACGGGGGGGTGGAGGACTGTCGCGTCACGGTCGTAGTATTTTTTGATGCGCTTTGCCGTCTCGGCGGAATTGGCGAGGAAGAGATCGACTTTTTGAGCGGCTTTGTAATCGGCGCGCTTGAGAGGGGGGACGAAGAAGGGCATAGCGAGACGGACGAGGAAGTTGAGGCGGCCGAAGCCGGGGTCTTTTTTGTACTCGTGGTAGTGGGACCAATAGTAGCGGATGGGGGTGTGGCAGTAGCAGATGTGGATTTGGTCGGGGCGAGTTTTTCGGACTTGTTTAGACTCGGCGGAGCTGGAGCTGAGAATGATATCGTAGTCACTGAGGTCGAGTTTGCGGAAGGCGCGGACTCGGAGCATGGGGAAGAATTTGTGGAGTTTTCGGAGGGGCTTAGGGAGGTTTTGGAGGTGGGTGGTGCGGACGTCTTTGCTATGAAACCAGTCTAGGGATTCGGGGGTGTAAACAGAGGTGAATATGGGGGCGTCGGGGAAGGCTTCGGAAAAGGCGAGGACTACGCGTTCGGCGCCGCCGCGGTTGGTGAGCCAATCGTGGACGATGGCGATTTTGGGGGTTTTTTGGTTTGATTTGGGCATTTGAAGTAATTGTATCATGGCTCTGGGGTGGTATAATTTCCTGATCGGGATTTTGATTTTGAAGATCCTGGAATTTTTCGCAGAGGAGCTGTGATGTAAGTTGGTGTCGAGTAGTCGATGTAAGAAATGCGACACGAAAAAAGGAGAAGGCAGGTGTTTTGACTGTGTGCGTAAGAGAAATGATGTGCGCTGCAGAAATACAGCTAATCGTGCTGTAAGAAAAAGCACAAATCCTCACCACGATGGACTGAAGGGTAATCGTGGAAACGGTGGGGGTAGGCGCTAGAGTATTTTTGACCTGAGTATGTCGAGAAACTGCTCAATTTCAAAGGAGAAATTGTGGGTAAAAAGGTGAAAAAGCAGCGGAATGGAAGGGTGTTGTTTTCGGTTGGATTTGTAGTGGAGGAAACGGTGAGAGATGACGATGAAGGAGATAGGTTTTTAGAGGAGTTGAATGATTTAAAGGAGAGTCTAGATAAGGTAGTTGATAGGATTCAGGGGGGGTTTGACCCCAAGTATCGGTCAGGGAGAAAAGAGTGGGGTGTGAATAAGTACAGTGGCTGGGCGGTTTACGGTGGGCAATTTAGTATTATTGCGAACGATAAGATGATGATTGAGATAAAGAAGGGGCTGAAGCGAGACTTTCAGAAAATGAAAGATGAAGACGGAGGTAGGGACGAGAACTTGAGAAGGATGAGGATGGCGTTTTGGATAGTGAAGAAGAAAGATGGAGATTGGCGACTAGTTTATGGCTTGAAGTAAAGGTCTTGTAGAGGAGAAGTTACCGATGAAAAGAAAAATTAAGAAGAGTCCGTGCAAGAAGGCGAGATTGACAGTAGTTTTCATATTAGAGAGAGGATGAAGGGTTGTTGGGGGAGTTAAACTTAGTTACGGAAGACTTAACGAAGATGGTGAGAGATGTCTTGAAAAGGGATGCGCGAGAGGTTTTCTGGCATGATAAATGGTGGACGAATCGGTACTGTGGATGGATGATGTATGGCGGACAATGGGCGGTCTATGCCAGCAATAAGGAGGTGGAAGAGTTTAAGAAGATGATGAAGCGACAGCTGAAGGAGATGGGCGTAAGACAGGGAAATGAGTATATGAGAGAAATGAGGATGAGTTTTGGTGTGGTGAGGAAGTGGGATCGGGAGTGGCAGAGGCTGCATTGATTGGAGTGGTGAGGTGGGTGTAGTGGTATAATACGGGCATGATAGCTGTGATTGTTTTGATGATTTTGTATACGGGAGTGGTGTTTTTGGTGGCGGTGCGACCGCGGCGGAGTGAACTGAGTGTAGGGGAACTAGAGCGGCGGGTGAAGCGTGGTAGTGGTGATGCAGAGGAAGTGTTGAGGCGGGAGAAATTATTGCCAGATGTGATGGTTCTGCGGAATTTTAAATTGATGGTGGTGGGGTTGGCTTTTGTGGGGATAGCAGTTGGAGTTTATGGAGTGTGGCTGGGGATTTTTGTGATGATGATGGCGATGGTGGGCGTGATGCCGCTTTCGCGTGTGAGGATTTTGAGGCGGCTGGTGGCGAAGTTGTATGAGAGTGTGGAGTGGAGGGTTTTGAATTTTGTGGAGAAGTTCGGAGGGGTGTTCAGGGTGTTTAGGGAGTTTTCGGAGGAATTTGCGAGTGTGAGAGTGAGTTCGCGGGAGGAACTGGAAGAGGTGATTGCGACGGCGGGGAGTGATGTGATTTCGGATGAAGAGAAGACGATCATGATGAGTGCGGCGAGGTTTGGCGAGAAGAAGGTGGCGGATGTGATGGTGGTGAAAGATGAGGTGTTTTTTGTGGGTGTGGAGGAGGTTTTGACGCCGATGGTTTTGGATAAGTTGCACAAGACGGGGTTTGCGCAGTTTCCGGTGATTGGTGGAGGGGTGGATGAGGTGGAGGGAGTGTTGAGGGCGCGGGATGTGTTGAATATCCGGGAAAAAAAGTCGCCAGTGGCGGGAGATGTGATGGAGAAGGGAGTAGGTTTTGTGCGAGATGATCATAGCTTGCGACATGCGCTGGGGGCTTTTGCGCGGACTGGGTATGGGTTTTTTGTGGTGATAAATAGACGGCGGGAGACGGTGGGGATTTTGACACTGAGAGATCTGATGGAGTCGCTACTGGGGCAAAAGATGGAGGATGGGTTTGACGAGGATGATGATCGGGCGGTGGTGGCGGGGCGGAAGTTGGATAGTTCGAAGGGCGGAGTGGATGTGTAGGTGTGATATGATTCGAGTATCGGAGTAGTCCGAAATTTATTCACAACAGAAAGGTTGTGATGTATCTTGGTCAGTGGTAGAATTTGTTCATGTGGCTTCACGAAGGGAACAAATGCATTTTGTTCAAAATGTAGAAGCAAGATGAACACGCAGAAACAGAGAAGCGGAGCAAATCGTTCCAACAGAAAAAGCACAAATCCACACAGCGATGGCCTAAAAGGAAATCGTGGACAAGGTGGCGGCAAGAACCGCCGCTAGAACATTTTATGACCTGAGCATGTCGAAAACTGCTCAATTTCAAAGGAG
>Ga0123355_10000770_pt1 | contig 43774 bp, 44 predicted proteins | sample TergutEmb28metaG_3_FD_89872 | JGI IMG/M metagenome (GOLD analysis project Ga0123355, IMG submission 89872) | Embiratermes neotenicus P1 segment gut microbial communities from Petit-Saut dam, French Guiana - Emb289 P1 | ecosystem: Host-associated > Arthropoda: Insects > Digestive system > Gut ...
AAACCACGGGTAAGAAAACGTTAAGATGTTTGAGAATATTGGTTTTTCACTAATGATTGATACGGACTGTGTAATCAATATTCTAGGGCCTGTTTATTTTGTTTCATTAAACTCTATTATAGTACTGTAGTCCTCCATCTTCAATTCGACCAGTACCCCAACCTGAACACCTCATTTTCCATTCGAACAGTACCCCTCACTAAAGACCATTCTGTTCCTTTCGTCCGGTAACACACAATGTAAACCTCCCTGTTTCATTCGTCCGATTCCCCAGACTGGAAAACTCACTGTTCCATTCGACTGGTATCCCAAATTGAAGGCCTACCTCTTCCATTAGACCGGTACCCCACACTAAAGATCTACATTTTGCATCCGACATGAACCTAAAATCATAACCTATAACTTCCTTTCAAGCGGTCCAGAAACTTACCACCTCCATGTCCCATTCGACCAGGACCACACACTGAAGACCGCCTTGTTCCATTTGACCGTTACCCCAAACTGAAGGTCTCCTTATTCCCTAACATCGGTACCCCACACTGAAGATATCCCCGTACAATTCGAACAGAAATCCAAACTGAAAGACTGCCTGTTCCATTTCATCTTTACCCATTACTGAAGATCTCCCTGTTCCATTCGACCGGTGCCCTATTCTAAAGTCATTTCTGCTCCATTGGAGCGGTAACCCAGAGAGAAGACATTCAAGTTCCATTCGAGCGGTACTCCAATATTCTATTCCACTGGTACTTATACTGAAAGTCTTCCTGACCATTCGACCCGTAATCCACAATGAAGTTCTCCTAGTTCCATTAGACGGGTACCACACAATAAATAGCTATGTGTTCGATCCGACCGGTACCCAAAACTGAAGAATTCTCTGTTCCATTCGACCGGGACCCCAAAATTCTCTTCCAATCACAACGTTACCCACACGGAAGAACTGTAAGTCCCATTAGACCGGTAACCCACACTGAAGACCTCCCTATTCCATTCCACTGGTAACCGAAACTGAAAACCTCCCTTTTCAACTCGAATGGTAACCCAAACCGAAGACCTATCTGTTCCATTCAATTGGTAGCCCACAATGAAAACTCCCTGCTCCATTCGACAGTTACCCTACACTGAAGAACTTCCTGTTCCATTCGACAGGTAACTTATACTGAAGACCTCCATGATTCATTCGTCCGGTACCCCACATTGAAAATATCGGAGTTCCATTCGGCCGACATCCACACTGAAGGTCTTGTGTTCCCGTCGAACTGTAACCCATCCTGAAGAACTCCCTGTTCCATTCCACAGGGACCCCACACTGAAGACCTGCATATTCCATTCGACCGGTACCGCACACTGAAAACCTCCCTGTTCCATTCCACAGGTACCCCAAACTAAAGACATCCATGTTCCAATGCACCGGTACACAAACCGAAGACTTACCTGTTCCATTCGACCAGGAACCCAAACTGAAGAACTCCATTTTCCATTCGACCGTTACCCTCACTGAAAAAAACCCCTATATCATTTCAACGATACCCCACAATGTAAATCTCCCTGTCGATTCTTCCAGTATCCCACATTGAAGGCCTCCCTGTTCCATTCCACAGGTACACCACACTGAACAGCCTCCTTCTTCCATTCGACCGGTAACCCATACTTAATATCTCCATGAACCTTATGAACGGTACCCCACACTGTAGACCTCCATGTTCCATTCGACCAATACCTGACAGAAGATTTTCCGGTTCCATTCGACCGTTACCCCACACAGAAGAACTTCCAGTTCCATTCGACCGATAACCCTCAATGAGGAACTCAAAGTTTCATTCGATTCCTACCCAAATCTGAACACCTCCCTATTTCATTCGACCTCTATCCAACACTGAAGGCCTCCCTGTTCCATTCCACCTTATTCCACACTGAAGACCTACCTGTTACATTCGACTGGTACATCACACTGAAGACGTACATGTTCCGTTCGACCTGCAACCCACCCTGAAAACCTCTTCTTTTCATTCGACCGGTACCGCACACTGAAGACTTCCGTTTTCCATTCATTCGGTACCCCAAACTGAAGATCTAGGTGTTCAATTCTCCCGGAAACCCACCTTGCTCTTCCCCGTGTTCCATTCGACCGTTACACCATACTGAAATCGTGCGATTTCCATTCGAACCGTACCCCACACTCAAGAACTCCGTGTTCATTTCAACCGGTAACACACACTGAAAACCTCCTTGTTCCATTCTACCGGAAACTCACACTGAAGTCCTTCCTGTTCCATTCGACCGGTTCCACACACTGAAGACCTTCCATTTTCATTTAACCGGTAACAAACACTGAAGAGCACCCTGTTCCTTTCTACTCGTTCCCCACAATGAACAACTTCCTTTTCCATTTCACCAGTAACCCACACGGAAATCCTCCATGTTCCATTCTACCGGTACCCACACTGAGGACGTTTCAGTTCCATTCGACTGGTATACACATTGAAGAAGTTCCTGTTTCATTCGACCGGTCACCCATACTGAAGACCTCTATCTTCCATTCGAAATGTAACCCACACTGAATACTTCCCTGTTCCATTCGAACGGTACTCACGCTGAAGATCTGCCTGTTCAATTCGACCCGTAGCGAAAACTGAAAACTCCCTGTTCCATTCAACCGTTACCCAAAATTGAAGGCTGTTCCAATCCAACGGTACCTCACACTGAAAGGTCCATGTTCAATTCGACCGGTAACACAAAATGAAGTTCTCATGTTCCATTCGTCAAGAACCGCACACTGAAGTCCTACTTGCTCGATTCAACCGGTACCCCACACTGAAGACATCGCTTTTCCATTCGACCGGTACCCACAAGTAAGTCCTTCCTGTTCCATTCAACCGGGAACGAAAACTGAAGAACTCACGGTTCCATTCGAACTGTACCCCAAACTGAAGACCTCCCTGCTCCATTCGAACGAAATCCACACTGAAGACCACCCTGTTCCATTAGACCCATGCGCCACTCTGAAGATATCCCTGTTACATTCGACCGGCAACCCACCCTGAAAACCTCCCTGTTCTATTCCAAATGTACCCACACTAAAGGCCTCCCTTTTCCATTCGTCCGGTAACCCATACTGAAGAACTGTCTGTTCTATTTGACCGGTACCTCACACTGAAGACCTCCCTGTACAATTCGACCGGTAACCTACTATGAATAAATCCCTGTTCCACTTGACACGTACCCCAAACTGAAGGCTTCCATGTCCCATTCCATCGGTACCCCATACAGAAGAACTCCCTGTTTCATGCGACCGGTACGTCAAACTAAACATCTTACATTTCCATTCTACCTTTACCCTCCATTCAAAAACTCCATGTTCTTACTACCGGTAACCCACACTTAAGACCTACCTGTTCATTTCAACCGGTTACCCACACTGAAATCCTGTTTGATTCAGTCGACTGTTAACCCAATAACAAGGCCACTATCTTCCATTCGACCGGTAACCCAACCTGCAGGTCTCCTTTACCATACGTTCGCTACCCCAGATTGAATTACATGCTGTTAAATTCGACCGGTAAATGACACGGAATAACTGCCTGTTCCATTCGACCGATACCCCAATTTGAAGAACTCCATGTTCCATTCGACCGGTAAAATAAGATGAAGACTTCCCGATTCCATTCGTCCGATATCCACACTGAATACGTCACTGTTCCATTCGACAGATACCCCCAATGAAGATCTACATTTTTCTTTCGACCGTTATCCACACTGAAGACCTGTCCCTTACAATCAACCGGTAAACCAAACTGAAGATATCCCTCTTCCATTTGACCAGGACCCCACACTGAATACCTCCTTTTTCCATTTGACCGTTATCCCACACATACGATCTCCCTATTCCATTCGGCCGGTAAACTACACTGAAGACATTCCTGTTCCATTCGACCTGTAACAAAAACTGAAAGCATCCCGGTTCCTTTCCATCGGTACCCATACTGAGTATCTCCCTGTTCCATACGACCGGTACCCTATACTGAAGAGCTTAATGTTCCATTCGACCGGTGACCCAGACTGAAAATATTCAGTTTCCATTTGACCGTTACACTAAAATGAAGAACTCCCTTGTTCCATTCCAAAGGTACGCACACAGAAGAACTTCCTGTTCCATTCAACCGGTAACCCACAATGAAGAACTCCTTTTTCCATTCGACCTCTACCCCAAAATGAAAACTTTTGTGTTCGATTCGACTGGTAATCAAAACTGAAGAACTCTCTGTTCCATTCAACCAGGACACCAAACTGAAGGCCTCTCTATTTCAATTCAACGGTAACCACACCGATGAACTACTTGTCCAATTTGGCTGGTAATCCACAATGAACAGTTCCTAATTCCATTCCACTGGTACCCCACACTGAAGAACTCCCAGTTCCATTCGAATTGTAGCTCAAACCGAAGGCATCCCGGTTCCGTTCAGCCGTTACCCCCACAGAAGACCTCCCTATTCCATTCGACCGGAACCCTACAATGAAGAACTTCCTGTTCCATTAGATCCGTAACCGAGATTGAAGAATTAATTGTCCCAATCGTCGGGTACCCCAAACTGAAGACATCTCTGTTCCCTTCTACCCGTAACCCACACTGAAGTACTCTCGGTTCCATTCCACCGGTACCCCAAACTGCAGAATTACCAATTCCATTCGACATTTAACCAATATGGATGTCGTCCCTGATCCATTTCACCTGTACCCCACATTGAAGGCCTCAATGTTACATTCCACCCGCACCCAAACTGAAGAAATCCTTGTTCCATTCGACCAGGATCCCATACTTAAAAACTACCTGTACCATTAGACAAGGACCCCACACTGAAGAATTCAATTTTCCATTCGACCGTTGTCCCACATTGAAGGCCTCATATTCCATTTCACCGTTAGCCTACACTGAAGAACTCCCTGTTCTATTCGACCGGTAACCCACACTGAAGGCCTCCCTGTTCCAATCCACCCTAAAACACATTGAAGAGACTCATTTTTCATTCTTCCGGTAACACGCATTGAAGTACAAACTGATCCATTCGACCAGTAACTCTCAATGAAGACCCCATGTACTTTCCGAACGGTAAACCACGCTGTAGACGTCCATGTTCCATTCGACCCATACCCCACATTGAAGACGTTCCTGTTTCATTCGACCGATAACCCATTATGACGAAATCCCTTTTCCATTCGACCGATAACCCACACTAAAGAACTCTCAGTTCCATTTGACCGGTATCTCACACTAAAGATTTCCCTGCTCCATTCGACCGGTAACCCACACTGAAGATCTCCCTGTTCCACTCGACACGTACATTAAAGTGAAGTCTTCCCTGTTCCATTCCACAGTTACAATATACTGAAAGACTCCCTGTTCAATTCGACCGGTATTCCAAACTGAAGGCCTTCTTCCATTCGACCTGTAACCTAAACTAAGGACCTCCTTTTTCATTCGACCGGTAACTCACATTGAAGAATTCACTTTTTGATTCGAACGGTAATCCAAACGGAAAAACTCCCGCTTCGATTCGACTGGTACCCACATTGAAGTTCTACATGTTTCATTCGACCCGTAACCCAAAATGAAGACCTCCCTGTTCCATTCGACTGGAAACCCACACTGAAGATCTGCATTTTTCTTTCGACTGATTCCCACACTGTAGACCTCTCTTTTCCATTCAATCGGTAACCCAAACTGAAGACCTCATTGTTCCAGTCTACCAGGAGCCCACACTGAAGAAATCCTTCTTCCATTTGAACGGTACCCCACACTGAAGGCTTCCCTATTCCATTCCACCGGTACACCACACTGAAGACATCACTTTTCCATTCGAACAGTAAACCAAATTGAAGAACTTCATATTTTATTCCACCGGTACCCACACTGAGGATCTCCCATTTCCATCGACTGGTACCCTACACTGAAGATCTTCCTGTTCCATTCGACCTGAAAACCACCCTGAAGACATCCAGGTTCCATTCGACCGGTACTCCAAACTGAAGACCTTCCATGTTCAATTCCAAAGGTACACACACCGAATATCATACTGATCCATTCGACCGGTAACACACAATGAAGGCACCCTTGTTCAATTCGACCGCTGCCCCACAATGAAGAACATTGTGTTCCATTCGACCTGTACTCAAAACTGAAAAACTATCTTTTTAATTCGACTGGGACCCCAAACTGAAGGCATCTGATTTCAATTCCAACTGTACCCACACAGAAGGAATGCTTGAATCTTTTGACCTGTAAATCACATTGAAAACTTCCTAATTTCCATTACACTGGTACACGACACTGAAAACCTACCAGTTACATTCAACTGGTAACCCGAAACAAAGAACTCTCTGTTTTATTCTATCGGTACCCACACATAAGACCTCCCTGTTCCATTAGGAAAGATAACCTACACCGAAGTACTTCCTGTTCCATTCGACCCGTAACCGAGACTGAAGAACTGCATGTTCCATTAGTACGGTACCCCACACTGCAAATTTTCCCTGTACCATTCGACCGGAACCCACACCTAAAATCTTCTGTTACATTGGACCGGTAACCCGCACTGAAGCACTCCCTGTTCCATTCCACCGGTACCAGAAAACTGAAGAAATCTCTGTTCCATTCGACCAGTACCTCAAACTGAGGGCGTCCCTATTCCATTCCACCTTTTACCCACACTGAAGACCTCTTTGTTCCATTCCACCATTAACCAAACTGAAGTCCTCCCTGTTTCATTCGACCAGGAACCCAAACTGAAGACCCCCCTGTACTATTCGACGAAGACCCCACACTGAAAAACTCCCTGTTCCATTCGACCGGTATCCTACACTGAAGGCGTGATTTCCATTTCACCGGTAAACCACACAGAAGACCTCCATTTTGAAATCGACGGGTGACAAATACTGAAACTCTCCCTCTTCCATTCCATCCGTACCAAATACTGAAGATTCTCCTTGTTCCATTCTTCCGGTACACCACACTGAAATACGTACTGTTCCATTTGATCGGTAACCCACACTGAATACCTCCACGTACCTTCCGACCGGTACCGCAGAATGTAGACCTCCACGTTCCATTCGACCGGTACCCCACACTGAATAACTTCCTGTACTATTCGACCTGTAACCCACAATTAAGTACTCCCTATTCCATTCGACCGGTAACCAACGATGAAAAACTTCCTGTTCCATTTGACCGGTAACACTGAATGAGGAAATCCATGTTCCGTTCGACACGTACCCCACTCTGAACGTCTCCCTGTTCCATTCAAACATTGTCCCAAAATGAAGGCCTCAGTGTTCCATTCCACTTGTACCACACACAGAAGACTTCCCTGTTCTGTTCCACTGGTACCCCACACTGAAGACCTACTTGTTCCATTCGACCGGTACCCCAAACTGAAGACCTCACTGTTCCATACGAACTATAACCAACACTGCAGACCTCTCTGTTCCTTTCCACCGGTACCCCACACTGAATGCCTCTAATTTCCATTCGACTGTAACCGCACATTGAATTCCTCCGATTTCCATTCGACTGGGACCCCAAACTTAAGAACACTTTGTTCCAATTGAAAGGAACCTCACAAACAAAACTCCCTGTTCCATTCTACACGTAACCAAAACTGAAGACCTTCCTTTTCCCGTCGACCGGTAACCCACACTGAGGACCCCCATGTTCCATTCGACCTCTACCCCACACTGAAGATCTCACTCTTCTATTCGACCGATACCAACATTGAAGAACTTGCTGTTCCAGTCGACAGTTAAACCACACTGAAGACCTCTATGTTCCATTCGACCGGTTCACCACTCTGAAAACCTACCTGTTCCATTCGTCCCGTACCCCACACTTTAACCAAAATTTAAGGCCTCATTCTTCAATTCGTATGTTACCTCACACTGAAGACATTCCTGTTCCTTTGAAACGGTAACTTACACTGAAGAACTACGGGTAATTTTCGACAAAAACCCCACACTTAAGACCAACCTGTTCCTTTCGACCGGTATCCCAAACTGAAGAACTCTCTATTCCATTCGTCTGGGACCCACACTGAAGAACGTCCTGCTCATTCCGTCCGCAACCCACACTGAAGACCTCCCTGGACCATTCGACTGGTATCTCACATTGAAGTTCAACCTATACCATTCGACCGGTACCCAAACTGAAGACCTTCCTGGTCCATTCGGCTCGTACCCCACACTGAAATTTTCCTGTTTCATTCTACCGGTAACCCACACTGAAGATCTAACTGTTCTATTCCAACGGTACCCACATTGAAGTCCTCCATTTTACATTCGACTGGTAACACGCACTGAAGACCTGTCTGTTCAAATTGACTGTTACCTAACACAGAATATCTCACTGTTCCATTCGAACGGTAACCGAAACTGAAGACCCCCCTGTTCCTTTCGACATATACCCCAAAATGAAGACTTCCTGTTTCATTCCACTGGTAACCCACGCTGAAGAACACCCTGTTCCATTCGACTGGTACCTCAAAATGAAGACCTCACTGTTCCATTCGACCTTTACCCCATATTGAAAAACTCAATGTTCCATTCTAGCGGTAAACCACATTGAATTCCTCTCTGTTTAATTCGACCAGTAACCCACACTGAAATCCTTCCTGTTTCATTCCACTGATAACCCAAACTGTAGGCCTCCCTCTTCCACTCGACCGGTACCCCACACTGAAGATCAAAATATTTCAATCGACCGTTACCCAAACTAAACATCTCCATCTTCCATTCAACCGGTAGCACACACTGAAAACCGCCTGTCCCATTCGACCAGGTCCCTACACTGAAAAACTCGTTGTTGCCTTTGACCGGTACCCCAAAATTCAGGTCTTCCTATTCCATTGCACCGGTACCACACACTAAAGACATCCGTGTTCCATTCGACAAGTATCCAAACTGAAGTCCTCCGTGTTCCATTCCACCGGTACCCCATACTGAAGATCTCCCTGTTCATTCCACCGGTACCCCATATAGAAGAACTTCTTGTTCCATTCGACCGGTAACCCAGACTGAATAAATCCATGTTCCATTCGAGCAGTACCCCAAATTGTAGAACTACCATGTTTCATTCCACAGGTACCCAAACTGAATATCTTCCCGTTCCATTCGAACGGTAACTTATAATGAAGTCTTCCACGTTCCATTCGACTGGTAACCCACAAACGAATATCTTTGTCTTCCATTCGACCAGTACCAAAAATTGAAGAACTCTCTATTCCATTCGAACTGGACCCGTCCATCGATACCCACACGAAAGGACTGCTTGTTCCATTAGACGGGTAACCCACTCTGAAGAATTCCTTATTCCATTCAACCGGTACCCCACACTGAAGATCTCCCTGTTCCATTCGCCCGGTACCCTAGACTGAACGCCTTTCTGTTCCATTCGACCGGTACCTACACTAATGTATTTCTGTTCCATTCAACCGGTAACCCACACTGAAAAACTCCCTGCCCCATTCCACCGGTACCCCACATTGAAGACCTCTGTTCCATTCGACCAGTACCCACAGTGAAGGACTTCTTGTTCCATCCCAACGGTAATCCACACTGAGGGTCTCCCTATTACTTTCCACCGGTACTACAGACTAAAGACATCCCTGTTCAATTCATCTCTTAACCCAAAATTAAGTCCTTCCTGTTCCATTCCACCGGTACCCATACTGAACAAAATCCTCTTCCATTCGACCGGTACGCGCACTGAAGACTTCTTGTTAAAATCGACTGCTGACCCACACTGCGTAACTTCTTTTCCATTCCACCGGTACCCAAAACTGAATATCTCACGGTTCCATTCGACCGGTAACACACACTGAAGGCCTCCATAATCCATTTCGCCGGTACCCGACACTGAAGATATCCTTGTTCCTTTCGACTTGTAACCCACAATGAAAACACTCCCTGTTCCATTCCACTTTCACCCCACACTGAAGAGTCTCATTGTTCCATTCGAACGGTAACCGAAACTGAAAAACTCCATGTTCCTTCCGATCGGTACCCCACATTGTAATACTCCATGTTCCATTCGACCGGTAACCCGCACTGAAGAACTTCCTGTTTCTTTCGACCGGTAAACTTCAATGAGGAACTCCATGTTCCATTCGACCCGTAACCCACACTGAACACTTCCATGTTCCATTCGACCGATAACCCACACTGAAGGCCTCCCTCTTCCATTCCACCTGTACCCCTCTCTGAAGAACTGCCTATTCCATTCGACTGGTACCCCACACTGAAGCCCTATCGGCTCCATTCGACCGGTTAGCCACACAGAAAAACTCCCTGTTCCATACGACTGGTAACCAATACTGAAGACCTCTCTATTCTATTCTACAGGTAACCCAAACAGAACACCTCCCGTTTCCTTTCGACCGGTGCCCCAAACTGAAGTTCTCCCTGTTCCATTCGACGAGTAACACACCCTGAAATCTCCTTGTTCCTTTCGACCTGTACCTCAAACTGAAATACTGCGATTCCCATTCAACCGGTACCTCACATTTAAGAACTCCGTGTAACATTCGACCGGTACCACACACTGAAGAACTCGCTGTTCCATTCGACCGGTACCCACAAAGAAGACCTCCTATTTTCTTTCGACAGGAAACCCAAACTGAAAACCTCCATGTTCCATTCGACCGGTACCCCAAACTGAAGTTCTCCCTGTTCCGTTCGACCTGTACCCACGGTGAACACCTGCCTGTTCTATTCGACCCGCACCCCACACTGAAGTCTATCCTGTTCCATTCGACCGGTATCCCCAAAATGAAGACCTCCCTGTTCTATTCCAACTATACCCACACTGAAGATGTCCCTTCTCCATTCGACCAAGTAACCCACATTGAAGACCTCTCTGTTCTATTTCCCGGTACCTAACACTGAAGACCTACCTGATCCATTCGACCGGTAAACCACACTGAAGTTCTCCCTGTTACATTCGAAATTACCCCACATTGAAGGCTTCCCTGTTCCATTCCACCTGTACCCACACTGAAGAATTCCCTGCTCCATTCGACCGGTACACCAAACTGAAAACCTCTCTGTTCGATTCGTGCCGTACGCCACACTGAAAACCTCCGTGTTCCATTCGAGTGGCAACCTAAACCTAAGTCATCCCTCTTCCATTCAAAATTTACCCCAAACTGAAGATCTCTTTGTTCCATTAGTTCGGTACCCTACACTGAACACCTTCTTGTATATTTCGACCGGTAACCCACACTGAAGAACTCATTGTTCCATTCTTCGAGTGCCCCACACTGAAGACTTCACCTTTCTATTTGACCGGTACCCACACTGAAGTTCTTCTATTCCATCCGACCGATAAACCACACTGAAAACCTCCCTTTTCCATTCCACCGGTACCCCACACTGAAGACCTCCCTGTTCCATTTGACAGGTACCCCACACTGAAGACCTCCCTGTTCTATTCCACCACTATCCCACCCTGAAGGACTCCCTATCCCGTTCCCACGATACCCCACATTGAAAACATCCCTCTTCCATTCAACCAGTTACCCAAACTGAATGCCTCCCTTTTCAAACCTACCGGTACCACATACTGAAGATCTCCCTGTTCCATTCGACCGGTACCCTAAACTGAAGACCTACCTATTCCATTCGACTTGCAACCCCAACGGAAGACATCCTTGTTCCATTCGACCTGTACCCCAAACTGAAAACCTCACATGTTTGATTCCACCGGTACCCACACTGAAGATCTTCCTGTCCTTTTCGACGGGTAACCCACACTGAAATCTTCTCTGTTCCATTCCAACGGTACCCACACTGAAGGGACTCCTTGTTCCATTCGACCGATGCCCCACACTGAAGAACTTCCTGTTCCATTCGACCGGTAACTGAAACTGAAGACCTCCATTTTCCTTCGGTCCGTTATCCCACACTGTAGATCTCCATGTTCCATTCGACCGGTACCCCACACTGAAGAATTTCCTGTTCCATTTGACCGGTAACCCACTATGAAGAACTCCCTGTTCAATTCGAGCCTTACCCCACACTGAAGACCTCTCTGTTCCATTCGACCGGTAACCTTCAATTATGGACTCCATGTTCCATTCGACCCGTACCCCACAATGCACGCCCATCCTGTTCCACTCGACCTGTACTCCACACTGAAAGCCTACCTCTTCCATTCCACCTGTACCCCACACTGAAGACCTCCTTTTCCTTTCGACTTGTACCCCACACTGAAGACCTACCTCTTCCATTCGACCGGTACGACACACTGAATTCCTCTCTGTTCCGTACGAAAGGTAACCCGCACTGAACACCTCCCTGCTCCATTCGAACGGTTCCCACACTGAAGACCCACCATTTCCATTCGACCGGTACCCACACTGAAGTACTCCTTGTTTCATTCGACCGTTAACCCTCCCTTAAGACCTCCCTGTTCCATTCTACCTGTAAACCACACTGAAAACCTCCGTTTTTCATTCGACCTTTACGCACACTGAACTACTCACTGTTACATTCGTCCGTTACCACACACTGATAAATTCCCTGTTCAATTCAACCTGTAATCCACAATGAAATACTTCTTGTTCTATTCGACCGGTTCCCCACACTGAAGGCCTCTCATTTCCATTCGACCGGTACCCTACACTGAAGACTTCCCTGTTCCATTCGACTGGTTTCCCACACTGAAGAACTTCCAGTTCCATTAGACCGGTAACCAACACTGAAGGGCCCATGTTCCATTCGACTGGTACCCCACACTGAAGAACTCCCTGTTCCATTCGACCGTTACCCACATTGAAGAACTTTCTGTTCCATTCGACCGGTAACCTACACTGAAGGCCTCTATCTTCCATTGGACCGGTACCACACACTGAATACCTCCCTGTTTCATTCGACCGGTACCCACACTTAAGATCTCACTGTTCCATTCGAACCGTACCCACACTGAAAACCTCTCTTTTCCATTCGACCTTTACCCAAAACTGAAGGCCTCCCTGTTCTATTCCAACGATACCTCACACTTAACACCTCCCTGTTCCATTCGATCGATAACCCACACTGAAGATCTCCCTTTTCCATTCGACAAGTACCCCACACTAAAGATCTCCCTGTTCCATTCGACCGGTACCCCAGTCTGAAGACCTCGCTCTTCCAATCGACCGTTACCCACACTGAAGACTTTCCTTATCCATTGAACTGGTAACCCACACTGAAGACTTCCCTGTTTCTTTCGACATCTACCCCACACTGAAGACCTCCCTTTTCCATTCAACCTGTACCCCACTCTGTAGACCTCCCAGTTCCATTCGACCGGTACGCCAAACTGAAGACCTCACTGATCAAGTACCACCGCAGCAGTATATTTAATTTCAGATGAAGAGCCTAACGAAAACCAGAAGTCTTCTCAAACTTCAACATCTACCGTCCCTGATTTCACTGTTGGTCTTCAATGTAACGAATTCCATCGCATGAAACAATAGGATTTGAAAAACCTAATTAGGGATCTCGACTTACCTGAGTGTATGGCTGAACTGATAGTTTCAAGACTGCAACAATTGAACCTTCTGAAAGATAATGTCAAAATTTTAGTGTCTCGTAAAAAGCACGAAGATCTAGTTCATTTCTTTAAAATGGAAAGATTTCTTTCTACTTTCTGTGATACTGATGGCCTGATGCACACACACAATATTGATCACTATCCTCTGGACTGGCGACTTTTTATAAACATGTCTCTGTTTACTCTCAAAGCATTTCCCCTTCACAATGCAACAACCTACTTCCTATCCCTGTTGGTTATTCAGTGCATAATAAGGAGACATATGAGAACATGAAGATTCTGTTGGGAGCCATTAACTATGATAAATTCAAATGGCAAATCTGTGGTGACCTAAAAGTGATTGCCTTACTAGTTGGTCTACATAAAGAATTCACAAAATATTGCTGATTCATTTGTGAATGGGACAGCAGAGCACGGCCTCTTTATTTCTCGAGACAATATTGGCCTGCCAAAAATCTCTGGAACCAGGAATAATGAATGTGGAAAATCAACCACTAGTGGAAGCAAGTAAACTATTTCGCCATCCATGCATTTTAAGCTTGATCTGAAGAAGAATTTTGTGAAGACCATGAACCACGAAGAAGGTGCCTTTACTTACTAACGAGAAAAGTTCCCCAGACAAATTGAGGCAAAACTTAAAGGTGTTTTAATTGGTCCACAAATACGAGAACTAATGTAGGACGAATACTTCGACACTGTTTTTCAAGGTGACAAGAAGGCAGTTTGGGACAATATTAAACTTTAATAAAAAGGTTTTTGGGAAACAGAATGGCTCAAAATGATTAGAAGCTTTTACACAAACTTTTGCAGAGCTACCAGAAATTGGGCTGCAACATGTCACTAAAATACACTTCCTTCACTTGTATTTGGACTTTTTCCCACAGAACTCTGGTGCAGTGAGTGGTGAACATGGAGAAAGTTTCCACCAAGGCATTTCTTCAATGTAGAAGAGATATCAAGTGAAGTGGAACTGTGCTATGCTGGCCGATTGCTGCTGGACTTTGGCAAGTGATGCCCCTACCGTGGAATGCAAGCGACAGGAAAAACAAAAAAATTGCATTATTTTATTTGTGTTAAATAACGAATTTACATGAAAAAGACTGTGCAGGTGTTCAGTTTACGTTGTAAATATTATCTCTAAACAGAATAAATCTATTAAACACATTCTTGTCCACTGAATATTATATAGTTTTATTTAATCCACCGTTCCTTATAATATTTCAACCTATTTCGTAAACTATCACGTGATAGCATAATTTTAAAACTAGACCCAAATAATTTTTTGTCCCTTTTATAACTTCATAGATGCAAACTAATAAATTAATAACATATTCATCACTGATGCAAAAAATGTTTTGAAAATTGTTGTCCAGTGTAATTAGCGAGTAAACTGAATATCAAGCTGCAGTCTGCCAGTGCATATTTACTGTTCATGATGTGACGTAGAATTGTGTAAATACAAAACAAAATCAATGTCAATAGGCGGTGGCAGCAATCGGCTTCACAACACAAACTGCAGCAAACAGTGAGCTGACAGGACTGGAATTACTGGAACTGGTTCAAGACAGTTGTCAGTCGGTATGTACTGAGTAAGGGCAAAGCGTCAAGTTGCGGTGCAAAGTGCATAGCTTTTAATTTTGAATAAAAATGAGAGTTTGTTATGGCAAATTGTTCTCGCGGTCACTGAAATTGTCAATGAAGATATAAACGGGATTTCAATACCAAGATTTTTTTGCAAAATAAAAAATACTTTTAAAAAAGTTCTGTTAATATCGGAGCGGGGGGAGGGACAGTATTATTAAGTAAACGGAGGACACATTGTTTGGAAATTTCGACCCAGATCATTCGTCTTAAAATTTGCAGATCACACCTGTGTTTAAATGCATAACTTTAGGAAAAAAACTTTTAGAACAGCAACTGACACTATCAGAACGAAAGGTAATGGAAAGTATGCAAATAGTTTGTGATGGAAACATATGTCATATATGCATATCCCAGTTAAACAAATAATTTCAAAATTCATGTACTTTCCATTATCAGACCATTAAGTTTGTTTGGTGCTAAAATTTCTGATATTGTGATAAATATCTCTACAGCAAATCTTAAGGTTTATTGGACCGTGCATCATCTTGATAGTTGAGTAAAGATAGACCAACTTGATGTCACTTACATTATTATTTCATTATTTATTGCTCAACATGCTTCGGATGTTAATATATCCATCCTCAGGAGCTTTCGAATTATGTGTTGTGTTATTTCATGGGTTATATTGCTCTGGTTCGATGTGTGCTGGAGTTACGTTGTCGTTTGGCTGGGGTGGTGTGGTATCCGTAAGCATGCTGACGAACTACTAGCCCGTTCATGTGGAATGTGGGGTTTGGGGGTTGATGACCGTTTGAAACAGGGGGTTGGTTTCTCCTGGGCTCTGCTCCGGAATGAGTTTGCCTTCTTGGTGGAGGGATTGGATATAGTATTGTTCGTAAGGCAAGAGTAAGCTTGGGTTATTCAGGGGTTTGAGTAGGGTCATAGTACTGTTCACTTGGCCGTATTCGTGTTGGTTTTGTAGAATGTGTAGGGCGTATTTTGATTGGGAATTATTGTATCTAACGTATCGTATGTGTTCTTGGTATCGTATGTTTAGGCTGCGGCTAGTCTGGCCTACATACGACAGATTGCATGTGTTGCATGTTAGCTGGTAGATTCCCATTTACCGTGGGGCGGGGTGTGGTGGTCTCTGGGCGGTTTAGTCAGGTTGGCTATGGTGTTGCGTCATTTATAAGCTATTCTGATGTTTGTGTTTCTGAATATGTAAGTGACCTTGCGTATTTTCGGGGAAATGTATGTGAATGTTGCCAATTTCTTGTTTTTGCTGCCGTATGGTATGTTTTGTTTTGTGTTCTATCTGATGTCTTAGTTTATGTATTACTGTGGGTGGGAAACCGTTTTGTTGGGCGATGTGAAGGATTGTTGACCAATCTCTTTTTTGTTGTATTGTTTTATGTGGCAGGTTGAATATTCTCTCTATGTGATATCTGTAGGCCGCCAATTTGTGCTCATTAGGGTGGATGGATGTGAAATGTATAGTGGTGTCTGTGGTTGTAGGCTTTCGGTATATGTCTATTTCTATGTGTGTGCTACTTCTGGTGATTGTGAAGTCGAGAAAGTTGATGTGGCAGTTGGATTCTAGTGCTGGGTTAAATTGCAGATTGGTGTGCATTGTGTTGGTATATTGTGTCAGGTAGTCACGGTCGGTTGTTTCGGTATCATAAATGACGAGGATGTCATCTATGTACCGAGTGTAAAAGAGTATGCATTTGGTCTCTATGGGGGTCAGATGTAGATGTGTTATGAGTGTTGTAGGAACATTTCTGCTACTGTGCCTGGTATGGGTGAGCCTATAACTATGGGCTATGCAGAAACACGCTTTAAAAAACAACCACACACGTCAAGACAAAGCACTCGCCACTAATTAAGTACGCTAATGCTAAAACCTATATTCTTACAGACCAATACAACCCATGAAATAACTCAACAAATAAGTCGCAAGCTCCTGAGGAGGTATGTATTAATATCCGAAATATGTTGAACAGTAAATAAAGAAATAATAAAGCAAGTGACATAAAGATCGTCCCTCTTTACTGAATTATTTATACAGCAGGTTCAGTTTCAAAATTAACATGCAAACTACACCTGTTCTTTTCACAAAATTAAACATTCAGGGTGCGGTGTACCGTCTCTATTATGGGACTTACTGTGAGTGCAACAGGGCAACAGGTAGGGCAGACAGACTGTTGGTCACTATAGTAATTGTGCGGTGTACCGACTGTATTGTGGGGCTTACTGTTAGTGCAACAGTGCAACAGGCAGGGCAGACTGACTGTTGGTCAATATAGCAATTGTGCGGTGTGCCGTTTTTATTGTGGGGCTTACTGTTAGTGCAACAGGGCAACAGGTAGGGTAGAATGCCTGTTGGTTACTATAGGAATTGTGTGGTGTACTGTCTGTACTGTGGGGCATATTGTTAGTGCAACAGGGCAACAGGTAGAGCAGACTGACTGTTGGTCACTATAGCAATAGTGTGGTGTACCGTCTGTACTGTTGGGCTTATTGTTAGTGCAACAGGGCAACAGGTAGGGCAGACTTACTCTTGGTCGCTATAGCAATTGTGCGGTGTACCGTCTGTATTGTGGGGCTTACTGTTAGTGCAAAAGTGCAACAGGTAGGGCATACTGACTGTTGGTCAGTAAAGCAATTGTGCGGTGTACTGTCTGTATTGTGGGGATTATTGTTAGTGCAACAGTGCAGCAGGGAGGGCAGAACTCCTGTTGGTCACTATAGCAATTGTGCGGTGTACAGTCTGTATTGTGGGGCTTACTGTTAGTGCAAAAGTGCAACAGGTAGGGCAGACTGACTCTTGGCCACTTTAGCAAATGTGTGGTGTACCGTCCGTACTGTGGGGCTTATTGTTAGTGCAACACGGCAGCAGGGAGGGCAGACTGACTGTTTGTCCATATAGCAATTGTGTGGTGTACCGTCTGTACTGTGGGGCTTACTGTTAGTGCAAAAGTGCAACAGGGAGGGCAGACTGACTCTTGGTCACTATAGCAATTGTGTGTTGTACCGTCTGTACTGTGGGGCTTATTGTTAGTGTAACAGGGCAACAGGTAGGGCGGACTGAGAGTTGGTCACTATAGCAATTGTGCGGTGTACCGCCTGTACTGTGGGGCTTACTGTTAGTTCAACATGGCAAAAGGTAAGGCAGACTGACTGTTGGTCATTATAGCAATTGTGTGGTGTACCGTCTGTACTGAGGGGCTTACGGTTAGTGCAACAGGGCAACAGGTAAGGCAGCTTGACTGTTGGTCACTATAACAAATGTGCGGTCTTCCGTCTGTTATATGGGGATTACTGTTAGAGCAACAGGGAAACAGGTAGGGCAGACTGATTCTTGGACACTACAGGAATTTTGGGGTGTGCCATCTGTATTGTGGGGCTTATTGTTTTTCAACAGGGCAACAGGTAGGGCGGAATGAGTGTTGGTCACTATAGCAATTGTGCGGTGTACCGTCTGTACTTTGAGGCTTACTGTAAGTTCAAAAGGACAACAGGTAGGGTACACTAACAGTTGGTCACTATAGCAATTGTGTGTTGTACTGTCTGTACTGTGGGGCTTACTGTTAGTGCAACAGGGCAACAGTTAGGGCAGCCTGACTGTTGGTCACTATAACAAATGTTCTGTGTACCGTCGGTTATGTGGGGCTTACTGTTAGTGCAAAAGGGAAACAGGTAGGGCAGACTGACACTTGGTAACTATAGGAATTTTGCGGTGTACCGTCTGTATTTTGGGGCTTATTGTTAGTGCAACAGGGAAACAAGTAGAGCGGAATGAGTGTTGGGCACTATAGCAATTGTGCGGTGTACCGTCTTTACTGTGGGGCATACTGTTAGTTCAAAAGGGCAACAGGTAGGGCATACTGACTGTTGGTAACTATAGCAATTGTGTGGTGTACCGTCTGTATTGAGGGTCTTATTGTAAGTGCAACAGGGCAACAGGTAGGGCAGCCTGACTTTTGGTCACTATAGCAAATGTGCGGTCTACCGTCTGCATTGTGCGGCTTACAGTTAGTGCAGCAGGCAACAGGTAGGGCAGAAAGTGTGTTGGTCACTATAGCAAATGTACGGTGCACCGTCTTTACTGTGGGGATTACTGTTAGTGCAACAGGGAAACATGTAGGGCAGACTGACTCTTGGTCACTATAGCAACTGTGCGGTGTGCCGTCTTTATTGTGGGGTATAATGTTAGTGCAACAGGGCAACAGGTAGGGCAGACTGAATGTTGGTCACTATAGTAATTGTGCGGTGTACCGTCTGTACTTTGCGTCTTATTGTTAGTGCAACAGGACAATAGGTAGGGCAGACTGAATATTGTTCGCTATAGCAATTGTGCGGTGTACCGTCTGTATTGTGGGGCTTACTGTTAGTGCAACAGTGCAACAGCTAGGTCATACTGACTGTTGGGTAGTATACAATTGTGTGGTGTTCCGTCTGTATTGTGAGGCTTATTGTTAGTGCAACAGTGCAGCAGGGAGAGCAGACTGACTGTTGGTCACTACAGCTATTGTGCAGTGTACCGTCTGTATTGTGGGGCTTACTGTAAGTGCAACAGTGCAACAGGTAGGGCAGACTGACTCTTGGTCACTTTGAAAATTGTGTGGTGTACCGTCTGTATTATGGGGCTTATTGTTGGTGCAACAGAGCAGCAGGGAGGAAAGACTGACTGTTGGTTACTATAGCAATTGTGCGGTGTACCGTCTGTACTGTGGGGCTTACTGTTAGTGCAACAGTGCAACAGGTAGTGCAGACTGAATCTTGGTCACTATAGCAATTGTGTGGTGTACCGTCTGTACTGTGGTGCTTATTGTTAGTGCAACAGGGCAACAGGAATGGCGGACTGAGTGTTGGTCACTATAGCTATTGTGCGGTGTACCGTCTGCAATGTGGGGCTTACTGTTAGTTCAACAGGGCAACAGGTAGTGCAGACTGACTGTTGGACACTATAGAAATTGCGTGTAGTACCGTCTGTACTGTGGGGCTTACTGTTAGTGCAACAGGGTAACAGGTAGGGCAGCACGACTGTTGGTTACTATAGCAAATGTGCGGCCTTCCGTCTGTATTGTGGGGCTTACTGTTAGCGCAACAGGGAAACAGGTAGGGAAGACGGACTCTTGGTCACTATAGGAAATTTGCGGTGTACCGTCTTTACTGTGGGGCTTACTGTAAGTGCAACAGGGCAACAGGTACGGCAGACTGACTGTTGGTCACTATTGTAATTGTACGGTGTACCGTCTGTACTGTGGGGCTTACTATTACTGCAACAGTGCAACAGGCAAGGCACTGACTGTTGGACACTATAGCAATTGTTCGTTGTGCCGCCTTTATTGTGGGGCTTACTGTTAGTGCAACAGGGCAACAGGTAGTTTAGACTGCCTGTTGGTCACTATAGGAATTGTATGAAGTACTGTCTGTACTTTGGGGCTTATTGTTAGTGCAACAGAGCAACAGGAACGTCGGACTGACTTTTGGTCAATATAGTAATTGTGCGGTGTACCGTCTGTACTGTGGGGCTTATTGTTAGTGCAAAAGGTCAACAGGTAGGGCAGACTGACTCTTCGTCGCTATAGCAATTGTGCGGTATACGGTCTTAATTGTGGGGCTTACTGTTAGTGAAACATTGCAACAGGTAGAGCATACTGACTCTTGGTCTGTATAGCAATTGTGCGGTGTACCGTCTGTATTGTGGGGCTTTTTGTTAGTGCAACAAGGCAGCATGGAGAGCAGACTGACTGTTGGTCACTATAGCAATTGTGCGGTGTAGGTCGGTATTGTGGGGCTTACTGTTAGTTCAACAGGGCAACAGGTAGGGCAGACTGACTGATGGTCTCTATAGCAATAGTGTGTTGTACCGTCTGTACTGTGGGTCTTACTGTTAGTGCAACAGGGCAACAAGTAAGGCAGCCTGACTCTTGGTCACTATTGCAAATGTGCGGTCTACCGTCTGTATTGTGTGGCTTACTGTTAGTGCAACAGGGAAACAAGTAGGGCAGACTGACTCTTGATCACTATAGGAATTTTGCGGTGTACCGTCTGTACTGTGGGGCTTATTGTTAGTGCAACAGGGCAACAGGTAGGGCGGACTGAGTGTTGGTCACTATAGCAATTGTGCGGTGTACCGTCTGTACTGTGGGGCTTAATGTTAGTTCAACAGGGCAACAGGTAAGGCAGACTGCATGATGGTCACTAAAGCAATTGTGTGGTGTACCGTCTGTACTGTGGGGCTTACTGTTAGTGCAACAGTGCAACAGGTATGGCAGACTGACTTTTGATAACTGTAACAATTGTACTGTGCACCGTCTGTACTGTGGGGCCTACTGTTAGTGCAAAAGTGAAACTGGAATGGCAGACTGACTCTTGGTCACTATAGGAAATTTGCGGTGTACTGTCTGTACTGTGGGGCTTTCTGTAAGTGCAACAGGGCAACAGTTAAGGCAGACTGACTGTTGGTCACTATAGTAATTGTGCGGTGTACCTTCTGTACTGTGGGCCTTACTGTTAGTGCAACAATGCAACAGGCAGGGCAGAATGACTGTTGGACAATATAGCAATTGTGCGGTGTGCTGTCTTTATTCTGGGTCTTACTGTTAGTGCAACAATGCAACAGGTAGGGTAGATTGCCTGTTGGTCACTATAGGAATTGTGTGGTGTACTGTCTGTACTGTGGGGCTTATTGTTAGTGCAACAGGGCAACAGGTAGTGTGGACTGACTGTTGGTCACTATAGAATTTGTGCGGTGTACCGTCTGTACTCTGGGGATTATTGTTAGTGCAACAGGACAACAGGCAGTGCAGACTGACTCTTGGTCGCTATAGCAATTGTCAGGTGTACCGTCTCTAATGGGGGCTTACTGTTAGTGCAATAGTGCAACAGGTAGGGAATACTGACTGTTGGATAGTATAGCAATTGGGCGGTGTTACGTCTGTATTGTGAGGCTTATTGTTAGTGCAACAGTGCAGCATGGAGGGCAGACTGTCTGTTGGTCACTACAGCAATTTTGCGGTGTACCGTCCGTATTGAGGGGCTTAATGTTAGTGCAACTGTGTAATAGGTAAGGCAGACTGACTCTTGGTCACTTTAGAAATTGTGTGGTGTACCGTCTGTATTTTGGGGCTTATTGTAAGTGCAAAAGTGCAGCAGGGAGGGAAGACTGACTGTTGGTCACTATAGCAATTGTACGGTGCACCGTCTGTTCTGTGGGTCTTAATCTTAGTGCAAAATAGAAACAGGTAAATCAGTCTGACTGTTGGGCACTATTGCAATTGTGCGGTGTGCCGTCTTTTTTGTGGGGCTTACTGTTAGTGCAACAAGGCAACAGGAAGTGTAGACTGCCTGTTGGTCAATTTTGGAATTGTGTGGTGTACTGTCTGTACTGTGGGGCTTATTGTTAGTGCAACAGGGCAACAGGTAAGGCAGACTGACAGTTGGTCAGTATAGTATTTATGCGGTATACCGTCTGTACTGTGGGGCTTATTGTTAGTGCAATAGGGAAACAGGTGGGACATACTGACTGTTGGTCCGTATAGCAATTGTGCGGTGTACCGTCTGTACTGTGGGGCTTACTGTTAGTTCAAAAGGGCAACAGGTAGGGCAGACTGACTGTTGGTTTCTATAGCAATTGTGTGTTGTACCGTCTGTACTGTGGGGCTTATTGTTAGTGCAAAAGGGTAACAGGTAGGGAAGCCTGACTGCTGGTTACTATAGCAAATGTGCGGTCTTCCGTCTGTATTGTGGGGCTTACTGTTAGTGCAACAGGGAAACAGGTAGAGCAGACGGACTCTTGGTCACTATAGTAATTTTGCGGTGTACCGTCTGTACTGTGGGGCTTACTGTTCGCGCAACAGGGCAACAGGAAGGGCCGACTTACTGTTGGTTACTATAATATTTCCGCGGTGTACCGTCTGTACTGTGGGGCTTACTGTTACTGCAAAAGTGAAACAGGCATGGCAGACTGACTGTTGGACGCTATAGCAATTGTGCGTTGTGCCGTCTTTATTTTGGGGCTTACTGTTAGGGCAACAGGGCAACAGGTAGGGTACACTGCCTGTCTGTCACTATAGGAATTTTATGTTGTACTGTCTGTACTTTGGTGCTTATTTTTAGTGCAACAGGGCAACAGGTATTTCAGACTGACTGTTGGACATTATAGTAATTGTGCGGTGTACCGTCTGTACTGTGGGGCTTATTGTTAGTGCAAGAGTTCAACAGGTAGTGCAGACTGACTCTTGGTTGCTATAGCAAATGTGCGGTGTACCGTCTGTATTGTGGGGTTTAATGTTAGTGCAACATTGCAACAGGTAGAGCATAATGAATCTTTGTCAGTGTAGCAATTGTGCGGTGTACCGTCTGTATTGTGGTGTTTTTGTTAGTGCAACAAGGCAGCAGGGAGAGCAGACTGACTTTTGGTCACTATAGCAATTGTGCGGTGTACCGTCGGTATTGTGGGGCTTACTGTAAGTTCAACAGGGCAACAGGTAGAGCAGACTGACTGGTGGTCACTATAGCAATAGTGTGTTGTAGCGTCTGTACTGTGGGGCTTAATGTTAGTGCAACAGAGCAACAAGAAGGGCAGCCTGATTTTGGTCTTTATTGCAAATGTGCGGTCTACCGTCTGTATTTTGGGGCTTACTGTTAGTGCAACAGGGAAACATGTAGGGCAGACTGACACTTGGTCACTATAGGAATTATGCGGTGTACCGTCTGTACTCTGGGGCTTAATGTTAGTTCAACAGAGCAACAGGTAATGCAGACTGACTATTGGTCACTATATTAATTGTGCGTTGTACCTTCTGTACTGTGGGGCTTACTGTTAGTGCAACAGTGCAACAGGCAGGGCAGATTGACTTTTGGTCACTATAGCAATTGTGCGGTGTGCCGTCTTTATTGTGGGGTTTACTGTTAGTGAAAAAGGGCAACAGGTAGGGTAGACTGCCTGTTGGTCACTTTAGGATATTGTGGTGTACTGTCTGTACTGTGGGGTTTTTTGTTAGTGCAACAGGGAAACAGGAAGGGCAGACTGACTGTTGGTCACTATAGTAAATGTGCGGTGTACCGTCTGTACTGTGCGCCTTATTGTTAGTGCACCAGGACAACAGGTAGGGCAGACTGAATCTTGTTCGCTATAGCAATTGTGCGGTGTACCGTCTGTATTGTGGGCCTTACTGTTAGTGCAAAATTGGAACAGCTAGGTCATACTGACTGTTGGTTAGTATAGCAATTGTGTGGTGTTCCGTCTGTATTTTGAGGCTTATTGTTAGTGCAACAGTGCAGCAGGGAGGGCAGACTGACTGTTGGTCACAACAGCAATTGTGCAGTGTACCGTCTCTATGGGGCTTCCTATAAGTGCAACAGTGCAACAGGTAGGGCAGACTGACTCTTGGCCACTTTAGAAATTGTGTTGTGTACCGTCTGTATTGTGGTGCTTATTGTAGGTGCAACAGAGCAGTAGAGAGGGAAGACTGACTGTGCGTTACTATAGCAATTGTGCGGTGTACCGTCTGTACTGTGGGGCTTACTGTCAGTGCAACAGTGCAACAGGTAGTGCTGACTGACTCTTGGTCACTATAGCAATTGTGTGGTGTACCGTCTGTACTGAGGTGCTTATTGTTTGTGCAACAGGGCAACAGGAATGGCTGACTGAGTGTTGGTCACTATAGCAATTGTGCGGTGTACCGTCTGCACTGTGGGGCTTACTGTTAGTTCAACAGGGCAACAGGTAGTGCAGACTGACTGTTGGACACTATAGCAATTGCGTGTAGTACCGTCTGTACTGTGGGGCTTACTGTTAGAGCAAAAGGGTAACAGGTAGGGCAGCATGACTGTTGGTTACTATAGCAAATGTGCGGCCTTCCGTCTGTATTGTGGGGCTTAATGTTAGCGCAACAGGGAAACAGGTAGGGCAGACGGACTCTTGGTCACTGTAGGAAATTTGCTGTGTACCGTCTTTATGTGGGGCATATTGTAAGTGCAACAGGGCAACAGGTACGGCAGACTGACTGTTGGGCACTATTGTAATTGTACTGTGTACCGTCTGTACTGTGGGGCTTACTATTACTGCAAAAGTGCAACAGGCACGGCAGACTGACTGTTGGACACTATAGCAATTGTTCGTTTTGCCGTCTTTATTGTGGGGCTTACTGTTAGTGCAACAGGGCAACAGGTAGTGTAGACTGCCTGTTGTTCACTATAGGAATTGTATGATGTACTGTCTGTACTTTGGGGCTTATTGCTAGTGCAAGAGAGCAACAGGTAAGTCAGAATGACTTTTGGTCAATATAGTAATTGTGCGGTGTACCGTCTGTACTGTGGGGCTTATTGTTAGTGCAAAAGGTCAACAGGTAGGGCAGACTGACTCTTCGTCGCTATAGCAATTGTGCGGTGTACGGTCTGTATTGTGGGGCTTAATGTTAGTGAAATATTGCAACAGGTAGAGCATACTGACTCTTGGACAGTATAGCAATTGTGCGGTGTACCGTCTGTATTGTGGGGCTTGATGTTAGTTAAACAGGACAACAGGTAGGGCAGACTGACTCTTGGTCGCTATAGCAATTGTGCGGTGTACCTTCTGTATTGTGGGGCTTACTCTTAGTGCAATAGGGAAACAGGTGGGGCATACTGACTGTTGGTCCGTATAGCAATTGTGCGGTGTACCGTTTGTACTGTGGGGCAAACTGTTAGTTCAACAGGGCAACAGGTAGGGCAGACTGACTGTTGGTCTCTATAGCAATTGTGTGTTGTACCGTCTGTATTGTGGGGCTTACTGTAAGTGCAAAAGGGTAACAGGTAGAGCAGACGGACTCTTGGTCACTATAGGAAATTTGAGGTGCACCGTCTGTACTGTGGGGCTTAATGTTAGCGCAACAGGGCAACAGGAAGGGCAGACTGACTGTAGGTTACTATAGTAATTCCGCGGTGTACCGTCTGTACTGTGGGGCTTACTGTCAATGCAACATTGAAACAGGCATGGCAGACTGACTGTTGGAAACTATAGCAGTTGTGCGTTGTGCCGTCTTTATTTTGGGGCTTACTGTTAGTGCAACAGGGCAACAGGTAGGGTACACTGCCTGTTGGTCACTATAGGAATTGTATGATGTACTGTCTGTACTTTGGGGCTTATTGTTAGTGCAACAGAGCAACAGGTACGTCAGACTGACTTTTGGTCAATATAGTAATTGTGCGGTGTACCGTCTGTACTGTGGGTCTTATTATTAGTTCAAAAGGTCAACAGGTAGGGCAGACTGACTCTTCGTCGCTATAGCAATTGTGCGGTGTACGGTCTGTATTGTGGGGCTTACTGTAAGTGAAACATTGCAACAGGTAGAGCATACTGACTCTTGGACAGTATAGCAATTGTGCGGTGTACCGTCTGTATTGTGAGGCTTTTTGTTAGTGCAACAAGGCAGCAGGTAGAGCAGACTGACTGTTGGTCACTATAGCAATTGTGCGGGGTACGGTCGGTATTGTGGGGCTTACTGTTAGTTCAACAGGGCAACAGGTAGGGCAGACTGACTGTTGGTCACTATAGCAATAGTGTGTTGTACCGTCTGTACTGTGGGTCTTACTGTTAGTGCAACAGGGCAACAAGTTGGGCAGCCTGACTCTCGGTCACTATTGCAAATGTGCGTTCTACCGTCTGTATTGTGGGGCTTACTGTTAGTGCAACAGGGAAACAAGTAGGGCAGACTGACTCTTGGTCACTATAGGAATTTTTCGGTGTACCGTCTGTACTGTGGGGCTTAATGTTATTTCAACAGGGCAACAGGTAGGGCAGACTGCATGATGGTCACTACAGCATTTGTGTGGTGTACCGTCTGTACTGTGGGGCTTACTGTTAGTGCAACAGTGCAACAGGTAGGGCAGACAGACTTTTGGTAACTATAGCAATTGTACGGTGCACCGTCTGTACTGTGGGGCCTACTGTTAGTGCAAAAGTGAAACAAGTAGGGCAGACTGACTCTTGGTCACTATAGGAAATTTGCGGTGTGCCGTCTGTACTGTGGGGCTTACTGTAAGTGCAACAGGGCAACAGTTAAGGCAGAGTGACTGTTGGTCACTATAGTAATTGTGCGGTGTACCTTCTGTACTGTGGGGCTTACTGTTAGTGCAACAATGCAAGAGGCAGTGCAGACTGACTGTTGGACAATATAGCAATTGTGCGGGGTGCTTTCTTTATTATGGGGCTTATTGTTTTGCAACAGGGCAACAGGTAGGGCGGAATGAGTGTTGTTCACTATAGCAATTGTGCGGTGTACCGTCTGTACTGTGGGGCTTACTGTTAGTTCAAAAGGACAACAGGTAGGGCACACTAACAGTTGGTCACTATAGCAATTGTGTGTTGTACTGTCTGTACTGTGGGGCTTACTGTTAGTGCAACAGGGCAACAGTTAGTGCAGCCTGACTGTTGGTCTCTATAACAAATGTTCGGTTTACCGCCTGTTATGTGGGGCTTACTGTTAGTGCAACAGGGAAATAGGTAGGGCAGACTGACACTTGGTAACTATAGGAATTTTGCGGTGTACCTTCTGTATTTTGGGGCTTATTGTTAGTGCAACAGGGGAACAAGTAGGGCGGAATGAGTGTTGATCACTATAGCAATTGTGCGGTGTACCGTCTTTACTGTGGGGCATACTGTTAGTTCAAAAGGGCAACAGGTATGGCATACTGACTGTTGGTAACTATAGCAATTGTGTGTTGTACCGTCTGTATTGTGGGTCGTATTGTTAGTGCAAAAGGGCAACAGGTAGGGCAGCCTGACTTTTGGCACTATAGCAAATGTGCGGTCCACCGTCTGCATTGTGCGGATTACAGTTAGTGCAGCAGGCAACAGGTAGGGCAGAGAGAGTGTTGGTCACTATAGCAATTGTACGGTGCACCGTCTGTACTGTGGGGATTACTGTTAGTGCAAAAGGAAACAGGTAGGGCAGACTGACTCTTGGTCACTATAGCAACTGTGCGGTGTGCCGTCTTTATTGTGGGGATTAATGTTAGTGCAACAGGGCAACAGGTATGGTAGACTGCCTGTTGGTCACTATAGGAATTGTGTGGAGTACTGTCTGTAATGTGGGGCTTATTGTTAGTGCAACAGGTCAACAGGTAGGGCAGACTGAATGTTGGTCACTATAGTAATTGTGCGGTGTACCGTCTGTATTGTGCGTCTTATTGTTAATGCAACAGGACAATAGGTAGGGCAGACTGAATATTGTTCGCTATAGCAATTGTGCGGTGTACCGTCTGTATTGTGGGCCTTACTGTTAGTGCAAAAGTGCAACAGCTAGGTCATACTGACTGTTGGTTATTATACAATTGTGTGGTGTTCCGTCTGTATTTTGAGGCTTATTGTTAGTGCAACAGTGCAGCAGGGAGGGCAGACTGACTGTAGGTCACTACAGCTATTGTGCAGTGTACCGTCTGTATTGTGGGGCTTACTGTAAGTGCAACAGTGCAACAGGTAGGGCAGACTGACTCTTGGTCACTTTAGAAATTGTGTGGTGTACGATCTGTATTGTGGTGCTTATTGTTGGTGCAACAGAGCAGCAGAGAGGGAAGACTGACTGTTGGTTTCTATAGCAATTGTAAGGTGTACCGTCTGTGTGTGGGGCTTACTGTTAGTGCAACCCTGCAACAGGTAGTGCAGACTGACTCTTGGTCACTATAGCAATTGTGTGGTGTACCGTCTGTACTGAGGTGCTTATTGTTAGTGCAACTGGGCAACAAGAATGGCGGACTGAGTGTTGGTCACTATAGCAATTGTGCGGTGTACCGTCTGCACTGTGGGGCTTACTGTTAGTTCAACAGGGCAACGGGTAGTGCAGACTGACTGTTGGACACTATAGCAATTGCGTGTAGTACCGTCTGTACTGTGGGGCTTACTGTTAGAGCAACAGGGCAACAGGTAGGGCAGCATGACTGTTGGTTACTATAGCAAATGCGCGGTCATCCGTCTGTATTGTGGGGCTTACTGTTAGCGCAACAGGGAAACAGGTAGGGCAGACGGACTCTTGGTCACTATAGGAAATTTGCGATGTACCGTCTTTACTGTGGGGCTTACTGTAAGTGCAACAGGGCAACAGGTACGGCAGACTGACTGTTGGTCACTATTGTAATTGTACTGTGTACCGTCTGTACTGTGGGGCTTACTGTTACTGCAACAGTGCAACAGGCACGGCAGACTGACTGTTGAACACTATAGCAATTGTTCGTTTTGCCGTCTTTATTGTGGGGCTTACTGTTAGTACAACAGGGCAACAGGTAGTGTAGACTGCCTGTTGGTCACTATAGGAATTGTATGATGTACTGTCTGTACTTTGGAGCTTATTGTTAGTGCAACAGAGCAACAGGTACGTCAGACTGACTTTTGGTCAACATAGTAATTGTGCGGTGTACCGTCTGTACTGTGGGGCTTACTGTTAGTTCAAAAGGGCAACAGGTAGGGCAGAATGACTGTTGGTCTCTATAGCAATTATGTATTGTACCGTCTGTATTGCGGGGCTTACTGTTTGTGCAAAAGGGTAACAGGTAGAGCAGACGGACTCTTGGTCACTATAGGAAAATTGCGGTGTACCGTCTGTATTGTGGGTCTTACTTTTAGCGCAACAGGGCAACAGGAAGGGCAGACTGACTGTTGGTTACTATAGTAATTCCGCGGTGTACCGTCTGTACTGTGGGGCTTACTGTCAATGCAACATTGAAACAGGCATGGCAGACTGACTGTTGGAAACTATAGCAATTGTGCGTTGTGCCGTCTTTATTTTGGGGCTTACTATTAGTGCAACAGGGCAACAGGTAGGGTACACTGCCTGTTGGTCACTATAGGAATTGTATGATGTACTGTATGTACTTTGGGGCTTATTGTTAGTGCAACAGAGCAACAGGTACGTCGGACTGACTTTTGGTCAATATAGTAATTGTGCGGTTTACCGTCTGTACTGTGGGGCTTATTGTTAGTGCAAAATGTCAACAGGTAGGGCAGACTGACTCTTCGTCGCTATAGCAATTGTGCGGTGTACGGTCTGTATTGTGGGGCTTACTGTTAGTGAAACATTGCAACAGGTAGAGCAAACTGACTCTTGGTCAGTATAGCAATTGTGCGGTGTACCGTCTGTATTGTGGGGCTTTTTGTTAGTGCAACAAGGCAGCAGGGAGAGCAGACTGACTGTTGGTCACTATAGCAATTGTGCGGGGTACGGTCGGTATTGTGGGGCTTACTGTTAGTTCAACAGGTCAACAGGTAGGGCAGACTGACTGTTGGTCTCTATAGCAATAGTGTGTTGTACCGTCTGTACTGTGGGTCTTACTATTAGTGCAACAGGGCAAAAAGTAGGGCAGCCTGACTCTTGGTCACTATTGCAAATGTGCGTTCTACCGCCTGTATTGCGGGGCTTACTGTTAGTGCAACAGGGAAACAATTAGGGCAGTCTGACTCTTGGTCACTATAGGAAATTTGCGGTGTACCGTCTGTACTGTGGGGCTTATTGTTAGTGCAACAGGGCAACAGGTAGGGCGGACTGACTGTTGGTCACTATAGCAATTGTGCGGTGTACCGTTTGTACTGTGGGGCTTAATGTTAGTTCAACAGGGCAACAGGTAGTCCAGACTGCATGATGGTCACTATAGCAATTGTGTGGTGTATCGTCTGTACTGTGGGGCTTACTGTTAGTGCAACAGTGCAACAGGTAGGGCAGACTGACTTTTGGTAACTATAGCATTTGTACGGTGCACCGTCTGTACTGTGGGGCCTACTGTTAGTGCAAAAGTGAAACAAGTATGGCAGACTGACTCTTGGTCACTATAGGAAATTTGCGGTGTACCGTCTGTACTGTGGGGCTTACTGTAAGTGCAACAGGGCAACAATGAAGGCAGAGTTACTGTTGGGCACTATAGTAATTGTGCGGTGTACCTTCTGTACTGTGGGGCTTACTGTTAGTGCAACAATGCAAGAGGCAGTGCAGACTGACTTTTGGACAATATAGCAATTGTGCGGTGTGCTTTCTTTATTGTGGGGCTTACTGTTAGTGCAACAAGGCAACAGGTAGGGTAGATTGCCTGTTGGTCTCTATAGGAATTGTGTGGTGTGCTGTCTGTACTGTGGGGCTTATTGTTAGTGCAACAGGACAACAGGCAGAGCAGACTGACTCTTGGCCGCTATAGCAATTGTCAGGTGTACCGTCTCTATTTTGGGGCTTACTGTTAGTGCAATAATGCAACAGGTAGGGAATACTGACTGTTGGATAGTATAGCAATTGTGCGTTGTTACGTCTGTATTGTGAGGCTTATTGTTAGTGCAACTGTGCAGCATGGAGAGCAGACTGACTGTTGGTCACTACAGCAATTTTGCGGTGTACCGTCCGTATTGGGGGGCTTACTGTTGGTGCAATAGTGCAATATTTAAGGCAGACTGACTCTTGGTCACTTTAGCAATTGTTTGGTGTACCGTCTGTACTTTGGGGCCTATTGTAAGTGCAACAGTGCAGCAGGGAGGGAAGACTTACTGTTGGTCATTATAGCAATTGTACGGTGCACCGTCATGCACCTTGGGGCTTACTCTTAGTGCAAAATTGAAAGAGGTAAAGCAGACTGACTGTTGATCACTATTGCAATTTTTTGGTGTGCCGTTTTTTTTGTGGGACTTACTGTTAGTGCAACAGGGCAACAGGAAATGTTGACTGCCTGTTGGTCAATATTGGAATTGTGTGGTGTACTGTCTGTTCTGTGGGGCTTATTGTTAGTGCAACAGGGCAACAGGTAGGGCAGACTGACTGTTGGTCACTATAGTAATTATGCGGTGTACCGTCTGTACTGTGGGGCTTGTTGTTAGTGCAACAGGACAACAGGTAGGACAGACTGACTCTTGGTAGCTATAGCAATTGTGCGGTGTACCGTCTGTATTGTGGGGCTTGTTGTTAGTGCAACAGGACAACAGGTAGGGCAGACTGACCGTTGGTCACTATAGTAATTATGCGGTGTACCGTCTGTACTGTGGGGCTTGTTGTTAGTGCAACAGGGCAACAGGTAGGGCAGACTGACCGTTGGTCACTATAGTAATTATGCGGTGTACCGTCTGTACTGTGGGGCTTGTTGTTAGTGCAACAGGACAACAGGTAGGGCAGACTTACTCTTGGTCGCTATAACAATTGTGCGGTTTACCGTATGTATTGTGGGGCTTACTCTTAGTGCAATAGAGAAACAGGTGGGGCATACTGACTGTTGGTCCGTATAGCAATTGTGCGGTGTACCGTCTGTACTGTGGGGCTTACTGTTAGCGCAACAGGGCAACAGGAGGGGCAGACTGACTGTTGGTTACTATAGTAAATCCGCAGTGTACCGCCTGTACTGTGGGGCTTACTGTTAATGGAACATTGAAAAAGGCATGGCAGACTGACTGTTGGACACTATAGCAATTGTGCGTTGTGCCGGCTTTATTTTGGGGCTTACTGTTAGTGCAACAGGGCAACAGGTAGGGTACACTGTCTGTTGGTCACTATAGGAATTGATGATGTAATGTCTGTACTTTGGGGCTTATTTTTAGTGCAACAGGGCTACAGGTATTTCAGACTGACTGTTGGACATTATAGTATTTGTGCGGTGTACCGTCTGCACTGTGGGGCTTATTGTTAGTGCAACAGTTCAACAGGTAGGGCAGACTGACTCTTGGTCGCTATAGCAATTGTGCGGTGTACCGTCTCTATTGTGGGGTTTACTGTCAGTGCAACATTGCAACAGTTAGAGCATACTGACTCTTTGTCAGTGTAGCAATTGTGCGGTGTACCGTCTGTATTTTGGTGCTTTTTGTTAGTGCAACAAGGCAGCAGGGAGAGCAGACTGACATTTGGTCACTATAGCAATTGTGCGGTGTACCGTCGGTATTGTGGGGCTTACTGTTAGTTCAACAGGGCAACAGGTATAGCAGACTGACTGTTGGTCACTATAGCAATAGTGTGTTGTAGCGTCTGTACTGTGGGGCTTAATGTTAGTGCAAAGAGTAACAAGAAGGGCAGCCTGACTTTTGGTCTTTATTGCAAATGTGCGGGCTACCGTCTGTATTTTGGGGCTTACTGTTAGTGCAACAGGGAAACAAGTTGGACAGACTGACACTTGGTCACTATAGGAATTATGCGGTGTAACGTCTGTACTCTGGGGCTTAATGTTAGTTCAAAAGGGCAACAGGTAAGGCAGACTGACTATTGGTCACTATATTAATTGTGCGGTGTACCTTCTGTACTGTGGGTCTTACTGTTAGTGCAACAGTGCAACAGGCAGGGCAGATTGACTTTTGGTCACTATAGCAATTATGCGGTGTGCCGTCTTTATTTTGGGTTTACTGTTAGTGAAAAATTGCAACAGGTAGTGTAGACTGCCTGTTGGTCACTATAGGATTTTGTGGTGTACTGTCTGTACTGTGGGGCTTATTGTTAGTGCAACAGGGCAATAGGTAATGTAGACTTACTGTTGGTCACTATAGTAATTGTGCGGTGTACTGTCTGTAATGTGGGGCTTATTGTTAGTGCAAAAGTACAACAGGTAGTGCAGACTGACTCTTGGTCGCTATAGCAATTGTGAGATGTTCCGTTTGTATTGTGGGGCTTACTGTTAATGCAATAGTGCAACAGATAGGGCATACTGACTGTTGGTCAGTAAAGCAATTGTGCTGTGTTCCGTCTGTTTTTTGAGGCTTATTGTTACTGCAACAGTTCAGCAGTAAGGGCTTAATGACTGTTGGTCACTACAGCCATTGTGCGGTGTACTTTCTGTATTGTGGGGCTTACTATTAACGCAACAGTGCAACAGTTAAGGCAGACTGACTCTTGGTCACTTTAGCAATTGTGTGGTGTACCGTCTGTACAGTGGGGCTTATTGTTGGTGCAACAGAGCAGCAGGGAGTGAAGACTGACTGTTGGTCACTACAGCAATTGTGCGGTGTACCGTCTGTACTGTGGGGCTTACTGTTAGTGCAACAGTGCAACAGGTAGTGCAGACTGACTCTTGGTCACTATAGCAATTGTGTGTTGTACCGTCTGTACTGTGATGCTTATTGTTAGCGCAACAGGGCAACAAGTACGGCGGACTGAGTGTTGGTCTCTATAGCAATTGTGCGGTGTACCGTCTGCACTGTGGGGCTTACTCTTAGTTTAACAGGGCAACAGGTAGGGCAGACTGACTGTTGGTCACTATAGCAATTGCGTGTAGTACCGTCTGTACTGTGGGGCTTACTGTTAGTGCAACAGGGCAACAGGTAGGGCAGACTGACTGTTGGTCTCTATAGTAATTGTGCGGTGTACCGTCTGTACTGTGGGGTTTACTGTTAGTGCAACTGGGCAACAGTTACGGCAGACTGACTGTTGGTGCCTATAGTAATTGTGCGGTGTACCGTCTGTACTGTGGGGCTTACTGTTACTGCAACAGTGCTACAGGCAAGGCAGACTGACTGTTGGACACTATAGCAATTTGCGTTGTGCCGTCTTTATTGTGGGGCTTACTGTTAGTGCAACAGGGCAACAGTTAGGATAGACTGCTTGTTGGTCACTATAGGAATTGTATGATGTACTGTCTGTACCTTAGAGCTTATTGTTAGTGCAACAGGGCAACAGGAACTTCAGACTGACTATTGGTCATTAGAGAAATTGTGCGGTGTATCGTCTGTACTGTGGGTTTTATTGTTAGTGCAACAGGTCAACAGGTAGGGCAGACTGACTCTTCGTCGCTATAGCAATTGTGCGGTGTACGGTCTGTATTGTGGTGCTTACTGTTAGTGTAAAATTGCAACAGGTAGGGCATACTGACTCTTCGTCAGTATAGCAATTGTGCGGTGTACAGTCTTTACTGTGGGGCTAATTGTTAGTGCAACAGGGCAACAGGTAGGGCGGATTGAGTTTTGGTCACTATAGCAATTGTGCGTTGTACCGTCTGTACTTTGGGGCTTAATGTTAGTTCAACAGGGCAACCGGTAGGGCAGACAGCCTGTTGGTCACTATAGCAATTGTGTGGTGTACCGTCTGTATTGTCTGGCTTACTGTTAGTGCAACAATGCAACAGGTAAGGCAGACTGACTGTTGGTTACTATAGCAATTTTACGGTGCACCGTCTGTACTTTGGGGCCTATTGTTAGTGCAAAATTGAAACAGGTATGGCAGACTGACTCTTGGTCATTATAGGAAATTTGCGGTGTACCGTCTGTACTGTGGGGCTTATTGTAAGTGCAACAGGGCAACAGTTAAGGCAGACTGACTGTTGGTCACTTTAGTAATTGTGCGGTGTACCTTCTGTACTGTGGGTCTTAATGTTAGTGCAACATTGCAACAGGCAGGGCAGACTGACTGTTGGAAAATATAGCAATTGTGCGGTGTGCCGATTTTATTGTGGGTCTTACTGTTAGTGCATCAAGGCAACAGGTAGGGTAGACTGAGTGTTGTTCACTATAGGAATAATGTGGTGTATTGTCTGTAATGTGGGGCTTATTGTTAGTGCAACAGGGTAACAGGTAGGGCAGACTGACTGTTGGTCACTATAGTATTTGTGCGGTGTACCGTCTGTACTATAGGGCTTATTGTTATTGCAACAGGACAACAATCAGTGCAGACTGACTCTTGGTCGCTATAGCAATTGTGAGGTGTACCATCTCTATTTTGGGGCTTACTGTTAGTGCAATAGTGCAACAGTTAGGGAATACTGACTGTTTGTTAGTATAGCAATTGTGCGGTGTTACGTCTGTATTGTGAGGCTTATTGTTAGTGCAACAGTGCAGCAGGGAGGGCAAACTGACTGTTGGTCAGTACAGAAATTTTGCGGTTTACAGTCCGTATTGTGGGGCTTACTGTTAGTGCAACAGTGCAACAGGTAAGGCAGACTGGCTCTTGGTCACTTTAGCAATTGTGTGGTGTACCGTCTGTACTTTGGGGCTTATTGTAAGTGCAACATTGCAGTAGGGAGGGAAGACTGACTGTTGGTCACTATAGCAATTGTACGGTGCACCGTCTGTCCTGTGGGGCTTACTCTTAGTGCAACATGGAAACAGGTAAGGCAGACTGACTGTTGGTCACTATTGCAATTGTGCGGTGTGCCGTCTTTTTTGTGGGGCTTACTGTTAGTGCAACAGGGCAACAGGTAGGGTAGACTGACTGTTGGTCAATATTGGAATTGTGTGGTGTACTGTCTGTACTGTGGGGCTTATTGTTAGTGCAACAGGGCAACAGGTAGGGCAGACTGACCGTTGGTCACTATAGTAATTGTGCGGTGTACCGTCTGTACTGTGGGACTTATTGTTAGTGCAACAGGACAACAGGTAGGGCAGACTGACTCTTGGTCGCTATAACAATTGTGCGGTTTACCGTCTGTTTTGTGAGGATTTCTGTTAGTGCAACAGGGAAACAGGTAGGGCATACTGACTTTTGGTCCGTATAGCAATTGTGCGCTGTACCGTCTGTACTTTGGGGCTTACTCTTAGTTCAAAAGGGCAACAGGTAGGGTAGACTGACTGTTGGTCTCTATAGCAATTGTGTGTTGTACCGTCTGTACTGTGGGGCTTACTGTTAGTGCAACAGGGTAACAGGTAGGGAAGCCTGACTGATGGTTACTATAGCAAATGTGCGGTCTTCCGTCTGTATTGTGGGGCTTACTGCTAGTGCAAAAGGGAAACAGGTAGAGCAGACGGACTTTTGGTCACTATAGGAAATTTGCGATGTACCGTCTGTACTGTGGGCTTACTGTTAGTGCAACAGGGCAACAAGAAGAGCAGACTGACTGTTGGTCACTATAGTAATTGTGCGGTTTTCCGTCTGTAACTTGGGGCTTACTGTTACTGCAACAGTGCAACAGGCAAGGCAGACTCACTGTTGAACACTATAGCAATTGTGCGTTGTGCCGTCTTTATTTTGGGGCTTACTGTTAGTGCAACAGGGCAACAGGTAGGGTAGACTGCCTGTTGGTCACTATAGGAATTGTATGGTGTCATGTCTGTACTTTGGGGCTTATTGTTAGTGCAACAGGGAAACAGGTAGGTCAACCTGACTGACATTACAATAATTGTGCGGTGTACCGTCTGTACTGTGGGGCTTATTGTTAGTGCAACAGTTCAACAAGTAGGGCAGACTGACTCTTGGTCGCTATAGCAATTGTGCGGTGTACCGCCTGTATTTTGGGGCTTACTGTTTGTGCAACATTCCAACAGGTAGAGCATACTGACTCTTGGTCAGTATAGCAATTGTGGTGTTTACCGTCTGTATTTTGGTGCTTTTTGTTAGTGCAACATGGCAGCAGGGAGAGCAGACTGACTGTTGGTTTCTATAGGAATTGTGCGTTGTACCGTTGGTATTGTGAGGCTTACTGTTAGTTCAACAGGGCAACAGGTAGAGCAGACTGACTATTGGTCACTATAGCAATAGTGTCTTGTAGCGTCTGTACTGTGGGGCTTACTGTTAGTGCAACAGAGCAACATGTAGGCAGCCTGACTCTTGGTCATTATTGCAAATGTGCGGTCTACCGTCTGTATTTTGGGTTCTTTCTCTTAGTGCAACAGGGAAACAAGTAGGGCAGACTGACACTTGGTCAGTATAGGATTTATGCGGTGTACCTTCTGTACTGTGGGCCTTAATGTTAGTGCAACAGAGCTACAGGTATTTCGGACTGAGTGTGGTTCACTATAGCACTTGTGCGGTGTACCGTCTGTACTCTGGGGCTTAATGTTAGTTCAACAGTGCAACAGGTAGTTCAGCCTGACTGTTGGTCAGTATAGCAATTATGTGTTGTACCGTCTGTACTGTGGGGCTTACTGTTAGTGCAACAGTGCAACAGGTAGTGTAGACTGACTGTTGGTCACTATAGCAATTGTACGGTACACCGTCTGTACTGAGGGGCTTACTGTTAGTGCAACAGGGAAACAGGTAGGGCAGACTGACTCTTGGCCACTATAGGAATTTTGAGGTGTACCTTCTGTACTGTGGGGATTAATGTATATGCAACAGGGCAACAGGTAAGGCAGACTTTCTGTTTGTCACTATAGTAATTGTGCGGTGTACCTTGTGTACTGTGGGGCTTACTGTTAGTGCAACAGTGCAACAGGCAGGGCTGACTGACTTTTGGTCACTATAGCATTTGTGCGGTGTGCCCTCTTTAATGTGGGGTTTTCTGTTAGTGAAACAGGGCAACAGGTAGAGTAGACTGCATATTGGTCACTATAGTATTTGTGCGGTGTACCGTCTGTACTGTGGAGCTTATTGTTAGTGCAACAGTGCAACAGGTAGGGCATACTGCCTCTTGGTCGCTATAGCAATTGTGAGGTGTACCGTCTGTATTTTGGGGCTTAATGTTAGTTCAACAAGGCAACAGGTAGGGCAGACTGACTTTTGGTCACTATAGCAATTGTGTGGTGTACCGTCTTTACTCTGGGACTTACTGTTAGTGCAACAGTGCCACAGGTAGGGCAGACTGACTGTTGGTCACTATAGCAATTGTAAGGTGCACCGTCTGTACTGTGGGGCTTACTGTTAGTGCAACAGGGAAGCAGTTAGGGAAGACTGACTCAAGGTCACTATAGGAAATTTGCGTTGTACCGTCTGTATTGTGGGGCTTTCTGTAAGTGCAACAGGGCAACAGGTTAAGCAGACTGACTGTTGGTCACTATAGTAATTGTGCGGTGTACCTTCTGTACTGTGGGGCTTACTGTTAGTGCAAGAGTGAAACAGGCAGGGCAGACTGACTGTTGGTCTCTATAGCAATTGTGCGGTGTGCCGTCTTTATTGTGGGGCTTATTGTTAGTGCAAAAGGCAACAGGTAGGGTAGAATTCCTGTTGGTCACTATAGGAATTGTGAGGTGTACTGTCTGTACTTTGGGGCTTATTGTTAGGGCAACAGGGCAACAGGTAGGGCAGACTGACTGTTGATCGCTACAGCATTTGTGAGGTGTACCTTCTGTATTGTGGGGCTTACTCTTAGTGCAATAGTGCAACAGGTAGGGCATACTGCCTGTTGGTCTGTATAGCAATTGTGCGGTGTTCCGTCTGTATTGTGAGGCTTATTGTTAGTGCAACAATGCAGCAGGGAGGGCATACTGACTGTTGGTCACTACAGCAATCGTGCGGTGTACTTGTCTGTATTGTGTGGCTTACTGTTATTGCAACAGTGCAACAGGTAAAGCAGACTGAATCTTGGTCATTTTGGCAATTGTGTTGTGTACCGTCTGTACTGTGGGGTTTATTGTTAGTGCAACAGGGCAGCAGGTATGGCAGACTGACTGTTGGTCACTATAGCAATTTTACGGTGCAAAGTCTGTACTGTAGGCTTACTGTTAATGCAACATGGAAACAGGTAGGGCAGACTGACTGTTGTTCATTATAGTAATTGTGCGGTGTACCGTCTGTACTGTGGGGCTTATTGTTAGTGTAACAGGACAACAGGTAGGGCAGACTGACTCTTGGTCGCTATAGCAATTGTGCGGTGTTCCGTCTGTAATGTGGGGCTTACTGTTAGTGCAGCAAGGAAACAGGTAGTGCATACTGACTCTTGGTCCTTACAGCAATTGTGCGGTGTACCGTCTGTATTGTGCGGCTTATTGTTAGTGCAACAGGGCAGCAGGGAGTGCAGACTGACCGTTGGTCACTATTGCAATTGTGCGGTGTACCGTCTGTATTTTGGTGCTTACTGTTAGTGCAACAGTGCAACAGGTAGTGCAGACTGACTCTTGGTCACTTTAGCAATTGTGTGTTGTACCGTCTGTACTGTGGGGCTTGTTGTTTGTGCAACAGGGCAGCAGGAATGGAAGACTGACAGTTGGTCACTATAGCAATTGTGCGGTGTACCGTCCGTACTGTGGGGATTACTGTTAGTGCAACATTGCAACAGGTAGGGCAGACTTCCTCTTGGTCACTGTAGCAATTGTGTGGTGTACCGTCTGTACTGTGGTGTTTATTGTTAGTGCAACAGGTCAACAGGTTTGGCGGACTGAGTTTTGGTCACTCTAGCAATTGTGCGGTGTACCGTCTGTACTGTGGGGCTTACTGTTATTTCAACAGGGCAACAGTTAGGGCAGACTGACTGTTTTTCACTATAGCAATTATGTGTTGTACCATCTGTACTGTGGTGTTTTTTGTTAGTGCAACAGGGCAACAGGTTTGGCGGACTGAGTTTTGGTCACTCTAGCAATTGTGCGGTGTACCGTCTGTACTGTAGGCTTACTGTTAGTGCAACAGGGCAACAGGTAGGGCAGTCTGACTGTTGGTTACTATAGCAAATGTGCGGTCTACCGTCTGTATTGTGGGGCTTTCTGTTAGTGTAGCAGGGCAACAGCTAGGGCAGACTGGCTCTTGGTCACTATAGCAATTGTGTGGTGTACCGTCTGTACTGTGGGGCTTACTGTTAGTGCAACAGTGCAACATGTAGGGAAGACTGGCTGTAGGTCACTGTAGCAATTGTACGATGCACCGTCTGTACTTTGGTGCTTACTGTTAGTGCAACAGGGAAACAGGTAGGGCAGACGGACTCTTGGTGACTAAAGGAATTTTGCGGTTTTCCGTCTGTACTGTGGGGCTTACTGTTAGTGCAACAGGGCAACAGGTAGGGCAGACTGACTCTTGGTCACTATAGTAATTGTGCGGTGTACCGTCTGTACTGTGGGGATTACTGTTACTTCAACAGTGCAACAGGCAAGGCAGACTGACTGTTGGTCACTATAGTAATTTTGCGTTTTGACGTCTTTATTGTGGGGCTTACTGTTAGTGCAACAGGGCAACATTTAGGGTAGACTGCCTGTTGGTCACTATAGGAATTGTATGGTGTGTTGTCTGTACTGTGGGGCTTATTGTTAGTGCAAATGGCAGCAGGTTGGTCAGACTGACTGTTGGTCTGTATGGTAATTGTGCGGTGTACCGTCTGTACTGTGGGGCTTATTTTTAGTGCAACAGGTCAACAGGTAGTGCAGACTGACTCTTGGTGGCTATAGCAATTGTGCGGTGTACCGTCTGTATTGTGGGGCTTACTGATAGTTCAACAGTGCAACAGTGCAACAGGTAAGGCATACTGACTCTTGGTCAGTATAGCAATTGTGCGGTGTACCGTAGGTACTCTTGGGCTTTTTGCTAGTGCAACAGTGCAGCAGGTAGAGCAGACTGACTGTTGGTCACTATAGCAATTGTTCGGTGTACCGTCGGTATTTTGGGGCTTACTGTTAGTTCAACAGGGCCACAGGTAGGGCAGACTGACTGTTGGTCACTATAGCAATAGTGTGTTGTACCGTCTGTACTCTGGGGCTTACTGTTAGTGCAACAGTGCAACAGGTAGGGCAGCCTGACTCTTGGTCACTATTGCATAAGTGCGGTCTACCGTCTGTATTGTGGGGCTTACTGTTAGTGCAACAGGGAATCAGGTAGGGCAGACTGACTCTTAGTCACTATAGGAATTTTGCGGTGTACCGTCTGTACTGTGGGGCTTACTGTTAGTGCAAGAGGGCAACTGGTAGGGCAGACTGACTGTTGGTCACTATAGCAATTGTCTGTGTGCCGTCTGTATTTTGGATCTTTCTATTAGTGCAACAGGGAAACAGGTAGGGCCGACTGACTCTTGGTCACTATAGGAATTTTGCGGTGTACTGTCTGTACTGTGGGGCTTACAGACATTGCAACAAGGCAACAGGTAATACAGACTGTCTGTTGGACACTATAGCTATATAAGCAATAATCATACAACACTATACATTTACAGAACTGCACAAACTGTTTGTTTCTTCTGCAGAGTTACTGTGCAATAGCAATAGCAGCAATAGACATTCAGCACTTTAAATATACACAGCTGCAATAACTGATTCTGATGACAGATACTGCGCTCTTTATATTAATAGCAGTAGCAGCAATAGATATACAGCATTACAAATCTACACACATGCACATATACACAGAAGACGATAAAACTCTATTGATAATTTTCAACCGGGTAAGAGAAGAACGCAAAACCCACAAGGAAAAAAAACCTGCTTTCCGGATCACACAAATCGTTTTAACGATATCGTGTCAATTTCCTATATCGGACAGCTTGCAGCTATTTATTGTTTAATTTAAATCAGTTCATCCGCTTTGTTTTAGAACGTTCAATAAAGAACGTTCTAATGTTCAGCCAATCACATTGCTGCCTTTATCAAGAACAGTTACATGTTTCGGTCTCAACAGACCGTTAAAACAACATTCCAAAACAATATAAAAATGCAATACATATCAATTCAACAGATGTAGCTTTCAGTGTGTTGGATCACAACAGTTTACAGTCTGTGGTCATTCAGCAGCTGGCAGTTACAGAACTGTTATGTACGGCCTAATGAAATTTGTACTGGTAAAGTTACAGTTCTGGGAAAGTGTGATAACACTGTTAGATGGTATTTGTGAGACAGCAGTGCAACTTCCAGTACATACTGTATATAGATATGGTGGTTACTGTTTTATGAATCACGGTGAAAACATATAGAACAGTTGTATGATAATATTGGTGTATCTTGTACGGTAGATCTTACCTCTTTTGGAATTACACATTTTTAAAAAAATTTCGTACGTTCTTGAAGGGATTGCTTGAGATAATTTATTTGTTTGTGAAAATATTGGTTTCGGCGAATTGCTATTGGTGTAACACTTGATAGACTGACGTCTCAGATGAAATGGTTGAGGATTATTGTGCACTGTATGTAACACAGGATGGTCAGCAAATATATAACGTAGCAAAATGAAGTTAAATCTTTGAGGTAGGATATACAGAAAGTTGTAGAAGTAAAAATAAAAAAAATGAAGCTTCTACAAGCTGCTGCATTGTTTGCACTAAATTCCTCTGATACTACCTATCGAATGCAAAAACAAGAAATAAACTAGAATATATAGAATCTAAGCTAATGTTTCATCTATACATACATGTTGAAAGTATTCATCACCAAGGAATGGAATGTGTTATGCAACTGTGTCATTACATGCTGAAGAACGTATTATAGTCTTCTATATAAACGAATAAGGAAACTTGCGTTTGTCTATACCAAAACTTTAGCATCACCCACACCACAAAACTGACTGAATCAGAAATTTTCAGCGTAGATTTGTTGAAGAGTTTAATGTAACGGATCAAGAATCTGTCCCTCAGAAAGCCCGCAGACACAAACATGCAGTGCTGCATGTGATTTAACAAGCAAAATGTAATGAAAATTTACAAAAACAGACCATAATGCACTGGCAAAGTGTTGTATACTGCTGTATACAATCCTAGGTCCCAGCCAGAAGCGTATCGTGGATGTTACTTCCGGTAGGAGCCAGGGTTCGTTCTCGGTTAGGGCGTATACGTGACGGTTACTTATTGCAGTGATAACTCAACAGTCTGGCTATGACTAAGATTTTTAAGCACTGAAGAATAAGTTACAACCAAATGAAAGACTTAGGAGAAACGTGATGGGCCTCTCAAGTTATTTGCAGCTGCGACCGCTCAGGTCCGAGTCGTGATATCAACTGTCTTAAGTCAGTTCGCTACTGTATTCAGGAAGCCTCTAATTCATGGAAAGTTTGGAGGTTAATCACAGTTCATAGTCCTTCAGAGCTGGACCTTGGGCATCGCGTGAGCACGCCTCACCACTGCACTTGG
>Ga0123355_10000771_pt1 | contig 43759 bp, 39 predicted proteins | sample TergutEmb28metaG_3_FD_89872 | JGI IMG/M metagenome (GOLD analysis project Ga0123355, IMG submission 89872) | Embiratermes neotenicus P1 segment gut microbial communities from Petit-Saut dam, French Guiana - Emb289 P1 | ecosystem: Host-associated > Arthropoda: Insects > Digestive system > Gut ...
CAACCTCAACGGGTTCCCGGTCGGCCAGGGGTTCTACTCGACGGTCCTGTTCGAGGCCGACCCGCTGTCGGACTACGTTGCCTCCGGCAACCAGCCCGGCGGTGAGACGGTGACGGCGACCACCCTCGAGGTTCCGACGGGGGCAGGTCTGTCGCCGGTCAGCGCCGAGATCGGCGCCTATCCGGCGGCGTCCGCTCAGGGCACGACGCCGCTGACCCCCGGCACCAAGTACGTCTACTGGCTCGTCGAGCAGGCAGGCGAGACCGACGCAGCGACGACGGTCAACGAGTACAGCGCCGCCGACCTGGCCAGCTGGGTGGCCGGCACCGGTTCGCTGACCGCCAACGGCTTCGCCTCGGCGACCGCCGAGAGCAGCAAGAACGACTACACGGCGTGGTTGGCCGGTACCGGCAACTTCGCCGGTGATCCGGGCGACCCGAACAACGTCCCGGGCCAGATGCTCAACCCGGACTATCAGTGCGTCCTGAACTCCGCGATTCCCACGACCAACGCGACCTGGACCGCCGAGCTGGCGGCCAACAAGGTCCCGCTGACGCCCGGTACGAGCACGGTCAACGGCACGGCGACGCCGAACGGCATCAGCGCCGTCAGCGCCGGCGGTGGAATCACCGCGACCTCCGCTCAGCAGCCCGCCGAGCAGGGTCCGTGCGTGGCGTTCTTCGGCGGCGGCTCGACCAACTTCTACACGAGCCCGGTCGGGTACTTCACGACGCCGGTGCTGGGCAGCGTCAAGTTCGGCGCGAAGGCGGCCGTGTCCGGCGGCAAGGCGGCGATCAGCGTCGCCAACAAGAGCGTCGAGAAGGCCGCGGGCCAGCTCGTCCTGACCGCCAAGAAGGGCCGCAAGACGGTCACGGTCGTCTCCGGCAAGATCTCGGTGGCGGCTGACGCGACCGAGATGGTCGACCTGAAGCTGACCGGCAGCGGCAAGGCGATGCTCAAGGCCGGCAAGAGCCTGGTGACGAAGGTCGCCTTCACCTCGACGACGGATCAGCCGGCGTCGGGCAAGACGATCAAGCTCACCGCCAGCAAGTAGGCAAGTCGGTAGATCGAGGGGGGTGCGGCCGCACAGGCCGCGCCCCCTTCGTGCTTAAGGCATAGATCTAGCCGAACTGGCCGGTGATGTAGTCGCGCGTGCGCCGGTCTGACGGCCGCGAGAACAGCCGGTCGGTGTCCTCGTACTCGATCAGGGTGCCGATCCGCGACTCGTCGAGGCTGAAGAATGCGGTCTTGTCGGCGACGCGGGTCGCCTGCTGCATGTTGTGGGTGACGATCACGATCGTGTACCGCGCCTTGAGCTCGTGGATCAGATCCTCGATCGACGCGGTCGCGATCGGGTCGAGCGCCGAGGCCGGCTCGTCGAGCAGCAGCACATCCGGCTCGATCGCGATCGCGCGGGCGATGCACAGACGCTGCTGCTGGCCGCCCGACAGCCCCAGCGCGCTCGCCTTCAGCCGGTCCTTGACCTCGTCCCACAGGGCGGCGCCGCGGAGCGCGCGCTCGACGCGCTCGTCGAGGTTGTCGCGCATCCCGAGGTTCCGCGCGGCCCACGCGATGTTGTCGTAGATCGACTTCGGGAACGGGTTGGGCTTCTGGAAAACCATTCCGATCCGCCGCCGGACCTCGACGCGATTGGCCTGCGCGCCGTACAGGTCATGGCCGTGATAGAGCAGCTGACCTCCGAGCCTGAAGCCGCTGATCGAGTCGTTCATCCGGTTCAGGCAGCGCAGGAACGTGCTCTTGCCGCAACCCGACGGCCCGATCAGCGCGGTCGCGCGATTGCGGTAGATGTCGAACGTCACGTGCTCGATTGCGCGCTTGGCGCCGTAGTCAACCGAGACATTGCGTGCTTCGAACACGACCTGGCGCTCGACCGGCAGCCGCTGCTCGAGGATCGTCGTCGGCCGCGCCTCGGCGGGCACGAGCTGGGTGGAGAGACGAAGCCGCGGGCGAACGCCGACCGGCTCGGTCGCCGTCGACTCCGGCTCGACGGCGGCTGATGCGACGGTGGATGGCTCCTGCAGGCTCATTGGCCCCGTTTCCTTTCGCTGCGGCGCAGCCAGATTCTCGCGCCGATGTTAGCCGCCAGGATCACGACCATCAGCGTGAGTGCCGCCCCCCACGCCTTGTCGAGCGACTCCGTGTAGCCCGACTCGAGCAGCTGGAAGATCACCAGCGGGACGCTCGCGACCGAGTGACGCGGGTTGATCGACAGGGTCTGGGTGAACAGCTCCGTTGTGAACAGGAGCGGTGCCGTCTCCCCTGCGGCGCGGGCGACCGCCAGGATCGTCGCGGTGACGATCCCGTTGGAGGCGGTCGGCAGGATCACCCCGACGATCGAGCGCCAGCGCGCGACCCCGAGCGCATCGGCCGCCTCCCGCATCGTCGCCGGAACCCGGGCGATCGACTCGAGGCTGGCGCGGGCGATCAGCGGCACCTCGACGATCGACAGCGCCAGGCCGCCGGCGAGCGCCGACGGCCCGAAGCGATTCGCGACGAGGCCGGCGACGAACGCGCCGGCGATGACCGTCGGGAGTCCCGCCATCAGGTCGAGCCACAACCGCAGCACCCGATTCCACCCCGGACCGGCGAACTCGGACAGGTAGATGGCGGTCAGCACCCCGACCGGCAGCGCGATCAGCGTCGCGATCAGGATCAGCTCGATCGTTCCCACCAGCGCCGGGCCGATGCCCCCGCCGACCCCGTCGTACGACGGCAGGTGGCTGCTGGTCAGGAACGAGAAGCTGATCACGCTGACGCCGTGCTTGAAGACGTAGTAGACGAGGATCAGCAGCACCACGACTGCGATCGCCGCGGCCGCGATTGCGCCCCCGACGAGGATTCGGCTGACGAGCAGGCGGCGGCGGAGGTTGCCGCTCGGCGTCAGCGCGTAGGCGGGATCCGGGATCGCGCTCATCTGACGGTGCCCAGCAGGCCGACTCCGCTGGAAATCCGGCGGGCGATCAGGTTGACGATCAGGCCGAACGCGAACAGGATCAGCGCCAGATAGAACAGCGAGGACGCATGCAGGTCGCTGATTGGACTGGGCAGCTGAACCGCGAGCACGCTGGCGAGCGAGTCGCCCTGCTTGAACAGATTCCCCGGAATCTGAATCTCATTTCCGATCACCTGACTGACGGCGATCGCCTCGCCGATCGCGCGACCGAAGCCGAGCACGCACGCCGCGATCACGCCTGACGACGTGGTTGGCAGCACGACCCCGCGGATCATCTCCCACCGCGTCGCGCCGAGTGCCTCGGCGCCGTCCCGCAGCTCCAATGGCACCGTCAGGAACAGGTCGCGACTCAGCGCCGCGATGATCGGGACGACCATGATCGTCACCACCAGGCTCGCCGTGAACAGCGAGTTGCCGACCGCCTGGGGCTCCCCGAAGATCGGAATGAAGCCGAGCGCCGAGTGCAGCCAGGGTTCAACGTGATGCGCGATGAACGGGGCGATCAGCGAGATCCCGATCAGCCCCAGGATGACGCTCGGGATCGCCGCGAGCATCTCCACCAGCGGCCCGACGATGATCGAGATCGCGCGTGGGGCCATCAGGCTCAGGAACAGCCCGATCGCGACGCCGAGGATCGTCGCGAGGACGAGGCTGACGATGCTGGTCACCAGAGTTCCATAGATGAACACCAAGGCGCCGAACTTGTTCAGCTGTGGGACCCACTGCTTGTGCCAGAGGAACGAGATCCCCTCCTTGCTCATCGCCAGCGAGGCGCTGTCGATCATCTGGTAGGCGATCGCGAACAGCGTCAGGAAGATCAGCAACCCACCGGCGAACGCCAGCCACCTGAGCGCGCGGTTCGCGCGCGCGTCGCGCGCGTTCAGCCGGATCCGTCGAGCCCGCCCGCTGTCCGCCGGGCGGGGCTCAGATGATGCAATCGACGACACAGGCGGGGCACCCTAGAGAAGCCGGCTCGGCCGTGACGGGCGCAACTCCGCCTCGGTCACAAGATTTCCAAATCTTGGTCACATCCTGGTAACAAGTCGCCCGATTGGGTCGCACATTCTTGACCTCAGGCGTGGACAGGCCGGACACGCTCCGCTCGCCACGTCCGAAGACCGGGCGAGCCTAAACGTACTCCTGTGTCCGAAAGGAACCCAACTTTGCGTCTCAAGAGGCTTATCTGCGTGGGCGCCGCCGTCCTCGGCGTGACTGCGTCCACCGCAGTGGCGAGCGCGTCGGCCGCCACCATCAAGGAGGCTGGCTCGTCGCTCGTCTTCCCGCTCGCGACCCTGTGGTCTCATAAATACACGACCAACACGGTGCAAACCAGCAGCGTCGGATCCGGCAAGGGCATCAACCTGATCCAGCTCGGTCAGGTCGACATCGGCGCCTCTGACGCCCCGATGACCTCGAGCCAGTACAACGCCGACCACTCCGGCACGCCGGTCCAGATCCCGTGGGCGCTGAGCGCCACCGGTGTCGGCTACAACATCCCGGGCATCGGCTACGGCCTGCACCTCAGCGGCCCGGTTCTGGCCCAGATCTTCAGCGGCAAGATCACCAGCTGGGGCAACTCGGCGATCACCAAGCTGAACCCGAAGCTCGCCAAGAAGCTGAAGGCGGCCGGCTCGATCACTCCGGTGGTCCGCTCGGACGGCTCCGGTGACTCCTATGCCTTCCAGCACTTCCTGACGGTCGCCGGCGGCAAGGACTGGACCTACAGCTACGCCACCAGCTGGGGCTCGCCCGTCGGCACCGGCGAGAACGGCAACTCCGGCGTCGCCGGCGAGGTTCGTCAGAACAAGGGCACGATCGGCTACATCAGCGCCTACTACCTGATCAACCAGCACATCACGACCGCCGCGGTCGAGAACGCCGCCGGCAAGTTCGAGCTCCCGAACGGTCCGAACATCGTCGACGCCGCCGCGTCGAACTCGACGATCTCGGCGCAGGGCTCGGGCTTCACGGGCGTCTCGATCGTGTATCCGTCGAAGAAGTACAAGACGGCGTATCCGGTCTTGACCTACACCTACGCGATCGTCAACAAGAACGACAGCAACGTCGGAGCGGTGAAGGACTTCCTGACCTGGGCGATCAGCCCGAGCGGTGGTCTGTTCACCGGTGACGGGCTTGACTTCTCGCCGCTGCCCGCGGGCATCCGCGCGGCTGACGCGGGCCTGATCAGCTCGCTCTAAGCGACGAAGGCATAGCGCCTTTGCCCGGGCCCCGGTCTAGCTGGACCGGGGCCCGAGTCGTTTCGTGGGCGCAGAGGACCCTGAAGTTCGTCGGCGGGCAGCGAAACGCCCGGACGGCGTGTCCGGGCGTCTACGTCTCGGTCCGTGCGGGGTCTACGGCGCGGGGACCGGATCGCGTCCACCCACGATCCGGTCGAAGCGCCAGCCGAGGAGTTGATCCCGGCTGCCCGCGAGGCCGACCACCGCGGCCCCCGTCCGCTGCTCGATCGATGCCAGCAGCGCCGCGAGTCGATCGCGCAGCGCTCTGCCGTGTGGAGAGTCGTCACTGCCGAGGTCGCACTTTCCGTCCTCGACCAGGACCGTCACCCGGTGCGGGTGGCGTCGGGCGATCTCCTCGACCAGCTGTTCGTCTGTGTTCGTCTCGTCGACGATTGCGAGGATGTCACTCATGCAATGCAGCATCGGATCGACCCGTTAAACGGGTCTTAACGCAATCGATGAATCCCCGCAGTCCCTGACGCTCAACCGACGTTCCCCGTACGCCCTCTACAATCCCCAGCCGCAAACCATGACCGCGACGACGCATAGCGCCGAGGACGAGCCGCAGGGCCAGGCCGCCCAGGCGCCTGAGGCCGATGGCTCAGCCGGCACGGCGCCGGTGGTCGGCGTCAGCGTCGGCGGCGACAGGTGCGCGGTTTGCGGCGCCGAGCTGGCTCAGGACCAGCGCTACTGCGTCGAGTGTGGGACGCGTCGGGGCGCGCCGCGGTTCAGCGCCCCCCTCCCCTCCCAGCGGGCCACCGCCGCCGTGGCGGCGCCGGCGCCCAGCCGCCGGCCCTCGAGGATCGTGCTGATCGCCGCGATCGCGACCCTGTTGATCGCGTTCGGCGTCGGCGTCCTGATCGGGCACTACATCACCAACGCGCAGACCGTCAACGTCCACCTGACCGGCTCCGGCAGCGGCGCCTCCTCGGCGGGCTCCGGCGGGTCGTCGTCTTCCGGCTCAGGCGGCCATTCGTCCGGCGGCCATTCGTCGGGTGGCAGCGGCGGCGGTTCGGGCTCACACGGCTCGGGCGGCAGCGGCGGCGGACACAGCGGAAACTTCTTCCCCTAAGCGTCATGGCAAGGACATTTCCAGGCGTCGGCGGCAGCAACGGCAACGACCCGTCGACGGCGGGTGGCGCCGACGACGCCGTCATGGACCTCGAGCGCCGCCGCGATCAGCTCAGTGCTCGCCTCGCCGAGCTGCAGTGGGACCTCGGCGGCCTCGTCTACGAGATGGCGACCCGCGACCGGATCCGAGTCGACCTGATCGTCAAGCAGGCTGCGGCGCTGCAGGACGTCGACGCCGAGTTGTCCGAGATCGAGCGGATCATCGCGCTCGAGAAGACGGCTGTCGCCGGGCGCTGCCCGAACTGCAAGGCGCCGCACTCGACCGGCGCAGCCTACTGCTGGCAGTGCGGTCAGCCGATCGTGCGCGAGGTCGACACAGCGTCGATCTTCTCCGACGGCTCAGCCGGCGCCTGATCGGCTCGGCGGCTCGGCGGCGGCGCCGTCTACGCTGAGCCGAATGCCCGAGCTACCTGAGGTCGAGATAACCGCGCGGCTGATCGGCGCCGCCACGGCCGGCGCCCGGATCGAGTCTGCGCTCGCTCCCGGGATCAACGCGCTGAAGACCTACGACCCGCCGCTGCCGGCGGTCGAGGGCGCCGCGATCGCGGGCATCAGACGCCGCGGGAAGCTGTTCCTGATCGATCTCGAGGACCAGCTGACGGTGCTCGTGCACCTGATGTCGGCTGGGCGGCTGCAGCTGTTCGACGCTCGGGCGTCGCTGCGGGACCGAAGCTCCCGACTGCTGCTGCGGCTCGACGACGGTCGTGAGCTGCGGCTGCGCGAGTTCGGGACCCGTCAGCGGGCGTGGGCAAAGGTGCTGCGCGCCGCCGAGATCGAGCAGGAGGAGACGATCGCCGCGCTGGGCCCGGAGGCGTGGCCCGAGCCACCGCCGCTGCGCGAGCTGCTCGACCTGCCGCGGCCCCTGTATGCGCTGCTGCGCGACCAGCACGTGATCGCCGGAATCGGGCGCTCGTGGGTCGACGAGATCCTGCACGCGGCGATGATGTCCCCGTTCAAGCGCGGCTCCGACCTCGACGACGCCGAAGCCGGCGTTCTGCGCGACGCGATCGTCGGCACGCTGGGCGGCGCGATCGAGCACTACCAGCGGACGCTGACGCTGCCGATTCCGGACAAGTTGCCGATGCCGCTGACCGTCCACCGCCGCAACGGCGAGCCGTGCCCGCGCTGCGGCACCCGGCTCGAGGCCGTCTTCTACGAGGACTACGTGATGTGCTATTGCCCGACCTGCCAGACCGAGGGCAAGGTGCTGAAGGACAGGCGGCTCAGCCGGCTGTTGAAGTAGCTGCGGCGGGCGCGCCGTTCGGGCACCGGGTGCCCTCGCCTCCCAATGAGATCGTGGCCTTGACGGTCACCACGTGGTAGAGGATCAGCAGCTGCACCAGCGCCAGCGTCTCGGAGCGGTGCAGCTCGGTGCCGACGGTGAACTCGCCCAGCCGGCGGGTCCGCAGATGGGTGGCGAAATGCATCCGCTCCCAGATCGCCTCCTCGATCGCGTCCGCGCGCTCGGGGGCGATCGCGCCGGCGATCCGCAGGACCTGTTCACCGTCTCGGTCGAACAGCGTCACCCCGGTCTGCTCCCCCCCGACGAACGGCGTCAGGTCGGGGTGCGGGAGCTCCTCGCCGAGCGTCAGCTCGGCGTCGAGCCGGGCGTCCTCGCCGGTGCCGGCCGCGGGGCTGAACGACACGAGCATGTCGGCGTGTCGCCGCTGCGGCCTGATGTACGTCTCGGAGTCGGCCTCGCGCCGGTCGAGCTCGGCGAGCACCTCATCGGTCGTGTAGCCGCGGCGCGAGCAGTCGCGCTGGACCTTCCAGCGCCTGCGCAGGTCCTCAGGCGGGTTCAGGAACACCCGCACGTCGTAGACCTCTCGCATCTCCGGCAGGTAGAAGCCGAGCAGGCCCTCGATCACCGTGAAGCGCTCCGGCTTGACGTACACCGGCGGGCCGAAGGTGCCGTCCTGATGGCGGTAGACGGGTTTCAGGATCGGCTCGCCCCGACGCAGGTGGGCGAGATGCTGGGCGATGATGTCGAGGTGGTTGGAGTCGGGGTGCAGGGGGGTGACCCCGAGTTCGGCGCGCTGCTTGCGGTCGTAGCGGTGGTAGTCGTCGGTGCAGACATGGGTCACGTTGTCCTCGCCGAGCACCCGCACGAGTCCGCGCGTCAGCGTTGTCTTGCCCGCCGCGGAGTCGCCCACGACCCCGAGGATCACCGGTCGCGGCAGCATCAGCCCTCCTTCGTCGAGGTGGTGAACACGCGGCTGGCGCGGATGTCCTGCGCCTCGATCCGACTGAGGTCGTCGAGCGACACCGGCGTTCCGCTCCGCGCGGCGGCATAGATCCGGTTGGCGTGGCGCAGACGCGCGCGCTCGATCGCGTTGCGGACGCTGCGCGCATGCGCGAACCGCGGCTGGCGCATCCGCCGGCCGATGTACTCCCTGAAGGCGTCCTCGGCATCCGGCGAGAGCTGATACGCCTGGCCCGCGAGCATCAGCTCCCCGATCCGCAGCAGTTCGTCGACCGTGTAGTCGGGGAAGTCGATGTGGTGTGCGACGCGAGATGACATGCCCGGGTTGAGCCTGAAGAACTCGTCCATCCGATCCTTGTAGCCCGCCAGGATGACGACGAGCTTGTCGCGGTCGCTCTCCATCACCTGGAGCAGGATCTCCACCGCCTCGACCCCGTAGTCGCGGTCGTTCTCCGGACGGTACAGGTAGTACGCCTCGTCGATGAACAGGACGCCGCCGAAGGCGCGCTTCAGCACCTCCCTGGTCTTCGGCGCCGTGTGTCCGACGTATTGGCCGACGAGGTCATCGCGGGTCACCGCGACCACGTGGTTGCGCTGGATATAGCCGAGGCGGTGAAGGATGTCGGCCATCCGCATCGCCACCGTCGTCTTTCCGGTCCCGGGGTTTCCGGTGAACGACATGTGCAGCGTCGGACGCTCGGATGTCAGTCCCGCCTGGCGGCGCAGGCGGTCGACGACCAGCAGCGCCGAGATCTCGCGGATCCGGGTCTTGACCGGCGCCAACGCGACCAGGTCGCGGTCGAGCTCGGACAGAACCGTCTCCATCGAGGCGCTCTGCAGGACGTCCTCGAAGCCGCCGTCTGCGGTGCCGAGCGCGTTCGCCCGCGCTGCCACGGTCACGGCTCCACACCGTTGCGCTGGATGGCGTAACGGATCACACGGTCGTGCGCCTCGGTGCGCTTCAGCCGGTAGCCCGGCTCGAGCGCCGGCCGGCCGACGATGAAGCTGAGCGCCGTCGTCTGGCGGCCGAGCGACGCGTCGTAGGCGTTCAGCTTGACGTAGTGGTCGGGGTGAGCCTCTCGACACGCGCGGACCTCGCGGAGGACCAGCTCGGCGTCCGGGATCTCGAGATCGAACAGCGGCGGCGCCCACATCTCCCAGTAGGGATTTCGCGGGTGCGGGTCGTCGGTGTACTCGACCGACATCGCCCAGCCGTGGCCGAGCGCGTAGACGATCTGGGCCGCGATCTGCTCGTCGGAGAGGTCGGGCAGAAACGAGAAAGTTCCCTGGGTGATGCGCATCTGGCGGCTCCTCACGCGATCGACGGGGTGGCGACGAAGTCGGGCGTGTCGGTCGAGGCGAAGTCGAAGCTGATGTCCTTCCAGACCTGCAGCGCCGCATCCAGCTCGGGGCACCCCCTGGCCGCCCGCTCGAGGATGTCCGGACCTTCCTGGTAGTAGTCGCGGCCCTCGTTGCGCGCCTGGATCATCGCTTCGACCGCCACCCGGTTGGCGGTCGCTCCGGCCGCGATCCCCATCGGATGCCCGATCGTCCCGCCGCCGAACTGCAGGACCACGTCCTCGCCGAGGTACCGCAGCAGCTGATGCATCTGGCCCGCGTGAATCCCGCCGGAGGCCACCGGCATCACCGGTGCCAGCGACGCCCAGTCCTGGTCGAAGTAGATGCCGTGCTCGGGGTTCTCGGGCACGTGGTCGAGGCGCAGGGTGTCGTAGTAGCCGGCGATCATGGCGGGGTCGCCCTCGAGCTTGCCGACGACGGTGCCGGCATGGATGTGATCGACGCCGGCCAGCCGGCACCACTTGGCGATCACCCGGAACGACACGCCGTGCGTCTTCTGCCGCGTGTAGGTGCCGTGGCCCGCGCGATGCAGGTGCAGGATCAGCCCATTGCGCCGGGCCCACTTCGAGATCGACTGCATCGCCGTGTAGCCGACCGTCAGGTCGATCATGATGATCACCGAGCCGACCTCCTTGGCGAATTCGGCGCGCTCGTACATCGCCTCCATGTCGGCCGCCGTGACGTTCATGTAGTGGCCCTTGACCTCGCCGCTGGCGGCCGATGCGCGGTTGACCCCCTCGATCGCGTACAGATACCGGTCGCGCCAGCGCATGAACGGCTGTGAGTTGATGTTCTCGTCGTCCTTGGTGAAGTCGAGCCCGCCGCGCAGCGCCTCGTACACGACCCGGCCGTAGTTCTTGGCCGACAGGCCCAGCTTCGGCTTGACCGTCGCGCCCAGCAGCGGCCGGCCGAACTTGTCGAGGTACTCCCGCTCGATCACGATCCCGTGCGGCGGACCCTGGAAGGTCTTGACGTACTGGGTCGGGATCCGCATGTCCTCCAGCCGCAGCGCCTGCAGCGCCTTGAAGCCGAAGACGTTGCCGATGATCGAGCTCGTCAGGTTGGCGATCGAGCCCTCTTCGAACAGATCCAGGTCATAGGCGATCCTGGCGAGGTACTCGTGCTCGCGGCCGGGGATCGGCTGAACGTCGTAAGCCTTGGCCTGGTAGTGCTCGTGTGCCGTCAGCCGGTCGGTCCAGACGACCGTCCAGGTCGCCGTCGAGGACTCGCCCGCGACCGCCGCCGCCGCCTCGATCGGATCGACCCCGGGTTGCGGGGTGATCCGGAACGCGCACAGCACGTCGGAATCCTTCGGGACGTAGTCGGCGTCGTAATAGCCCATCTCGGCATACGGGGTCACGCCGGAGGCCCAGCGGTCTCGCTTGTGGTTCAGAACTGGCGATGATGTCGGCGGCATGGCGCTGGCCTTTCACTCTTCGATTGGCGGCGAGCGTAGGGCGGCAACTCATAGTCGTCAAATACATATTTCGTACATATCCATAGGTGATTACCTAAGATTTGAGGTCGGCGGCGAAGGCGCTGAACTGCTCCACCACCGCCCGGGCCGGGCCGACTGCCGAGCGCACGACGAACCAGGGGCGGGTCTCGGGTCCGTCGGTCAGCCTGATCTCGCGCAGCACGCCGGCCGCCAGCTCCGCCTCGACCGCCGCCCGAGAGATCAGCGAGACGCCGAGGCCGGCGTTCGCGGCCTGCTTGACCGCCCCGTTCGAACCGAGCGTCAGCGTTCGCGGTGCGAGTCCGCGGTCCGCCAGGAAGCGCTCGTTCATCGCCCGGGTGCCGGACCCGCGCTCGCGCAGCAGCCACGGTCTGCCCGCCAGCGCCGATGACGGCGCCGGCTCACCGGCGACCGCCGGGTCGTCAGGCGCCGTGATGCAGACGATCGCGTTCTGCAGGAACGGATTGGCGATCAGCCGCTCGCTGCTCGGCGGCCTGCCCGAGATCGCGACGTCGTCGTCGTGGCTCAGCACGCGCCCCAGCACCTCCTCGTTGTTGCCGACGACCAGCGACAGTTCGGCGTCAGGGTGCGCCTCGCCGAAGGCCCGCATCAAGGCCGGCACGAACGACTCGGCGGCGGTCGGGACGGCGGCGATCCGCAGGCTGCGGGCGGCGGTCTCGGTCGCCTCGCGGGCGGCTCGGCGGCCGGCGTCGAGCAGCCCGACGATGTCCTGCGCGTAGGGGACGAACGCGGTCCCGGCCGGCGTCAGCCTGACGCCGCGTCCAGCGCGCTCGAGCAGCTCGCAGCCGACCTCCCGGCTCAGCGCGCCGACCGCGGCCGAGACCGACGGTTGGGTGACCACCAGCTCCTCGGCCGCGGCGGTCACCGACCCACCCCTGACGACCGCCAGGAACGCCCTCAGCTGGGTGACGGTTATAGACATCGTCCACCGATACAACCTGATCGCATTGAGCAATGCAAATACGCACGCCGGATCCGTACCCTGATGAACGATGCGGACGAATCTCCGCCAGTTGTCGGGAGGATGCCGTTGCGGCGCTGTCCGCTACACGGTCACGGATGCGTTCGAGTACGGCGCGATCTGTCACTGCTCGGAGTGCCGCAAGGCAACTGGCTCGGCGTTCAAGCCGTTCCTGGGCGTCCGCCGCGAGGAATTGCGGATCGAACAGGGCGCCGATGACCTTGCGGTCTTCGGTGATCCGGACGGCCATGACGCCCGCTGCGCACGCTGTGGGTGCTTTCTCTATTCGGTTGTGCGCGAAGGCGAGTGGATCCACGTCGCGATGGGCTCACTGGTCGATGCACCCACTCGGCGCCCGGACCACCACATCTTCGTCGGCTCCAAGGCGGACTGGGACGAGATCCGGGATGACCTACCGCAGTTCGACGGGTACGCCCACTGAGGAGGTCCCATGACTATCGACGCTGGTGACATCGCTCCGGACTTCACGCTGCCGGATCAGCACGGCAATCCGGTGACGCTCTCGGACCTGAGAGGCAAGCAGGTCGTCGTCTACTTCTACCCGAAGGCCGACACGCCCGGTTGCACGACCCAGGCCTGCGGCGTCCGTGACCACCGCGCGGACTACGACCGGCTCGACGCGGTCGTCCTGGGGATCTCGCCTGACCCGGTCAGGCCGATCGCCAAGTTCGCCGACAAGTTCGATCTCGGCTTCCCGCTGCTGTCCGACGAGGACCACGCGGTGGCGGAGGCCTACGGGGTGTGGGTCGAGAAGTCGATGCACGGCCGTAAGTACTTCGGCAACGAACGGACGACGTTCGTGATCGGCCCCGACGGGGTCATCGCGCACGTGTTCCGGAAGGTGAAGCCGGCCGAGCACGACGAGCGGGTGCTGGCGGCGCTGACGTCATAGGACCGCCGGCGAGTTCGTCGACCGGCGTCAGGGGTGGTGTACCGAGACGACCTCGCAGAGGACCGGGGCTGAGGTCGCGATCTCGTTCAGCTCGGCCAGATGGGCGCGGGTGTCGGCGTGCCCGAGCATCGCCCTGAACGCGTCTTCGCTTTCCCATTGGGCGTAGTTGACGACCTTGGTGCCGTCGAGGCTGCGATGGACGTTCGCCGAGACGAAGCCGGGCAGGTGGCGCATCACCTCATCGGTGGCCCGCTGCCACAGCTCGACGAGGCGCTGCTGATCGGCGGGGTCGACCGTGAACACGTTGATCAGCGTTACAACGGGGGCGTCAGCGCGGATGATCGATTCGGACATGGGGCCTTCCTCGTGTCGTTGGGGCCGCAACTGCTTCTAACCCGAAACAGTTCTGTCGCAGAACAATCTATCGTTCTATTCAAGAACTGTCAAGCGGGATAACATTCGACTATGGCTCCCGGCCCGGATCCACCCGCCGGATCGCCCGCTGCGGCGCTCGCCGGCAGCCCAGCGTTCCTCTTGACCAAGCTCGGCGCCGAGAGCAGCCGGCTCTATAGGCAACGCTTGGCACCCCTTGGCCTTGAGCCCCACCACGCCCGCTCACTGCGCTTCATCGGCTCCGCCGACGGGCTCTCCCAACAGGCGCTCGCCGACCATCTCGGGCTCGCCCGCAGCCGCATCGTCGTGCTCGTCGACGAGCTCGAGCAGCGCGGCCTGGTCAAACGCCGGCCCAGTCCCAGCGACCGTAGAGCCCACGCCCTGCACCTGACCGGCAGAGGCGAGCGCGCGCTGCAACAGGTGCTCGCCGCCTCCCGCGAGCACGAAGACCAGCTCTGCGCGGCACTCGACACCGAGGAACGCGCGCAGCTCACCAGCCTGCTGCAACGCCTGGTGGGTCGCGACGACGCTTAGGCCAGGCCCTCGCGCGCCTCGCGCACGAGTGTCACGGCCTCTGGGAACACGACCGCCATCACCGAGCGGATCTGCTCGGCCTGCTGCTCGGTGGTTCCCTGGATGTTGACCCGGTTGATCGCCGCGACCGTCAGGTCGACCGCCAGCTTGATCGCGTTGTCGGCCCACGCCAGGCGCTGGGCGCCCTGCATCTGCTCGGCGAACTCCCCGAGTCTGCGTTGAATCTCGTCCGGGTCTCCGAAGAGGCCCCCGAAGCCGCTGCCTTCCATATCAATCAATCGTACTCCGACGAGTTCCGCCGTTGCCGATCAGTCGTCCCTACACTGCGCGTTCGATGACTGCCACCGATCAGGTCGCCTACGAAGCCCGCGTGCGCCCGCGCTACGCGGTGCTGACCTTCGCCGCCGCGGTCCTGATCGTCGCCGCGCAGCTGATCCAGCTGTCCGGGCCGAAGACCAACGTCAGCGAGCTGACGCTCGACCTGATCCTCGCGCACCGGCGCTTTCCGCTCGACCTGATCGGCGCGATCGTCGAGGGGTTCGGGTTCGCCGCGCTGGCGTTCGCGCTCAACTGGTTGCAGCAGATCTCCAGGGCACGCAGCCCCGAGCAGCAGCGCTTCGTCCGCTGGCTGGCGTTGACCGGCGGCCTGCTCTCCGGGCTGATGGCCGTTTTCTACGCGATCGTGATCGCGATCAAGGCGAACGAGTTCGTCACTACCGGCAACCAGAGCTACCCGGAGGCGAACCACCTCACCTCCGGGACGCTGCTGGTCGCGCTGCCACTGCTGGCGCAGTTCGGCTCCTTCCTGCTCGCCGGCGGGGTCATCTGGATCTCGCTGAACGCGATGCGCGTCGGCCTGCTGCCGAAGCTGCTCGGCTACGTCGGGGTATTTGCCGGCGCCTTCATCCTGTTCCCGGTCGGAGCGATCGTCCCGGTCGTACAGGGGTTCTGGCTGGCCGCAGTCGCGGTGGTGATCTGGGGTCGCTGGCCGCAGGGAACTCCGCCGGCGTGGGAGGAGGGCGTCGCGGTGCCCTGGCCACGCGCCCAGCGCGCGGCGCCGCCGCCTCGCCGAGAGCCTCGCCCACGCCGGGGCCGGCAGCCGGCGCCCGCCGCGGTGGCGGTCAGCGACGAGCAGCCAGCGGCGCCGCGACCCGGCGCCGCCAAGCGGAAGCGCAAGCGGCGCCGTTAGCTTCGGCTGGCCGAATAATGCCCAACAGGTGGGCATTATTCGGCCAGCACAGTGCTCAGGCTACGCGTCGTTGGCTTCCTCGGCCTGAATCTGCCGTTCGAGTTCGGCCATCACGGTCGGATCGCGCAGCGTCGTCACGTCGCCGAGCGCGCGCCCCTCGGCGATGTCGCGCAGCAGTCGCCGCATGATCTTGCCCGACCGCGTCTTCGGCAGGTCGTCGGTCCAGATGATCCGCTTCGGCCGAGCGAACTTGCCGATCCGCTCGGCGACCGTTCCGCGGATCCCCTCGGTCAGCGCGTCGGAGGGCTCGACCTGGCCCTGCAGGGTCACGAACGCCGCGATCGCCTGGCCGGTGTCCTCGTCGGACTGGCCGATCACGGCCGCCTCGGCGACCGCCTCGTGGGCGACGATCGCCGACTCGACCTCGGCCGTCGACAGCCGGTGGCCCGACACGTTGACGACGTCGTCGATTCGCCCGATCACCCAGTAGTAGCCGTCCTTGTCCTTGCGAGCCGCGTCGCCGACCAGGTAGGTCTCTTTGCCGAACCGCTTGTAGTAGGTCTCGACGAAGCGCTCGTCCTCGCGGTACAGCGTCCGCAGCATCGCCGGCCACGGCCGCGTCAGCACCAACAGACCCTGGCCTTCGGTGATCGGCTTGCCCTCCCGCTCGTCGACCACCTCCGCGGCGATCCCCGGGAACGGCCTCGTCGCCGAACCCGGTTTGGTCGAGACGATCCCGGGCAGCGGGGTGATCATGATGTTGCCGGTCTCCGTCTGCCACCAGGTGTCGACGATCGGGCAGCGCTCGCCGCCAATCACCTTGTGGTACCAGAGCCACGCCTTCGGGTTGATCGGCTCGCCGACCGTCCCCAGCAGCCGCAGCGAGCTGAGGTCGAAGCGGTTCGGATGCTCGGGCCCCCACTTGATGCAGGCGCGGATCGCCGTCGGCGCGGTGTAGAAGATCGTCGCCTTGTAGTGCTCGATGAGCTCCCACCAGATCCCCCGGTGGGGGTAATCTGGCGCGCCCTCGTACATGATCGAGGTGGCGCCGTTGCACAGCGGCCCGTAGACGATGTAGGAGTGCCCGGTGACCCAGCCGACGTCGGCCCCGCACCAGTACACATCGGTCTCAGGATGCAGGTCGAACACGTACCGGTGGGTCGCGCTGACGCCGGTCAGATACCCGCCGGTCGTGTGCAGGACCCCCTTCGGCTTGGCGGTCGAACCCGAGGTGTAGAGAACGTACAGCGGGTCCTCGGCGTCCATCGGCTCCGCCGGACAATCGGGTGCCGCGGCGGCGACGATCTCGTGGTACCAGACGTCACGGCCGGGCTTCATCTCGCACTCGGTCCCCTTCGCCTTCACGACGATGATGTGCTCCAGGCTCTCCAGATCGCCCATCACCGCGTCGACAGCCTGCTTGACCGGGGCGACCTTGCCCCTGCGGGCGGCGCCGTCGACGGTGATCAGCGCCTTCGCCTCGGAGAACTCCATCCGCTCGCGGACCGACTCCGGCGAGAACCCCCCGAACACGACGTTGTGGGGCGCGCCGATCCGGGCGCAGGCGAGCATCGCGATCGCGACCTCGGGGATCATCCCCAGGTAGATCCCGACGACGTCGCCCTTGCCGATCCCGAGATCCTTCAGCGCGTTCGCGAACCGCTGGACCTCGGCAAGCAGGTCGGAGTAGGTGATGTCGCGCTCCTCGCCCTCCTCGCCGCGCCAGTGGTAGGCGACCCGGTCGCCATGGCCCGCCTCGACGTGCCGGTCGAGGCAGTTGTAGGAGACGTTCAGCTTGCCGCCGATGAACCACTTGTAGAACGGCGGGTTTGAATCGTCGAGGACCTGGTCCCACGGCTCGAACCAGTGCAGCTCGCGAGCCTGGCGCTCCCACCAGCCCTTCCAGTCGCGCTCGGCCTCCTCATAGATCGCCGGATCGCTCAGCAGCGCGTGCTCTCGGAACGCGGCGGGCGGATCGAAGCGCTCGACCTCGAGGAGCTCCGCCAGCTCGTGGTCGAGGTCGTCGTGGGTGGTTCCAGTCGCCATCTCGTTCCCTTCGTCTGAAGTCTTCGATGCGGGACGCAGGCCAGACGAGCGCCCGGCCCGCGGGCCGGGCGCTCCAAGCCTGGCTACGTCATACCACTACGACCGCGGTGCGGGTTCGCCGATCGGGAACAGCGAGTGCCCGTAGACCGCCTTCTGAACCTCTGCGGTCGCCGTGTACACCGCCACCGCCGCCGTCGCGATCCCGATGTAGCCGCCGATGTGGATGATCGTCGTGTGGGCGCCGGACTGGCCGATTCCCAGCACGATGAAGGTGGCCGCCAGCAGCAGGAACAAGAGCTGCAGTGCCCGGGCTGACGCGAACGTGCAAAGGAACAGGCACGCCGTGAAGACGCCCCACGCGATCAGGTACAGGCCGAGCGCGGAGTTGACCCCGGTCGGAGGGAGCTTGGCGACGTCGAAATTGACAAGGAAGAACCAGGAGAGCCAGAAGCCGCCGTACGAACAGAACGCCACGGCCCCGAACGTGTTCCCGGTCCGGAACTCCCACAACCCGGCGATCAACTGGCCGAGACCGCCGAACCCGATCGCCATCCCCAGGACGAGCGGGAAGGTGGCCGGCGCGGTGCCGACGAGGTTGGCGTTGATGAAACTGAGCACGGCCGTCGTGAGGCCGAAGCCGAACAGGCCGAGTGGAGCCGGGTTCGCCGGGACCCAACCCGAGCCCGTCATGGCCGAGCCGGACGGCGCGACTTGTGGCTGCGACTGTGCCTGCGGATCGCTGACTGTCGCCATATTCCTATCTCTCCTCTCGATGGAGACTGGTACAGAATCAGGCTAATCGCCCACCTCGCAGTGCGCTGGGGCGAATCGGGCATCGGTAGCCCTGGAGGGACGAACGGTCGGTCATGCACGACGAACGGTTGGCGCTCGTGGCAAATGACACACACTCACCTGCCGGTGTTCGGCGCAGCCGCTGGATATCCTCCGGGTTGAGGTGGAGGTCTTTCTCGGTGTGCTCCTCGGCTGGGCGATTGCGGCCTCGGGAGTCGCCGCGTTCCGGCTACTGCGACCGCCGCGGGTGATCTCCGGGGAGGTCCGGGCGATGCAGACGGCTCTGCACGCGGCGACCGTGATGCTCCCGCACATGCGCCGCGGGCTGACCGAGGAATCGGCCGGCCGGGCGATCGTGCACCTGCGGACGCTGACCCAGGCGTCCGCTGTCGCGCTCGGTGACCGCGAGCGGGTGCTCGCCTACGAGGGGATCGGCCACGACCACCACGCCGCCGGCGATCCGCTGCTGCCGGTCACCGCACCGCCCCGGGAGGACCGGCTGCACGTCGAGTCGCAGATCCGTTGCGACCATCCCCAGTGTCCCCTGGGAGCGGCGGTCGCGGCGCCCCTGGTGGTCGCCGGCGAGCTCGTCGGCTCATTCGTGGCGCTGTACTCACGGGGCCGCCGCGTGACCCCGGACGACACCCGGACCGTCGCCGAGGCCGCCAGCCTGGTCAGCGCCCAGCTCGAGCTGAAGGGGATGGACGAGCAGGCAGAAAGGCTGGCCCGAGCCGAGCTGCGGGCGCTGCGCGCCCAGATCTCGCCGCACTTCATCTACAACGCGCTGGCGGCGATCGCCGGTTACATCCACTCGAATCCGGAGGAGGCGCGTGAGCTGCTGGCCGAGTTCGCGGAGTTCACCCGCTACGCCTTCCGCGGGCAGCGGCCGTATGTGACGCTCGCGGACGAGCTGAGCTACGTCGAGAAGTACCTGCGGCTGGAGCGCGCGCGCTTCGGCGACCGCCTCGAGGTGCGTCTGCAGGTCGCGCCCGAGGTGCTGCCCGCGGTCGTCCCGGTGCTGAGCGTCCAGCCGCTGGTCGAGAACGCGGTCAGGCACGGAGTCGAGCGCCGCGGCCACGGGCGCATCGAGATCGTCGGCCGCGACATCGACGCGGACGTGGAGCTGCAGGTCTCCGACAACGGCGTCGGGATGGACCCGGCACGGGCGGCCGAGGCACTCGCCGGCCAGGGCGGCGGCGTCGGGATCGCGAACGTCCATGCACGACTGCTGTCCAGTTTTGGCCCCGGCTATGGCCTCGAGATCGAGACGGCGCCGGACCACGGCACGACGGTGACGATGACGCTGCCGAAATTCCGCGCGGGGGTGCGGGCCGCGTGAACGGCGACACTAGGCTGCGGGTGCTGGCGGTCGACGACGAGCGCCCCGCGCTCGAGGATCTCGGCCGGCTGCTCGAGGGCTCACCCGAGGTCGAGTCGGTCGTGCTCGCGGACAGCGGCGGCCAGGCGCTGCGGGAGCTCGCGGAGGACAGCTTCGACGTCGTGTTCGTCGACGTGCGAATGCCGGATCTGGGCGGGCTTGCGCTCGCCGACGTGCTCAGCCGCTTCGCCGAGCCGCCGGCGCTGGTGTTCGTCTCCGCCTATGAGGACGGCGCCGTCGACGCCTTCGAGCACGACCTGCGGCCGCTCGACTACCTGATGAAGCCGGTCTCGAGGAGTCGCGTCGAGCAGGCCCTGCGGCGGGCGCTGGGGGACGGCGCCAAAGCGCCCTTCGTCCGCGGTGGCCCGCGGGCCACCGCGGACGCCACCACGACCCTGCCGGAGGGGACCACCGACGAGATCATCCCGGTCGAGCAGCAACGCGGCGGGAGCATGCGGCTGCTGCAACGCTCGACGATCCTGTACGTCAAAGCCGAGGGCGACTACGTCCGGATCCACGCGGACAGCGGCCGCTTCCTGGTCCGGGCGGCGCTGTCGGACATCGAGCAGCGGTGGGGGCCGTACGGGTTCGTCCGGGTACACCGCAGCTACGTGGCGAACCTGCGCCGCGCGGTCGAGATCCGGCCCGAGCTCGGCGGCGGCGTCACCGTCGTACTCGCCGACGGCAGCCAGGTTCCGGTCGCGCGCCGGCAGGTGGCGGACCTGCGGCGAAGGCTGCGGATGTGAGCAGCGGCAGGCGCCGGCTCACCAGGCCGCCAAGCCTGCGGCACCCGCGCGAGGGCGCCGGCCGCGGGCTGCGCCCGCCACGCGAGGAGCTCGCGGAGGCGACCGCTCACGGGCAGGTGTATCTCCGTCGGCTGCGGCGCGCGCAGCTGAGCCTGTCGGTGATGGCGCTGATCGCGTTCGGGGCGATCTTCGGCGTGCTGCCGATCGCGATCTATCTGCTGCCGCGGCTGCATCGGACCACGCTGCTCGGCGTGCCGTTGCCGCTGTGGATCCTGATCGTGCCGCTGCTCGGCGTGTTCGTCGCCCTCGGCTGGCTGTACGCCAGGCGCGCCGACGCGCTGGACGACGCCTTCCGCGACCTGGTCGAGAAATGATCGCCGCCGTCGTCGCGGTCGGCGCGGTGACGCTCGGGACGCTCGGGCTCGGCGCCTGGGGCGTCAGGTTCGCCCGCACGACCTCGGACCTGCTGGTCGCCTCGCGCGCGGTCAGCGCCTGGTGGAACGCGGCCGCGATCTCCGGCGAGTACCTGTCGGCCGCGAGCTTCCTCGGGATCGCCGGCCTGGAGATGCAGGTCGGCGCCAGCGCCCTGTGGCAGTCGCTGGGGTTCACCGCCGGGTATCTGGCGCTGCTGCTGTTCGTCGCCGCGCCGCTGCGCCGGTTCGGCTCCTACACGATCCCCGACTTCGCCGAGGCGCGGCTGCGCAGTCCGCGGCTGCGGATGCTGGCGGCGCTGATCGTGCTCGTGATCGGCTGCTTCTACCTGGTACCGCAGCTGAAGGGCGCCGGGCTGGCGCTGAACGTGGTCACCGGTTCCCCCTACTGGGTTGGCGTTGTCGTCGTCGGCGCGATCGTCGCGATCAACGTCGCGATCGGCGGGATGCGCGGAATCACCTACGTCCAGGCCTTCCAGTTCTGGGTGAAGGTGTTCGCGATCTCGGTGCCGATCTGCGTGCTGCTGATCCACTTCGGGGGGTTGCCCGAGCGCGCCGCCCTGTTCGGGGATGAATTGCCGCACGCCGGGCGTGCGGGATTCACGGTGCGGCTCGGCAGCCCCCAGCGGGTGCAGTTCCCGCTCGACGGGAGCTTCGTCGTCGGCGGGCGGACCGTCCACGTCGCCGGCGGTCGCTACGTGACGCTGCCCGCGGACGCCGACGTCCGGATCCCGCCGGGTGGCGTGGTGCCGGTCGCCAGCGGCACCACCCCTCAGCCCGGCAGGGTCTGGTCGCGCCCGGTCGGCGGCTCCGGGGGAAGCTCGCCGTTACTCGTCTACTCGCTGCTGCTGGCGACGTTCCTGGGAACGATGGGGCTGCCCCACATCCTCGTCCGCTTCTACACCAACCCCGACGGCCACGCGGCGCGGCGCACGACCGTCCGCGTGCTGGGGCTGCTGTCGCTGTTCTACCTGTTCCCGGCGTTCTACGGAGCGCTCGGGCGGGTGCTGGCGCCGCAGCTGTATACGACCGGCCAGACCGACGACGTCGTCCTGACGCTGCCCCGGATCGCCTGGCCGGGGACGGTCGGAACGCTGCTGACCGCGGTCACCTGCGCCGGGGCGTTCGCGGCGTTTATGTCGACCTCGAGCGGTCTGCTGGTGTCGCTGGCGGGGACGCTCAGCCACGACGTCTGGCCGCGGCTGCACCGCACCGTCCCCTCCGGAGTCGCGATCCGCCGGCGGTGGTTCCGGGTCGCCGCGGTCTCGGCGATCGTGCTGCCGGCGCTGCTGGCGCTGGTCGCCCGCCAGATCGACATCTCGATCCTCGTCGGGTGGGCGTTCGCGATCGCCGCCAGCACCTTCTGCCCGATGTTCCTGCTCGGGGTCTGGTGGACCCGCCTGACCGCCGCGGGGGCGGCGGCCGGGATGCTGTCGGGCATGCTGGTCGCGACCGCGGCGATCTTCACCGGGCTGGCGCTCGGCGAGCCGACCGGCGGCGCGGCCGCGCTGCTGCAGCAGCCGGCGGTCGCCTCGGTGCCGGTGGCGTTCGCGGTGATGATCGCCGTGTCGCTGCGAGACCGCCGGCCGTTCGACGCCGACGCCGAGATGCTGGCGCTGCACGCCCCCGAGGGGTTGGGGCTGCGGCTCGCGGACGAGGATCTCGAGGGCGCGCCGGCCTAGCCGGCGCCCCGCCCGACGTTCGTCCGGGCGATTCGCCAGCATGCGACCTCCACGATGCGCGAGACGACCCCATCCGTGTTCCTGATCGCCCGTCCAGCGGTCGACGCCGACGCGATGCGCGCCTACCTCGACGACGTCGGCGGCGGCTCCTGGCTCGACATGCGCGAGCAGGAGCACGCGGCCGAGCCGGTCGCCGGCGGCGAGCTGCTCGCCGAGTTCGCCGGGCGGATCTGTTACCGCAGCTGGGAGCCGGGGCTCAACGCCAACGTCTCCCGGATCCGGACCGATCGCCGCGCGTACTTCGCCAACGTCCTGCAGAGCGCCCACGGGAGCGTTCTCGAGCACGCCAATTACAGCTTCGCGTTCCGCAACTGCTCACGCGTTTTCACGCATGAGATTGTTCGGCATCGAGCCGGCTCGGCCTTCAGCCAGGAGAGCCTGCGCTACGTGCGGCTGACCGACATCGGCTTCCGCGTGCCGCCGGCGCTCGAGCCGGTCCGCGATCAGGTCATCAGCCTCGTCGAGCAACTGGAGGAGTTCCAGGTGAGCGCGGCGCAGGCGCTCGGGCTCGACGAGGACGGCGTCCCGTTCGCCGTCAAGAAGGAGATCACCTCGGCGCTGCGGCGCCTCGCCCCGATCGGCCTCAGCACCGACATCCTCTGGACCGCCAACGTGCGGACGCTCCGGCACGTGATCGAGATGCGAACGGCATCCGGTGCCGAGGAGGAGCTGCGGCTGGTGTTCGACCAGGTCGCGCGGCTGATGGTCGCCGAGGCGCCGAATCTGTTCCAGGACTTCACCCGTCAGGACGACGGTTCCTGGGTCCCCGAGTGGCGCAAGGTCTGACCTCGCCGCGGCCCCGGTGACTACCGTGACAGCAGCCTGGCGAGCGGCAGGTTCCCGTACTGGATGACGATCTCGGCCTTTTCGGCGGTGTACCCGGGCGCGGTGAGGTCGAACAGGAGGACGTCGCCGGCGCGGAAGCGCCGTGCCTTCAGCCTGCTCACCAGCCGGCGCACCCGCCGGAAGCCGGTCACCTTCGCATCCAGATAGCCCGGGCAGCCCCGCCCCATGCATTTGAACACGAGGCGAGTACGGCCCGGCATCCTGCCGACCGCGATCTTGTCGAGCCGTGTTAGCTGGTATCTCCAGGTCCAGCTGAGGCTGATCTTGATCCTCAATGCACGACGTCCCTTCGGCCGCGGCAGGGGCAGGGGCACCGGCTTTGTGACGACCGGCGTGGGAGTCGTGACGGGCGGCGCGGGAGTCGTGACGGCCGGCGGCGCTGGACCGTAGACGATCCCGGTCGGGTCGGCGTCGTAGGTCGAATTCGTGCCGGGGTAGGTGCTCCACGGCCCCGAGCCGTATTCGAAGCCGCCGTTTGCGGCCAGCGACTCGTGTACGTCGACGTCGTCGATCTCGACGGTCGGCGACCCCACGGCGGGGTAGAACTGGATCCGGAGGGTGTTGTGGGGGGAGGTTGCCTCGACGCATCCCTGGATCTGGCTCCAGGTGCCGTTCGGCAGCCCGCTGTAGCCGGCGGTGCCGACCTCGTGGGTCGTGTCCCCGGTCAGCCACAGGGCGAGCTCACCGGACGCCCCGGTGGCCGTCCCTTCGGTTCGGACCCAGGCCGAGCCGCAGACCAGCTGCCCGGCGGTGGTGCCCAGCGGCACGTCCTCGTAGATCCCGCCGCCGGCGCCGGCCGTGTTGGTGGCGGCGTAGTGGGAGCCGCTGTGTGCCGTCCCGGAGTAGACGGAGAAGTTGGACTTGGTGTTGGGGTACGGGGTCCACGGTGCACCGCCAAATTCGAAGCCGCCGTTTGCGGCCAGCGACTCGTGCACGTCCACGTCATCGATCTCGACGGTCGGGGACCCGACGGCGGGGTAGAACTGGATCCGGAGCGTGGTGTGCGGGGAGGTTGCCTCGACGCATCCCTGGATCTGGGTCCAGGTGGTGTTGGGAAGCCCGCTGTAGCGCGCCGTGCCCGCCTCAGGCGTCGTGTCCCCGATCAGCCACAGCGCGAGTTCGCCGGACGCTCCGGTGGCCGTCCCCTCGGTCCGGACCCAGGCGGAGCCGCAGACGACCTGTCCGTCGGTGGTGTTCAGCGGCACGTCCTCGTAGATCCCGCCGCCGGCGCTGGCCGTGTTGGTGGCGGCGTAGTGGGAGCCGCTGTGGGCCGTCCCGGAGTAGACGGAGAAGTTGGACTTGGTGCCGGGGAAGATGGCCCACGGTCCGCCGCCGTTCTCGAAGCCGCCGTTGACTGCCAGCGACTCGTGCACGTCGACGTCGTCCATGTCGACGGTCGGGCCGCCGGGCGTGGGGTAGAACTGGATCCGCATCCCGTTATGCGCGGACGTGGCTTCCGCGCACGTGTGTACCTGGCTCCAGGCGCCGAGATCCCCCAACCCGCTGTAGTGCGCCGAGCCCGCCACCGACGTGGTTTCGCCCCGCAGCCAGATGACGAATGTGCCCGACGCACCGACCGCCGGAAACTGCGTCCGGACCCAGGCAGAGGCACAGACCAACTGCCCGGCTCCGGTGCTCAGCGGCACATCCTCATAGATCCCGCCCCCGGCGCTGGCGGTGCTCGTGGCCCCGAAGTAGCTGCCGCTGTGCGCGGCCTGCGTATATGCCGGAGCCGCCGCGAGCGCGCCGCCGGGAACGATCAGTCCCAGCGTCCCCAGGCAGGCAAACGCTCCGATGAACGCAGCGGTGAACCGCTTCCTCCTGGGTACTAGCACTCGTTCGCTCCTGTTCGCATGGGACGCCAGAACCTAACCCGCGGGCGTCCAGATAGTTTCGTCGGCTCTGCCGCCGGTCATCGCCGGGCGGGCAGGGTCGGGAGGGATCGGTCGGGTCGGTCGTCGCGGCCGGGCGGTCGTTTTGGGGGATGCTCCTCGAGCGCGGCGAGGACGAGCTCGATGGCTTTCTCGAGCTGCGGGTCGCGGCCGGCGGCCCAATCCTGAGGGGCGATCGCGACCTCGACGTCGGGGGCGACTCCGTAGTTCTCGACCGTCCAGCCCGCACCGCCCTCGAACCACATCGCGTACCTGGGCTGCGTCACCATCGTGCCGTCCGCCAGCCGGTAACGCAGGTCGATGCCGATCACCCCGCCCCACGTCCGGGTGCCCACGAGCGGCCCGAGGTTGCGCTGGCGAAAGCCGATCGACACGATGTCGCCGTCGGACCCGGCGTGCTGGTCGCAGAGCCCCACGATGGGACCTCGCGGCGCGTCGACGGGGTAGGGAGAGGCGTCGAAACCGCGCGGATTCTCCCAGGCGCTGATGACGCCGGAGAGCCGCTCGAGGACGAGCTGCGAGGTGTGCCCGCCACGGTTGCCGCGGAAGTCGCAGAGCAGGCCATCGAGGCCGCTCTCGATCCGCAGGTCGCGATGGAGCTCGCCCCAGCCCGGCGGCACCATGTCCGGGACGTGCAGATAGCCGACGCGTCCACTGGTGCGGGCCCGCACCGTGGTTCGGTTGGCGGCCACCCACGCGTGGTAGCGGAGGGGTCGCTCGTCGGCGAGCAGGGTCACGGCCTCCGCACGCCGCAGGCCCGCCGCATTGCGCAGACCGACCTCGACCAGCTTGCGGGCTGCGCCGACCAGCAGCGGTCCGGGCCCGATCACCGGATCGACGGGGCGGCCGTCGATCGACTCCACGGCGTCGCCGACCTGGACGCCAACCGACTCCAGTGGACTGCGCGAGCCCGGCACGGACGGCTCCGCCGTCGGCACACCCGTGATCCGCCACTGTCCGTCAATGTCCCGGCGCAGGTCGACGCCGAGGTGGCCCATCCGCTCGGCGGACGGCGCGCCGGGGAGGTCGGGCAGCACATATGCATGAGAGGTGCCGAGCTCGCCGTGAAGCTCCCAGATCAGGTCGTGCAGCTCGGTTCGGGTGGCCACCCGTTCGGCGAGTGGGCGGTAGCGGGCGACGACAGCGTCCCAATCGATGCCGGCCATGTCCTGCACCCAGAAGTGGCGGCGGATCAGCCGTGCCGCTTCCTCGTACATCTGGATCCACTCGTCACCCGGGTCGACGATGACCCGGATTCGCTCGAGGTCGATCTCGAACGGCGCCTTCGGGTCGTCGTCGGACTGCTGATGCGCCCGGTCGGCGGACTGCACGGTCAGCGTGTCGTCCGTGCGGACGACCAGGGTGCGTCCGTCGTGCGATGCCTGGACCCCGTCTGCCTCTTCGGTCAGCGTCTCGACCCTGCCGGTGGCGAAGTCCAGGCGCTCGAGTCGACCCTTGATCGGGTCGCCGAACGGTTCGACTCGGTCCTCGCCGAGCTCTCCGGCCACCGGCAGAGATCGCCATACCAGGCCGCCGGTGACCGCGCACAGGTTGGCCAGCCGCCCGGCGGCGACGGGAAGCTCGACCAGCCGGGCCGCGAGCCCGTCGGGCTCGACGAGAACCTCGACGATCGCGGGTTCGGCGTTGGCGTTCGCGTCGGCGCCCACGGCCGGGTCGGCGCCGGCCCGGGGCGAGTCCCACGGCAGGTCGCGGCCGGCTGTCTCCGGCGCCAGCGGCCCGGTGGTCGCCGCCGCGAGGCGCAGCAGGTAGGGACGGGTCGCGGCCGGAAACGACAGGTCGAAGCGCAGCTGGTCATACACGGGGTCGAAGGTCCGTCGCGACAGGAAGGCCAGGTAGCGCCCGTCGGGGGTGAAGACCGGCTCTCGATCGTGGAATCGCAGCGGCGTAGCTTCGTGCACCGCCCCGTCGGCGACGTTGGCCAGCTTGACCTGCCGAAGCCCCGATCCGTTGCCGCGCGGGCCGGCCGCAGACCAGGTCAGCCACCGGGAGTCCGGCGAGAACCCCAGGCCACTGGCGATGTCGAACGGCGAGCGATCGAGCTCGCGGGTCTCGGCGCCGGCGATCTCGGTTACCCGTACCGCTCCGTCTGCGCCGGCGGTGGCGACCCAGGCGCCATCGGGCGAAGCGGCCAGGTCGACCACCTGCCCCAGGCCCCCGCCCGCCAGCCGACGACCGGGTCCGCCGGCCACGGCGGCCACCTCGAGCGCGTCGTCACCGTCGGCGTCGCTGACCCACACCACCTGGTCGGACCCGAGCGGCGTGGCGAATCGAGCCCTGACCCGCCCGCCCGGCGACAACAGGCGTGCCGGGCCGTCACGGTGCGTGCACCAGACGGCGGCGCCGCGGACGTCCAGGGCGCTCGCCCGTCCCGTCCGATCTGGCGCGACCCGGCTGATCGCCTCGGCCGCCTGCAGCGGGTAGGGGATGCGACCGTAGCGGGCCGAGCCAAGCCGGAGCTCGAGTCGCCGAGGCACAGAGTCGGCGGCGAGGCCGTCGAGGATCCACAGGTCACCGAAGCAGCCGTACACAAGGCGGCTGCCGTCGCCGTCGGCGTCGCGGGCATAGGCGTCACCGTGGTCGCTGTGTCGACGGAGCTCGGTCCCGTCCGGCGCCAGCGAGTACACGTTTCCCCACCCCTCGTGGTCGGACAGGAACACGACGCGGCCGTCCCACCACCGCGGATCCTCGATCTGACCGTCGAGGTCGGCGGCGAAACGCCGGTAGCGACCCGTGCCGGCCGCGTCTATCCACGCCTTGCCGGCACGGCCACCGCGATAGCGCTTCCAGTGGCTGGCGCCGAGCAGGGTCTGATCGGTGCCGAGCACGACGCCGCCGTCGTCCGCTTCGGACAGGGCTGACACCGGGCCGAACGGGAGCCGCTCCGGCTGCCCGCCGTCGAGCGGCACCGCCCATGCCCAGGTGAACCACGTGAACGGCTGGCCGGTGGCGCTGGCCGCGACCACCGTCTCCTCTCCCCGCCAGCCGAGGACCCGCGTGGTGGCATCACCCCACCAGGTCAAGCGCCGCGGCTCGCCGCCTAGAAGCTCGGTCACCCAAACGTCCGGCTGACCGGCTGCGTCCGAGCACCAGGCCACGCGCCCGCCGTCGGGCGAGAGCTTTGGGGTGCGGATCCTCGCCCGCTCGGCACCGAGCCGCCAAGCCGTCCCCTCGTCGACCGAACCGACCCAGAGATCGTCATCGGCGACGAACACAAGCCGATCACCGCTGATCGTCGGATACCGAAGGTAAGACCCTGGCGCCATGGGCCGCGTAGATCCTAGGCCGATCGATGACCGGGGCGCCTCCCCGGTTCGGCGCTCCCCGTGGCTAGAACCGAGCGTGACCAGAACACCGTCGATCTGATCGCAACCTTCGCTCCGGAGCAGTGTTGCAGCTGTCGGGAGGCTTCCCCTCCGTCGCGCCCCGACGGCGTCGCGGAACGCAAGCGCAGTGAGCTCGGCCGGGAGTGCCGGGTGTCCGTGTCAGGGTTGACCACAGAGCCTGTCCAGTCTCTAAAAGTGGAGGTTTACCGATGGCACCGAAGATCACTCGTAGGCGCGTGCTGGAGCTCGGAGCCGGAGCGGCGGGTGCGGGGTTGGTTTCCTCCGTGGGCTCGCTGCCATGGGTGGGCACGGCCTTTGCCGCCTCGCAGTCCCCGCCGATCCCCCCGACTCTTCCCCAGTTGCACGTGACCGACCCGTATCGCAGACCCACGGGGCCCACGATCTCGGTCAACCAGGGGGACGACCTTCAAACGGCGATCGACCGCGCCCCCGCGGGCGCGACGATCGTCCTGCAGGCCGGTGCGACGTTTATCGGCAACTTCAAGCTTCCGTCCAAGACCAGCGCAGCCGGCCCATGGACCTACATCCAGAGTTCGGCTTACGGCAGCTTGCCCGCGCCCGGGACCCGCGCCAATCCGGCGGACGCCTCGAACATGCCCAAGATCCTGACGCCGAACGCGGCCGAGGCGATCAGCGCCGAGGGCACGGCATCCTACTACCGCCTGGTCGGGTTGGAGATCGGCTCGGCGGTCAGCACCTTCAATCCCGGCCTGCCTGGCCGGCTGGTCGATCTCAGCAACGAGGCCGCGCTGGCGCCGGCGCAATGCTCCCAACACATCGTCGTCGACCGCTGTTACGTCCACGGCTCCTCGTCGATCAACGTTCGCAGCGGCGTGATCCTCGGCGGCGCGTATCTGGCCGTGATCGACTCGTACATATCGTCGATCAACGCTCAGGGCTACGACGGGCAAGCCGTGGGCGGCCACAATGGGCCGGGCCCCTACCTGATCCGCAACTGCCACCTGGAGGCGACGGGCGAGAACGTGATGTTCGGCGGCGCTCCGACCAGAGCCGCGTCGATGATCCCTTCGGACATCACGATCGAGCGCAACTACTTCTTCAAGCCGCTCACCTGGAATCCGTACGATCCGACCTTTGTGCCGCTGCCGAACGGGATCCCGTGGGACGTGAAGAACCTGGTGGAGCTCAAATGTGCGCAGCGGGTGCTGATCGATTCCAACGTGATGCAGCATTGCTGGGCCGGCGGTCAGAAGGGCGAGGTTGTGCTTTTCCAGGCCGCGCAGAGCAACAGCCCCGGGACGTTTTGTACCGTCACGGACGTAACCGTGACATACAACCTGTTCGGGCAGGCACTTCAGGGAGTGAACATCCTCGGGGTCGCGGATCAAAAGGGCGTGACCGGAGTACAGGTGCAGGGCGTGCACAGAATTCTGTTCCGGAACAACATCTTCGACGACATCAGCGGGCTCAGCGAATGGAACAAGCCGAGCCTCACCAGCGCCGAGACCAATCAGAGCGGGGCGATGCTGGGGGTCGGAAACGGCGCCGGGCCCACCAACACGATCGATACCCTGACGGATGTCAAGTTTGACCACAACACATGCATGGGTACCGGTTTGTTCCTCGGGTGTTACAACTCGCCCACCGGCGCCAATCCCGTGCTGATCCGCCAGGCCTATACCAACAACATGGTGCAATTGCTTCGGTGCGATCAGGCGCATCCGTGGGGAAACGTGCGCTTCATCGTCGGTGGATCGTCCGTCAAGTGGGATCAGGTGGGATTGGACGCGTTCTTCGCCAGTGACCTGTTCTCACGGAACGTTTGCTTCGATCCGGCCGGCGCTCCGGCAGAGGTTCAGCTGTACAACCCCGGTCAGTTCATCGGCGACACCGCCGCGAACGTGCAGTTCGTCAACTACAACAACGGGGACGGCGGGAACTACGAGCTGCAGGCGACGAGCCCCTACAAGGGCGCCGGAACCGATGGCAAGGACATCGGCGCCGATGCGGCCAGCGTCTATTCAAAGACGGCCGGCGTGGTCGACTAGAACAGGCCGGTCAGCGTCGTCCCGGCGTGCGCGGCGAGGTGGAACAGTGGCTGCGGGATGATCCCGAACACGACGCAGGCGGCGGCGAACACGGCAGCCACGAACACGACCTCGAGGTGAGGCACCAGCCGCGCCGCGGAGTGCTCGCCGGCGCCGGCGCCAGAGCCGGCGCCGCCCCCGGATCCGGACCCAGGCGCGCCCCCGCCCTCGGCAAGCTCATCGGCCTCGGGCGAACCGCCGGCGATCGGCGCCAGGCCGCCCGGGAGCGCCCCGGCGCCGGCGACGTCGCCGCCGGCGGTCGCGGGCGACGACATCCAGATCGCCGCGACCACCCGCAGGTAGTACCCGAGCGAGATCATCGCGCCGACCACGAGCACGATCGCGAGCCAGGTGTAGTTGCCGTTGACGAGCGACACGATCAGCTGGAACTTGCCGACGAAGCCCGCCGTGCCGGGGACGCCCGCGAGCGCCAGCATCGCGATCGTCAGCGACCACGCCAGCACCGGGGAGCGACTGCCGAGTCCGGCCAGCCTGCCCATCTGGTCGTCGCCGGCGTCGAGCTCCTGGTGGTGGACGACGGCGAACGCGGCGAGGTTCATCGCCAGGTAGATCATCAGGTACAGCACGGTCGCCGAGGCGCCGACCCTGGTGCCGACGACAACCCCGGTCAACACGTAGCCGGCCTGGGCCACGCCCGACCAGCCAAGCAGCCGCTTCAGCGAGGTCTGCGACAGCGCGCCGACGTTGCCGACGATCATCGTGACCGCCGCCAGCGCCGCCAGCATCGGCGCCCAGGTGCTGTGCTCGGTGTGCAGCGCGATGTTGAAGAACCGTAGGAACACCGCCAGGGCAGCGGCCTTGGTGGCGGTCGCCATGAAGGCGGTGATCGGGGTCGGCGCCCCTTCGTAGACGTCGGGCGTCCACTGATGGAACGGCGCGACCGACGCCTTGAAGGCGAACCCGACGGTCACCAGCCCGATCCCGGCCAGCATCAGCGGGTCGTCGAGCGTCAGCCCGCCGAGATGGTGCGACAGCGCCGCCGCGATCCCCGCGAAGCTGGTGTTGCCGGTGGCGCCGTAGATCATCGCCAGGCCGTAGACAAGCGTCGCCGAGCCGACCGACCCGATGATCAGGTACTTGAGGCCGGACTCCAGCGACCCCTCGCGCCGGTGCTCGGAGGCGCACAGGATGTACAGCGGGATCGACAGCAGCTCGAGCCCGAGGAACAGCGTCACCAGGTCCTGCGAGGAGGTGAGCACCGCCATCCCCAGCACGCTGAACAGCAGCAGCCCGTAGTACTCGCCCTGACCGGCGTCGCGAGGCGCGACCGCGCGCCACGAAAGCAGCACCACAGCGGCCGCCGAGACAGCGCAGATCATGTCGACGATCAGCCCCAGGTCGTCGATCTTCATCGCCCCGGCGACGATCAGGGCGGTGTGGGGGAACCGCCAGATCTCGGTTCCGATCGCGCCGGCGAGCGTCAGCAGCGCCAGCGCGGGGACGATCCGCTCGCGCGCGATCGCGCTGCGCAGCAGGCCGGCGAGCAGCACCACCAGCGCGCCGCCGGCGAGCACCACGAACGGCGACAGCTCCCGCCAATCGATCCGCGGGCCGTGGACGTGTACCGCTGCGATCACAACGAGGGCATTCATGGCCCGTTGGCCCTGATTCGCGGGCCCGCGTAGAGGGTCGCGCGGGCGCCGGAGACCTGGGCCAGCGCCGCGCGGACCGAATGCTCGGACCGGCTCAACCCGAACTGCGGGTAGAACGCCAGCACCAGGATCACGACCGCCAGCGGGACGATCGCGATCGCCTCCGGCCGGCCGATCTCGACCGAATTCACCGACTGCCCGACCCGGTTGTGCATCGCGCCGATGAACAGCCGCAGCGCGTAGAAGGCGGCGCCGACGACGCCGAGGCTCGCGACCATCGCGATCGCGAGCTTCGACTGGAACACCCCGAGCAGGATCATGAACTCGCCGATGAAGTTCGACGATCCCGGCATCGCCAGATTGGCGAACGTGACGATCAAAAACAGCGTCGCCAGCAGCGGCGCCCGGAACGCGATCCCGCCCATGTCGTCCATGCTCTCGCTGCCGCCGGCGCGAGCGGCGACGACGGCGACGACGAAGAACGCGGCGGCCGTCACGACCCCGTGGTTGACCATCTGCAGCAGCGCGCCCTGGCCGCCGGTCGGCCGCAGCGAGAAGATCCCTAGCGTGATGAACCCGAGCTGGGCGACGCTCGAGTAGGCGATCACCAGACGGGCGTCGCGGGTCGTGAACGCGACCGATGTCGCCCACAGGATCGAGACCAGCGCGATCAGCAACATCAGCGTCTGGAAGTGCCGCGTCGCATACGGGAACAGCGGCAGCACGATCGCCAGGAAGCCGTAGGCGGCGACCTTCGACAGCACCCCCGAGAACACCGCCAGCGCCGGGATCGGCATCGACTTGTAGGCGTCGGACAGCCAGCCGTGGAACGGCACCAGCGGCATCTTCACCAGGAACGCCGCGGCGAAGCACAGGAACATCCACTCCTGTGAGGCGCGTGACAGCGGCATGTGCGCAAGCGCCGTGAACGTGAAGTTGAGCGGCGCGTTGTGCTGGCTGGCCGCCAGCACGCCGGCCGCGACCGCCGCGGCGAGCATCAGGAACGACCCGGCCGCCGTGTAGATCACGAGCTTGATCGTCGCCCGCACCCGCTCGCCCGTCCCCCACGACCCGACCAGGAAGTAGAACGGGATCAGCATCAGGTCGAAGAAGCCGACGAACAGGATCAGGTCCTGGGCGCAGAAGGCCCCGAGCACCGCGGTCTCCGCCAGCCCGAAGTGGAAGTAGTAGAGCCGCGGACGCTCGACCTCGCGCGCCGCCGACCAGGCTATCGCGGCGGTGAACAGGACCGTCGTCAGCAGCACGAGGACGACGTTGAGGCCGTTGAGCCCGAGCTTGTAGTGGATCCCGAGCGTGCTGATCCAGAGCTTGTCGGTGACGAACTGCAGCCCCGGCGCGCCCGATTTGAAGCGCGCGATGAAGTAGATCGCGACGCCCAGCGGCGCCAGGCTGAGGACGGCGCTGGCGCGGCCGCTCAACCGCGCCGGGACCTGCGAGACGACCAGCGCGATCGCCAGCGGCAGCCAGATCAGGATCGTCAGCGTCACGCGTTCGACGAGATCAGGAAGTACAGGGTCACGAACGTCAGCGCCAGGATCAGCGCGGCGGCGTAATAGCGCAGGAAGCCGGTCTGGGCACGGCGCACCGCCGCCGAGCCGGCCCGGACGGCGCCGGTGACGCCGCCGGTGATCCCGCCGGAGACGACGATCCGCTCGAGCACCGACTCGGCCAGCCGGCCGACCAGCAGCGCCGGGCGGACGACGACGAGGTCGATCAGCTCATCGAAGTACCACTTGTTGACGAGGAACGTGTGGAGCGGGGCCAGCGACCGCTGCAGGCGGGCCGCGGTGCCGGGCTTCGCGACCCACACCCGGAACGCGAGCACGATCCCGGTCAGTCCGATCGCGGCGCCGATCGCCAACCCGATCCAGGCGGCTGAATTGCTCGGCTGCGCCGCCGGCGCCGCCAGCTTCGAGGTCGTGAACGCGGGCGCCAGGAAGCTCTCGATCGCGTGGTCGACCCCCGGGATCTGCACGAACCCGCCGACCACGGCCAGGATCGCGAGGATGCCCATCGCGATCTTCATCGGCCACTCGCGCTCGGCGATCGCGTGCTCCGGCCCAGGGAAGCCTACGTCTGTGTCCTCCTGCTCGCCGGTCAACGGGTTGGTCGGCACCTCGGCATGCGCGGCGTGGCCGTGCTCGAGCTCGACGGCCTCGGGGGAGGGATCGCCGTAGAACGCGCGGAAGATCATCCGGAACGTGTAGATGCCGGTCAGCAGCGCGCCCGCGTAGCCGAGGATCCCCAGCACCTCGAAGCCGCCGCCGCGGTTGTTCAGGTAGGCGATGATCTCGTCCTTCGAGAACCAGCCGGAGAACGGCGGGATCCCGGACAGCGCCAGGCCGCCGACGACGAAGCAGCCGAACGTGAACGGCAGCGCCCGCCGGAACCCGCTCATCCGGTCCAGCGACTGGTTCCCGGCCATCGCCCCGATGATCGAGCCGGCCGCCATGAACAGCAGCGCCTTGAAGAAGGCGTGCGTCATCAGGTGGAACAGCGCAGCCGAGTAGGCGCCGGCCGAGGCGCCCATGATCATGTAGCCGATCTGCGACATCGTCGAGTAGGCGATCACCCGCTTGAGGTCGGTCACGACCAGGCCGATCGACCCGGCGATCAGCAGCGTCAGGCAGCCGACGATCGCGCCGACGTCGGCGGCGGTCGGGGCCAGCTCGAACAGCGGGTGCAGCCGCACGATCAGGTAGACGCCGGCGGTCACCATCGTCGCGGCGTGGATCAGCGACGAGACCGGCGTCGGGCCCTCCATCGCGTCGGGAAGCCAGGTGTGCAGCGGCACCTGCGCCGACTTCGCGAACGCGCCAACCAGGAACAGCAGACACCCGGCGACCAGGTCGGTCGAGTTGTGGTGGAACACGTGCGGGGCTGCGGTGAAGGTCCCGAGGAACGTGACCGTGTGCGTGTGGCGGAAGATGAAGAAGGTGCCGAGCACGAGCCCGACGTCGCCGAGCACGTTGATCACGAACGCCTTGATCCCGGCGGTCGTCGCGGTCGTCCGCCGGTACCAGAACGAGATCAGCATGTACGACGCGGCGCCGACGAACGCCCAGCCGATGATCAGGATCACGAAGTTGCCGCCGAGCACGAGCAGCAGCATCGACAGGACGAAGTAGTTGAGGTAGGCGAAGTAGCGCGCGAACCCCTCGTCGGACTTCATGTAGGAGACCGAGTACAGGTGGATCAGCGTCGAGACCCCGGAGACGACGAGGATCATGAACACCGAGATCGGGTCGACGAGGATCTGCAGCTTGGCGTCGACGCCGGCGCTGACCGCGTAGTTCCACAGGCTCGAGGTGACCTCGCGCGAGCCCGGCGAGCGCTCCTGCAGCGAGATCAGCGCCCCCACCGAGCAGACGAACGCCAGCGCGATCGCCCCGGTCCCGATTACCCCAGCGAGCCGGCCGAGCCGCCGGTGGCCGACGCCGATCACGGCCGTCCCGAGCAGCGGGAACAGCAGCACCAGCCAGCCCCAGGTGGCGGGGCTCACGGCGCGAACCCCCTATATCGGGCAGCCACTCGCCTCACCCGTTCAGCTCGTGCAGCTCGTCCACGTCGATCGGCAGATTGCGGCGGCTGATCGCGACGATCAGGCCGAGCCCGACGGTCACCTCGCAGGCGGCGACGACCATCACGACCAGCGCGAACACCTGACCCGCCTCACCACCGTGCATCCGCGCGAACGCGACCAGCGCCAGGTTGGCGGCGTTCAGCATCAGCTCCAGGCACAGCAGGATCACCAGCGGGTTGCGGCGGGTCAGCACGCCGCCGACGCCGATGCAGAAGATCAGCGCCGAGACGGTCAGGTACCAGCCGATGCTCACCGCTCGTCCTCTGCGTTCCCGGACCGCTCGCCGACCCCCGCCGGCGGCTCGCCGTGAATCTCCAGCGCCCCGCCATGAGCCTCCTCGAGCGCCGCCAGCACCGAGCGCACTCCGGCGCCCTCGGCCATCGTGCCTGTGTACACCGGCCGCGGCGTGTGCAGCACCCGCTCCAGCGCCGGATCCTCGTCCTCGAGCCCGCGCCGGCGGCGGGCCAGCACGACCGCGCCGATGGCCGCCACCAGCAGCAGCAGCGACGCCGCCTCGAACGGGAACAGATAGGTGGTCAGGAACAGGTTGCCGATCTGCCGCGGGGTCCCGAACCCGAGGACGTAGTGGGCGCCCTTGCCGGAGATCCCCTTGAGCGCCGACCCGAGCATCGCGATCGACAACTCGACCGCCAGCGCGACCGCGAACATCGGCCCCAGGATCCGCAGCGCCGACCCGGCCGCGACCTCCTCGCCGCCGCCGACGTAGGCGACGACGAACACGTACAGGACCATCACCGCGCCGGCGTAGACGACGACCTGGGCGGCGGCGACGAACTCGGCCCGCAGCAGCAGGAACAGCGCCGCCAGCGCGACCAGGTGACAGACCAGCGCCAGCACCGCGTAGAAGGGGTTGCGCAGCGTGACCACGCCGATCGCGCCGGCGATCGCGCTGATCGCGGCGATGAAGAACAGAACCTGACTCACTCGCCCTCCACGCGCAGCGGCGTGCGCTCGAGCGGCTCGGACAGCAGCATCTCCTTGGTGAAGATCAGGTCCGAGCGGGTGAAGTCGGACATCTCGTAGTCATGGCCCATCGTGATCGCGTCGAACGGGCAGGCGACCTCACAATAACCACAGAAGATGCAGCGGCTGAGGTTGATCTCGTACACCGCGGCGTAGCGCTCGCCGGCGGAGACCCGGTTGTCCGGGGTGTTCTCGGCGGCGACGACGCGGATGCAGTCGGCCGGGCAGGCGGCGGCGCACAGCGAGCAGCCGACGCACTTCTCGAGTCCGGGGTGGGCGGGATCCAAATCTTCGAACCGGTGGAGCTTGTGGCGCCCGCGGAAGCGCGGGTAGACCGGCGTCTTCTCCTCCGGGTACTGGATCGTCGACGGCCCCTCGATGACCCGCATGAAGGTCGTCTTCAGGCCCCGGAGCGTCTCCCCGAAGATCCTGTAGGTCCCGGCGGCCGGCCCCCGCGGCGGGTGCCGCACGACCTCGATCACATCGGCTGAGGGATCGTAGGTCATACGACGATGATCGCCGTCACGAGCAGGTTGACCGTCGCCAGCGGCAGCAGGATCTTCCAGCCGAACGACATCAGCTGGTCGTAGCGCAACCGCGGCAGCGTCGCCCGGATCCAGATGAAGAACGTGATGAAGAGCATCATCTTCGCGAACACGACGATCGGATCGACCCAGCCCGGCGGGTGGATCCCGAACGGCATCATCCAGCCGCCGAAGAAGACGGTCACCGCGATCGCCGAGACGACCATCATGTTCACGTACTCGGAGAACAGGTAGGCGACGAACCCGGTCCCCCCGTACTCGGTGAAGTAGCCGCCGACCAGCTCGGCGTCGGCCTCGACCAGGTCGAACGGCGCTCGGTTGACCTCGGCGAACGAGGCGACCATGAAGATCAGGAAGCCGCAGAGCTGCGGGATGAAGTACCACATCCCCCGCTGGGCGTTGACGATCCCGACCAGCGACAGGGTCTGCGCGGTGATCAGCACTCCGACCAGCGCCAGCCCCTGCGAGACCTCGTAGGAGATCAGCTGCGCGGCGGCCCGCATCGACCCCAGGAACGAGTACTTGGAGCCGGACGCCCAGCCGCCGAGCATGATCCCGTAGAACGAGATCCCGCTGAGCGCGAACACGTACAGCGGCCCGACCGAGACGTCCATCCCGTACAGCCCGACCTTGGTCCCGAAGATGTTCTGGACGTCACCCCACGGCACGATCGCGAGCGCGCCGACCGCGGTCAGGATCGAGATCGCCGGCGCGATCCGGAACAGGAACCCGGTCGAGGTCGTCGGCCGGAACGGCTCCTTGACCGCGAATTTGACGATCTCGGCGAGCGGCTGCATCAGCCCGAACGGCCCGACCCGGTTGGGGCCGTAGCGGCCCTGGAAGCGGCCCAGCAGCTTGCGCTCGTAGACGGTCAGCACCGGCAGGATCCCGAAGATCACGCCGAAGATCAGCAGCGAGCGGATGATCTGGATCCACCACGGCTCGAAGTAGTTGACGTCGGCCAGAACGGTCACGCCTTCGACACCTCCACGAGCGGGACCGTCAACGCGTTGGCCGAGTCCTTGGCGATGCCGGAGGCAAGGAAGACGGTTCCGGGCGGGACGCCGGTCCGGACCGCGGCCGTGGCGCTCAGCCGCGTCCCGTTCTGCGACACCTGCACGGTCTCCCCATTGCTGACCCCGAGGCGCTCGGCGTCCTGCGGCGCGAGTTCGACGACCTGCTCGGCGATCGTGTACTGCAGCGCCGGCGAGATCTCGACCTCGGGCGCGGCCCAGATCGAGCGGTAGGTGCCGAGCCTCAGTTCGCCATTCGTGCCAGGGGTGCCTGAGGCGGCCACGTGGCCGCCGAAGGTGGGCCCCCCGGTCGTGTCTCCGGCTGCCGGTGGCCTAGCGGGGCCACCAGCAGCGGCCGGCGCGTCGCCGGCCGCCGGCATTGCGTCCGCCGCGTCGGTCTCCTGCCAGCGGACGCCCCGCCCGCCGAGCCGCTCGAGCGTCAGCCCGGCGTAGAACGGCACCGCCTCCGTCAGCTGGCTGAAGGCCATCGGGCTCGTCAGCGCGCCGAGGTCGTGCCCGGTGCGCTTCGCGATCTCGGCGATCACCGACCAGCCGGCGCGGACCTCGCCGGGGTGCTGGATCGCGGCGCGCAGCCGCTGCAGCCGGCCGTCGGGGTGGACGACGGTCCCGTCCTTCTCGGCGCTCGACTCGGCCGGAAAGACGACGTCGGCGAACTCGGCCAGGCCCTCGGACAGGACCGTCGCGTGGGCGATGACCTGGTAGGTGCCCTTGAGCGCGGCCCGCCACGCCGCCCGGTCGGGAAGCTCGCGGATCGGGTCGACCTGCAGCAGGTACAGGGTGCCGATCTCGCCGGCGGCGGCGGCCTGCGCGATCTCGGCGCTGCCGCGGCCGCGGCGGCCCGGCTCGGAGTAGCCGGGGCCGGCGTTCGGCAGCGCCCCCGCCTCGCGGATCCCGCGGGCGTTGGCGCCGGCCGGGACCTCGAGCAGGCCAGCGCCGTCGTGCTCGGACAGCCTCAGCAGCTCGGCGATCCGCAGCAGCCCCGGCATCGCGGCGGCCGGCAGCGACTCGCCCCACAGGATCACGACGTCGGTCCCGCCGTCGCGCAGCAGGGTGGCGAGATCGGTCAGCCCGGGGCGATCGTCGCTTGAGGGGGCTCCCGCTAGAGCCCCCTCAAGAGCAGCCACGAACTCGGCCTCCTCGCCGGGGGCGTAGCGGAGGCTCAGGGTGGCGTTGTGGTCGAGCGCGCTCGGCCGGGCCGACGCGATCGCGAGCTTGACGCCGTGGCGGCGCACGCCCTTGCGGATCCGCAGGTCGAGGATCGGCGAGTCGTCGAGCGGCTCGGTCCCGAGGACGAGCACCGTGTGGGCGAACTCGAGGTCCGGGACGGTCGCCTGCAGCGCCGGCGCGGCCAGCGCCCGGGCGACGCCGAGCTCGACGGTGTCGCCGGCGAACCGCGAGTCGATGTCGTGCGAGTCGAGCCCCTCGCGCAGCAGCCGCTGCAGCAGGAACGCCTCCTCGTTCGTCGCCTGGCCGCCGACCAGCGCCGCGACCCGGCCGTGGTGGCTGCCGATCGCGGCGGCCGCCTGCAGCGCCTTCTCCCAGCTCGAGGGGCGCAGCGAGGTGCCCTCGCGGACCAGCGGCTGGGTGATCCGCTCGTCGACGTGGATCGCCTGGTAGGCGAACCGGCCCTTGTCGCACAGCCAGCCGTCGTCGACCTCCGGGTTCTCGCGCGCGAGCACGCGGACGACCTTCTCGTCGCGGACGGTGAACTCGACGTTGCACTGCGACGGGCACAGCGTGCAGATGCCGGCCGCGCCCTCGATGTCCCAGGGGCGCGCCCGGAACCGGTAGGGCTGGCTGGTCAGCGCGCCGACCGGGCACAGCTCGATGATGTTGCCGCTGAACGGGGCCACGTACGGGTGGCCGTCGTGGGTGCCGACGAACGTGTGGGCGCCGCGCTCGGTGAAGATCAGCTGCCAGTCCTCGGCGATCTCCTGGCTGAAGCGGACGCAGCGGTAGCAGAGGATGCAGCGCTCGCGGTCGATCGCTACCAGCGGCGACAGCGCCAGCGGCTTGACGAAGTGGCGTTTGGGCTCGACCACGCGGCTGATCCCCTTGCCCCAGCCGAAGGTGATGTCCTGCAGCGGGCACTCGCCGCCCTTGTCGCAGACCGGGCAGTCGAGCGGGTGGTTGACGAGCAGGAACTCGACGATCGCGTTCTGGGCCTCCTTGACGCGAGGGGACTGGGTGTGGACGACCATCCCGTCCTTGACCGCCGTCGAGCACGACGTCTGCAGCTTCGGGATCCCCTCGATCTCGACCAGGCACATCCGGCAGGCGCCGACCGGCTTGCCGAGCTTCGGCTCGTAACAGAAGTACGGGATCTCGACGTCGCCCTGCTTGGCGGCGTCGACCAGCATTGCCCCCTCGACCGCCTGGATCTCGCGGCCGTCGACCGTCAGCTGGATGATCTTCTGCTCAGGCCGCGGCATACGCCATCTGTCGCTCGCGCGCGGCCTCGATCTCGGCCTCGAGCTCGGGCCGGAACTTCTCGACGATCGAGCCGATCGGCATCGCCATCGCGTCGCCGAGAACGCACAGGCAGTTGCCGATGATCTGGGTCTGGACCGAGGCCATCAGGTCGAGATCCATCGGGGTCGCGTCGCCCGACTCGATCCGCTCGAGCATCTTCAGGGTCCAGTTGGTGCCCTCGCGGCAGGGGACGCACTTGCCGCAGGACTCGTGGGCGTAGAACTTGGCGACCTTCCTGGCGACCTCGAGCGCCGAGTGGGTCTCGTCGACGACGATGATCGCGCCGGAGCCGAGCATCGTCCCGGCCTTGGCCATCGTGTCGAAGTCGTAGGCGAGGTCGAGGTCGGCGTCGGCGCCGGTCAGGACCGGTGAGCTGGAGCCGCCCGGGAACCACATCTTCACGTGGTGGCCGGGGTGCGGGCCGCCGGCCAGGCCGAAGATCAGCTCGCGGCTGGGAATCCCGAGCTCGATCTCGTAGTTGCCCGGTTTTTGGACGTCGCCGGAAACGGACACGAGCTTGGTGCCGGTCGAGGTCTCGGTCCCGATCTGGGCGTACTCGCGGCCGCCCATGTTGATGATGCTCGGGACCGTCGCCAGCGTCTCGACGTTGTTGATCAGCGTCGGGCCGTCGTACAGGCCCTCGATCGCCGGGAACGGCGGCTTCAGCCGCGGGTTGCCGCGCTTGCCCTCGAGCGAGTCGAGCAGGCCGGTCTCCTCACCGCAGATGTAGGCCCCGGCGCCGCGATGCAGGACGAGCTTCAGCGAGTGGCCGGAGCCGAGGATGTCCTCGCCGACGAAGCCGGCGCGCTCGGCCTCGGCGATCGCCTCCTCGAGGATGTCGGCCTGCAGCTGGTACTCGCCGCGGATGTAGAGGAACGCGTGGTGGATCCCGGTCCCGTAGGTCGCGATCACGATCCCCTCGATCAGCATGTGCGGGCTCTTCTGCATGATCTCGCGGTCCTTGAACGTCCCCGGCTCGGACTCGTCGGCGTTGCAGACCAGGTACTTGGGCATGTCGCCCTTGGGCAGGAAGCCGGCCTTCTGGCCCATCCGGAAGCCGGCGCCGCCGCGGCCGCGCAGGCCGGAGTTGGAGATCTCCTCGATGACCGCCTCGGGGGGCATGGCCAGCGCCCTGCGCAGGGCGCCGTAGCCGCCGCGGCGCTCGTACACCGGGATCGTGTTCAGCCCGGGCTCGTCGATGCCCTTGAACAGCAGGTACTGGGTCATGGCTGGGGGTCCGTGAGGGAATTAGTTGTGGGATTTGACGAGTGGCTGGGCGTGCCTGGGAAGACCGCCTCGCAAGGCAGGTACTGGTGGTACCTGCCGCGAGGCGGGCGAACCCAGGTGCGTCCAGACGCCGTCAAAATCGCAGATAATTTCGTCACGGGCCCTTAGTCTCCGCGGCTGCCGTGTCCGCACTGGCCCGGAAGCGCAATTGCTTGTGCTCCAGGACGGGACGGCCGCTGTCGAGGTCGTCGACGATCTGGCGGGCGTCGTCGAGGTTCAGGGGGCCGACGTACTCGCCGTTGACCGACGCCATCGGGCCGATGTCGCAGGCGCCGAGGCACTCGAACTCCTGCAGGTGGATGTCGTCGTGGCCGTCGGCGGCGATTTGGAACGCCTCCCACAGGTCGTCGGCGCCGAGCAGCGAGCAGGTGATGTTGGTGCACACATAGACGTCGTTGGCTGGCTTCGGCCGCAGCGAGAACATGTCGTAGAACGACGCCACGCTCGTCAGGTAGGCGGGAGTCAGCCGCATCACGCACGCGACCTGGGTGATCGCCTCCGGAGAGCACCAGCCGTGGTGTTTTTGCGCCAGGTGCAGGGCGGGGATGGAGGCGGATCTGGGGTCGGGGTAGCGGGCCATCGCCTGTTCGATCGCCGTGCGCAGCTCCTCTGGCACAGGTGTCGTGGCCGGGTCGGGGACCGTCGCCGGCGGCTTGGTCAGGTCCGCCTCGTCGTCCCAGCCGGGGACGCGCGAGCCGTCCTCGTAGCGGCGGACCGGCGGTCGGCGGCCGAACGGGTCGCTGGCGGGCCCGAAGCTCACCGGTCGACGCCGCCAAGGATCGGGTCGATCATCGCCAGGGTCGCGATCAGGTCGGCGATGTAGGCGTCCTTGACCATCGGCGCGGTCGCCTGCAGGTTGACGAAGCTGGGATCGCGCATGTGCACCCGCGCGGGCTTCGCGGAGCCGTCGGAGCGGACGAAGCAGCCGAGCTCGCCGCGGGCGCTCTCGATCGGATGGTAGACCTCGCCGGGCGGCACCCGGAAGCCCTCGGTGACGAGCTTGAAGTGGTGGATCAGCGCCTCCATGCTGGTCGCCAGCTCGTGGCGGGGCGGCAGCACGACCTTCCGGTCATCGGCGATGTGGGGGCCCTCGGGGAGTCCGTTCAGGGCCTGCTGGACGATCTTGGTCGACTCGTACAACTCGGCGTGGCGGACCCGGAAGCGGTCGTAGTTGTCGCCGACGGTCCCGACCGGGATCTTGAAGTCGAAGTGGTCGTAGCTGGAGTAGGGGGCCGCTTTGCGCAGGTCCCAGGGGTTGCCGGCGGCGCGCAGCAGTGGCCCGGTGACGTTCAGGCCGAGCAGCGTCGGCTCGTCGAGGATGCAGGTGCCGCGCAGCCGCGCCAGCAGGATCTCGTTCTTCTCGAGCAGGTCCGCGTACTGGTCGGCGCGGGTCGGCATCTCGTCGAGGAACTGCTGCAGCTTGTGGGCGAAGCCGGTCGGGATGTCCTCGAACACGCCGCCGACCTGGATGTAGCGGGTGTGCATCCGCTGTCCCGAGGACATCTCGAACAGGTCGAGGATCGTCTCGCGCTCGCGGAAGCAGTACCAGAACATCGACATCGC